>Ga0105096_10000953_pt1 | contig 11242 bp, 4 predicted proteins | sample PPLLak3cmMay2015_FD_87036 | JGI IMG/M metagenome (GOLD analysis project Ga0105096, IMG submission 87036) | Freshwater sediment microbial communities from Prairie Pothole Lake near Jamestown, North Dakota, USA - PPLs Lake P7 Core (1) Depth... | ecosystem: Environmental > Aquatic > Freshwater >... | reverse complement strand
GCCGCTGAAGTCGCGCAGCCTCAACTGGCCGCTGGCAGTGACGAAGCCCTCATCGCCTTCACGGATCGCCGCCGCGGCACGGCGGTCGTCGGGCTTCACGCGCGGCGGACCGGAAAAGCGCAGCTCGTCGATGACGATCAGGTCGTCCTTCAGGTGCGCCCTGATGCGGCCGTTCTCCAGCCGTACGCCTTGCTCGACCCAGGCGACCCGCAGGTCGGCTCCGGTCATCTGGCCGGAGGTGGTCGGATTGCCCGGGGTGCCTTCGATCCGCACCGAACTCGCCAGCCGGCCGCCGAGGCGCACGTTGGCGCGCAGGTTGTCGGAGAGCAGGGCGTTGAGCCAATCCATGGTCGGCAGATCGAAGGCGCCGGTGATCAGCCAGGGCTTGTCCTGCGCCAGCCGCCAGCCGGCCTCCTCGGAGTGCTCGAGCATCGCCTCCATGTAGGCGCCGAGGCCGCCGTTCTTCGCGCTCTCGAGCACCAGCCTCGTCTGCACGCGGTTGGCTTCGATGGCCGCGTCCAGCCTGACGTCGACCAGGCCGAGGGCCGAGTCCGCGCCGCGGCCGGCATACAGGTCGCCGCCGGCGCGTTCGACGAGTAGGCGGCCGTTGATGAGATCGTCGGCGAGCTTCAGGTCCCACTGGCCGCGCAGCGACAGCGGCGTGCGGCCCTTCACCGGCGGCAGCACCGGTCTCAGCGCGCCTTCGACCGGGACCGTGAAACGCCCCGGTTGCAGGTCGCTGAAGCGGCCCTGGGTGCTGATGCCGTCTTCCGCGGCGTGCAGCCGAACGTCGTCGAAGCGCACCTCGCGGAGGGCAAACTGCGCCGGGCCGAAGTCGAGCCTGCCGGGACCGGCCACCAGCGCGGTCGGCACCAGCAGCCGCAGGTCGAAAGGAGGCCCGAGCGACGCCTCGCGCACGCGGCCGCGCCAGGCCTCGTCGCGCCAGCCGCCGTCGGCCAGCACCAGCGCCGAGGTGACGCGGTCGGCCGTGGCCTGCAGGCGGATCGCGTGCGTCGACAGCGTGCCCTCCACCGACAGCGACGCCGACTGCACTCGGGCCTTCGGTCGCGGCGCATAGCGGTAGCCGGCGATTGCCGAAGCGACGCTGACGGCGCCGTCGTCGCCACCGCTGTAGCTCGCCGAGGCGTCGACGCGGTCGACCGCATGGTCGCTCCAGCGCAGGTCCTTGCCTGCGAGTTTCAGGTCGAATGCGGGCGCGGACCACAGCCCGCTCGCGCTGCCGCTTACGGTCAGCGCTCCGGCGGCGTCTGCCTTGCGGGCCGGCAGCAGTTCGCCGATCGCCGGCACGTCGAGTTGCAGCTCCAGCTTGCGGTCCGGCGCGCCGAGGCCGCCGCTCGCCTTCAGGCGCGCCGATCGCACGGCGACATCGACATCGATGTCGAGCTGCTGTGCCGCGTCGAGTTCGACGCTGCCACGGCCTTTCAGCGGCCGGCCATAGGCGCTGCTGTCGGCGATCTCGAAGCGGATGCGCCCGGCCGGCTTCGGCGCCAGCACGCCGTCGGCGGCAAAACTGCCGGTGAGCCTGGCGTCGACGCCCTTGACCAGCAAGCCCGGCTCGAAGTTGCGCAGGGCGCCCTCGATATCGACGCGGCGGCTGCCGGTCAGCTCGACGCTGCCGACGGCGGTGAGGTAGCCGCCGCCGAGCGCCAGCCTTACGCTTCTGATCGAGACCTGGCGTGGCGTGAAGCTGCCGTCGAAATCGAGCTTCGCCTGCGGCTTGCCGCGGTTCTCGAGTTCGGCGGTGACGTTGATCGTGCCGCCGGCTTGGCGCGCCCGGAGCTGGCCGTCGATGTGCATCGACTGCAGCGCGCCGTGCAGCCGCGCCGGGTCGACATTGGCGAGCCGCGCCTGCCCCTGCCACTGGCCGCTGTCGAGCGCGATGCTGAAGTCGCCGCTGGCGGAACCCTGCAGCAACTGGGCGTTGATGCGGTCGAAGCGCAGCTGCGTCTTGTCGGCGACGACCTGGGCGGTGGCGCTGCGCACCGGGATGCGCTGCGCCTCGATCAGCCCCGGCGCGCGGTTGACGACTTCGACGCTGCCGCTGACGCGCGTCATCGTCGCGTCCGGCGCCAGCTTCGCCCGCACGACGAGATCGGCACGCGGCGCGTCGGCATGCCACAGCCGCGGATCCAGGCCGTCGACGTCGATGTCGAGCGAGCGCACCTCCGGCTCGTCGAAGCTGGCAATGACGGCGCGGGCCTCGCCCCTGGCGGCGCCGGAGAACTGAGCCTCGAGCAGCAGCTCCACCAGCGAGCCGCTGATGTTCACGTCGGCGGCTATCGGCTTGTCCTGCAGCAGCGCCTGCAGCCTGCCGTTGCCTGTCATCGCGAACGGCCGCAGCGCCTGCAGCTCGGCCGTCAGCTCGGCGCGCAGGTTGCCGAAGTCGACCTTGCCGCCCTCGACGCGATAGCCCGAAGGGCCGGCCTTGGCGCGGGTGTCGATCGCCTGCAGGCTGAAGGGACTGTCGTCGACGTCGATGGTGAGCACACCCAGCCGCAGCGACTCCGAGGTGACGGTCAGCGGGATGCCGATGTCCTGCGCCGGCAGGCCCGGCTCGGGGTCGGTGCGCACCGTCACCCGCAGCGTCGCCGCCGCGAGGTGGTGGAAGTCGAGGCGCCATGGCTGCCAGTCGAGCCGCAGCAGCCGCGCCCGCACGTCAGTGCCCACGACGGTGGTGTCGCCGGCGACGACACGCAGTTCGTCGAAGCCGAACTCGCTCAGCAGCGCGCCCTGGCTGCCCCGCGCTTCGATAGTCACCGGTGTGAAGCGGTTGGCGAGTTCGATCACCGTACGCATGCCGTAGGTGGTGCCCAGCAGCCAGGTGGCGGCCGCAGCGAGCAGCAGCGCCGTCACCAGCACGCTGAAGAAGGTCGCTACCAGCGCCCGCAACAGCACGCGCGGCCGGCGCCGTGGCGGCGGCGGGGCCGAAGGCGGGGTAGCCGGCGGTGGAACCGGCGGTGGCGGGGCGTTTGCGCTCATCGAATCAGAACGCGATCGCGACGGAGAAGTGCAGCCGCAGGCTGCCGGTTCGGTCGCCCCAGGCGAGGTCGACCGCCAAGGGGCCGGCAATCGTCCGGTAGCGGACGCCGAGACCGTAACCGAGCGCAAGCGGCTGGCTGAACACGTTGCTTCCGGCATCACCGGCGTCGATGAAGACGGCGCCGCCCCAGTCGTCCCACAGCCAGCGCACGTACTCGGCCGAGAACACCGCCAGTTCCTTGCTGCCGGTGACTGCCTGGCCCTCGATGGCGCCGAGGCTCTGGAACGAGTAGCCGCGCACGGTTCCCGTGCCGCCGGTGCGGAACAGGAATTCGTTCGGCACCACGCGCACGTCGTCGACGCCGATGTAGCCGCCTTCAGTGCGCAGGATCAGCTGGTCGCGCGGCGACAGCGGGTAGTAGACGACGAACCGGCCGTAAGCGCGCGCCCAGAGGGTGTTCAGGAAGTTGGTGACGCTGCTGCGGCCGAGGCCCGCGGTGCCCGACAGCGTCAGCAACGTGCCGCGGGTCGGCATCGTCAGCGAGTCGACGGCGCGGCGCGTCCAGGCGTAGGTGGCCGACAGCGTGTCGTTGTCGACGTCCTGGTCCGGCGCGCCTTCGACCTCGCGCGCTTCGCGCTGGAAGTTCAACGCAAACTGGTGGTCGTAGGAAATCGCCGCCAAATCCTGCTTGAACGTGCGCTGCGCGCCGACTGCCCAGCGGTTCGTCTTCACGCCTTCGCTGTCGGTGTGCTCGAACAGGACGCCGACCGAGTCCTGGATGTTGCCCGGTCGCGGCGGCAGGTGCACATCGGCGAAGCCCGCCTGCCGCGTGCGGTCGAGGCTGACGCCCGACTGCAGCGCGTACGGGCGGTCGAACAGCAGCGCCTGGCGGTAGGCAGCCTCGCCGCGGAGACCGACATCGGTGGAGGCGCCTAGCGAGAACGACAGCCGCCGGGTCTGCGCCTCGCGCAGGGTGACGAGCACCGGCAGTTCGGTGCCGATGGCGCGGGTCGGATCGACATCGACGATCACGGTGCCGAAGTACGGCGACCGTTGCAGCCGGCGCTGGAATTCGAGCAGCCTGTCGGCGTCGTAGGGTTCGCCGGGCGTCAGGGGGTTGAAACCTTCGACCAGCCGGCGATCGAAGCGCGTCAGGCCCTTGATCTCGATCTGGCCGAGCGTGAAGGCCGGGCCGGAGTCGATCTCGATCCGCAGCCGCGCGGTGGCCGTATCGGCGTCGATCAGCGCTGTCGATTCCGCCACCCGCGCCGCCGCGAACTCGCGGCTGCGGACACGGTTCAGCAGCCGCGTCTTGGCCGTCGACCAGGCGGAGTCGCGAAACGCCGTGCCTACCGGAAGATCCCAATCGCCGCGAAACTGCGCCTGCTGCTCGGGGCGTGCGGCCAGGTCGCCGCGGAACTCGATCTGGACCTCGGTGACCACGGCGCGCGGCCCGAGGCTCAGCTGCACCAGGTAGCGCGCGGCGCCGGTCTCGTCGGTGCCGATGGAGAGCGTCGGCGTGAAGTAGCCCTCGGTCGACAGCACCTCGAGGGTGTCGGCCCGCAGCCGCCGCAGCAATCGCTCGTCGTCTTCGGCGTCGATTGAATCAGTGGTGCCCGCCTCGCGCAGCAACCGGTCCAGCAGCGCCGTCGTTTCCGGCTGCGGCTTGACGGTGACCTCGAAGCGCGCCAGCGGCGGCAGTGGCGCACTGCCTGCCGTCTGGCCCTGGGCTGCCGCGGCAAAGGCGAGCGCGGCGGAAAGGAAAGCCAGCAGGATGCGGTACCGGAGCACTCGTAGGCGATGCGCAGAGGCCGGACGGGCCGCCCGGATGGAACGGCGATTTTATCGGGCCGTTGCAATGCGGGCCGTTGAAATGGACCGACGCCAGCCTCACTTAAGCAGGGTCTACGACTTTCTCGCCTCACCCAACCATGCGCCAGGACAAGCTCACGACCAAATTCCAGGAAGCGCTCGCCGATGCGCAATCGATCGCCGTCGGCACCGACCATGCGTACATCGAGCCGCTCCACGTGCTCGCCGCCATGCTTCGCCAGGACGACGGCGCCGCCCGATCGCTGCTGCAGCGTGCCGGCGCCAACGTCGGCGGCCTGACGGCGGCGGTGGACCGCGCCATCAAGGGCCTGCCGCAGGTCACCGGCACCGACGGCCAGGTGCAGGTCAGCCGCGAACTGGGCGGGCTGCTCAACCAGGCCGACAAGGAAGCGCAGAAGCGCGGCGATTCCTACATCGCGAGCGAGATGTTCCTGCTCGCCGTGGCCGAGGACAAGGGACTCGCCGGCCGCACGGTGCGCGACCACGGGGTCAACCGCAAGGCGCTGGAGGCAGCGATCGACGCCCTGCGCGGCGGCCAGAACGTCGGCAGCGCCGAGGCCGAGGGCCAGCGCGAGGCGCTGAAGAAGTACACCATCGATCTCACCGAACGGGCGCAGCAGGGGAAGCTGGACCCGGTGATCGGCCGCGACGACGAGATCCGGCGCACGATCCAGATCCTGCAGCGGCGGACCAAGAACAACCCGGTGCTGATCGGCGAGCCCGGCGTCGGCAAGACGGCGATCGTCGAAGGGCTGGCGCAGCGCATCGTCAACGACGAGGTACCCGAGACGCTGAAGGGCAAGCGGGTGCTGACGCTCGACATGGCCGGACTGCTCGCCGGCGCCAAGTACCGCGGCGAGTTCGAGGAGCGGCTGAAAAGCGTGCTGAAGGAGATCGCCGCCGAGGAAGGGCGGATCATCGTCTTCATCGACGAGCTGCACACGATGGTCGGCGCCGGCCGGGCCGAAGGCGCGATCGACGCCGGCAACATGCTGAAACCCGCCCTGGCTCGGGGCGAACTTCACTGCATCGGCGCCACCACGCTCGACGAGTACCGCAAGTACATCGAGAAGGACGCCGCGCTCGAACGCCGCTTCCAGAAGGTGCTGGTCGACGAGCCGAGCGTCGAGAGCACGATCGCCATCCTGCGCGGCCTGCAGGAGCGCTACGAACTGCACCACGGCGTGGAGATCACCGACCCGGCGATCGTCGCCGCGGCGGAGCTTTCGCACCGCTACATCACCGACCGCTTCCTGCCCGACAAGGCGATCGACCTGATCGACGAGGCGGCGGCGCGGATCAAGATGGAGATCGACTCCAAGCCGGAGGTGATGGACAAGCTCGACCGGCGGCTGATCCAGCTGAAGATCGAGCGCGAGGCGGTGAAGAAGGAGAAGGACGAAGCCTCGCGCAAGCGGCTTGGATTGATCGAGGAAGAGATCGGCAGGCTCGAACGCGAGTACGCCGACTTCGACGAGGTTCTTCGGGCCGAGAAGGCCGCCGTGCAGGGCAGCGCGCACATCAAGTCCGAGATCGACAAGCTGAAGGCGCAGATGGCGGACCTGCAGCGCAAGGGCAAGTTCGAGGAACTGGCGCAGATCCAGTACGAAAGGCTGCCCAGGCTGGAAGCGCAACTGAAGTCCGCGGAGGCCCCGGGCAAGGATGGCAAGAAGCAGGCATTCAAGCTGCTGCGCAAGGAAGTCGGCGCCGAGGAGATCGCCGAGGTGGTCTCGCGCGCCACCGGCATCCCGGTCAGCAAGATGATGCAGGGCGAGCGCGAGAAGCTGCTGAAGATGGAGGAGCGGCTGCACTCGCGCGTGGTCGGCCAGGACGAGGCGGTGCGGCTGGTGGCCGATGCGATCCGCCGCTCGCGCGCCGGACTCGCCGACCCGAACCGGCCGCTGGGGAGCTTTCTGTTCCTCGGCCCGACGGGTGTCGGCAAGACCGAGCTGTGCAAGGCGCTGGCCGAGTTCATGTTCGACAGCGAGGAACACCTGCTCCGCGTCGACATGAGCGAGTACATGGAAAAGCACTCGGTGGCGCGGCTGATCGGCGCCCCGCCGGGCTATGTCGGCTACGAGGAGGGCGGCCAGCTCACCGAGCAGGTGCGGCGCAAGCCGTACTCGGTGATCCTGCTCGACGAGGTCGAGAAGGCGCATCCGGACGTTTTCAACGTGCTGCTGCAGGTGCTCGACGACGGCCGCATGACCGACGGCCAGGGCCGCACGGTCGATTTCAAGAACACGGTGCTGGTGATGACCAGCAACCTCGGCTCGCACGAGATCCAGCGGCTGGCCGGGCAGGAGTACGACCTCATCAAGGAATCGGTGATGGGTGAGGTGCGGCGCAGTTTCCGGCCCGAATTCATCAACCGCATCGACGAGATCGTCGTCTTCCACGCCCTCGACCAGCAGCACATCGCCTCGATCGCGAAGATCCAGCTTAAGCGGCTGGAGCAGCGGCTGGCGGCGCAGGAGATGCGGCTGGAGATTTCGGACGCAGCGATTGCCGAGATCGCCAAGGCCGGATTCGACCCGGTCTACGGCGCCCGGCCGCTGAAGCGGGCGATCCAGCAGCAGATCGAGAACCCGGTGGCGAAGCGGGTGCTCGAAGGCCGCTTCGGTCCGAAGGACATCGTCCCGGTGGACTTCCGCGGCGGCAAGTTCACCTTCGAGCGGACGGTGCACTGACGGCGCAGGCGCTCGGTGCCTGCCCCTGGCGGACGGCACCCGGCGTATCGAGGTGCTGCCCGAACCACTGATGGAGCCGCAGCGAAACAGGGGGTGGATCTGCTGAACCGCGGCCTTTGTTGCCGCGCCGACCCCCTGACGCGGATGCAAGACTTTCAGTAACACCGGCTTGAAGGGAGGCCGCTGCTTTCGTGCCGGCAGAACGGCACAATGCAGCATCGTCCCGCACCGGAGCCTGGCGATGCATCGAGCCGCAGCGTCGAATCGATTTCGTTGCATCTCCGTCTCCCGTCTCGCGGCGCTCGCCGGATTCGCCACGGCTGCGGTCCTGGCCGGCTGCGGCGGCGGCGGCGACGGGCCGGTCGAGCCGGCAGCGCCGCAGCCGCCACCGCCCGGGCCGCAGTTCGTCACGCCGGCGCTGGAGTTCCGCGTGTCGGCGGAGGCGCAGTTCACCGCCGGCTGCCACGGCGCGGCGACGTCCGGAACCGCCTTCGTCAATTCCGAAGTCGAGCCGCATGTCGCGGTCAATCCGCGCAATCCGGACAACGTCGTCGGCACCTGGCAGCAGGATCGCTGGTCCGGAGGCGCGGCGCGCGGCGTCGTGGTTGCGGCGAGCCAGGACGGCGCCCGCAGCTGGGCCCGGATCAACATGCCGTTTTCGCGCTGCGGCGGCGGCATCGACGAACGCGCGACCGACCCCTGGGTCAGCTTCGGCGCCGACGGGACTGCGTATGCGATGGCGCTGGCCGTCAGCGGCGCGTCACTCACCGCCGGTTCGTCGAGCGCCATGCTCGTGTCGCGCTCGACCGACGGCGGCCGCAACTGGAGCGCGCCGGCAACCCTGATCCGCGACGGTGGCGACGCCTTCAACGACAAGAACGCGCTTACCGCCGATCCGATCGTCGCCGGCCATGCCTACGCGGTCTGGGATCGGCTGGCCGCGTCAGGAGGCGGTCCGCTGATGCTGGCGCGCACCACCGACGGCGGCGCGACCTGGGAACCGGCCAGGGCGATCTTCGATCCTGGCGTCGAGTCGCAGACGATCGGCGCCCTCGTGGCCGTGCTACCGAGCGGCGCGCTGGCGACGAGTTTCACGCGCATCGACAGCGTCGGCGGCAACAATGTCCTGTCGCTGTGGGTGCTGCGCTCGGCCGACAGGGGGGTGACGTGGTCGGCGCCGGTCAAGGTGGCCGACATGCAGCCGATCGGGGCCGTCATCCCGGAGACGCAGGTGGCGATCCGCGACGGCTCGGTGCTGGCGCAGATGGCGGCCGGACCGGGCGGGGAGCTGTACGCGGTGTGGCAGGACGCGCGCTTCTCGGGCGGCCAGATCGACGCGATCGCGATGTCGAAGTCGGCGGACGGCGGCCTGACATGGACGACGCCGGTGCGGCTGAGCACCGTGGCGGCCACCCAGGCCTTCACGCCGCAGGTGCATGTCGCAGGGGACGGCACGGTCGGCGTGAGCTACTTCGACCTGCGCAGCGACACCAGCGACGCTGGCGTGACCACACCGACCGAACACTGGTTGCTGCGCTCGCGCAACGGCGGCGCCACCTGGACCGAAACGCGCATCGCCGGTCCGTTCGACCTGATGCGGGCGCCGAACTCGCGCGGCCTGTTTCTCGGCGACTACCACGGCCTGGCGAGCATCGGCACGACCTTCCTCGCCTTCTTCGCGCAGTCGACGCAGGACGGCGGCGGCAACCCGACCGACGTCTATGCGCTGAAGTTCGCGCCAACGGCGGCGGCGTCTACGGCGCGTGCATCGGCGCTTCCTGTGGCTCCGGCATCCGCGTTTGCGGAAGCCGTCTCGCGCAACGTCGAGCGCGCGCTGCGCGACCGGCAACGGCCGCTCGCGACGCCACGCAACCGCTAGTCGCGGCCGGCCGCCTCGCTTGCTGGTTTTCTAGAAGCGCGACCGCAGCGTCTTGATCTGCCAGCCGAGATCGGCTTCGTTGCGGGTGGCGCAGAGGATGCGCTCGCCGTCGGTGCGGACGTTGACCAGGCCGTAGATCAGGTCGGAGACGATCTGCGCCCGGTCGAGGTTGCGGGTCGGCGCGCGCCTGGCGCCGGCTTTCGCGGGCAGCGTGAGCTTAGCCCTGGCCAGGGCGGCTCCCGTCAGCAGCAGCGGATCGGCGCCCGCCGTGGTGACCGTGAGGCCGGTGGCCCGCGCCAGCTTCAGGCTGCGCGCCAGCTCGGTCGAGTAGACGAGCGGCGTGGCGAGCGCATCGCCGTCGAGGCTGAGGAAGCCGCTGGTGGCGCTGGCGCCGACGATGTCCGGGCGCGGATGGTCGTAGCCCTCGTTGTCGCCGGAGGAGATCACCGTGACCGCCGGCTGCATCGACTGCAGGAAGCGGTACGACACGTCGTCGCTGCCGTGGTGGCAGGCCTTGGCGACGTCGCAGGCGAACTCCTGGACCGAGCCGGCGTAGTCGGCCAGCAGCGCGCCCTGCGCGGCGCGGTTCAGGTCGCCGGTCAGCAGCACCCGCACGCGGCCGTAGTCGACGCGCAGCATGGTGCTCTGGCCGTTGGTGTTCTTGTCGTCGCCGCCGGTGAAGCGTCGCAGCGCCGGCTTGCCGCCGACCGTGAACTCCACCGGCGCCAGAACGCGGATCGACGCCGCGCCGTCGGCAGGGCCGAAGCCCGGCAGATGGCCGTCGATATGGCTCAGGCGGCGGATCGGCACCGGCGTCCCGCCCGCGGTCTTCGTTGCCACCACGGCGGCGAGGAACTGTGCCCACTCGCCGTGAAGCTGCGGCCCGCTGCCGCCGAGCGCGGCCTGCGTCGCGGCGCGGTCGCCGAGCAGTTGCGTCCACATCGCGCTCGCGCCTGCGCCCGTCTTCGTTCCGAGCGTCCGCTTCGGGCCGGCCCACCAGGACAGTCCGGCGTGATAGAAGGCTTCGGCCGTCACCGAGGTCGCGTCGAGCTCCGCCTTCGACTTGGCGTCGCTGGCGAGCAGGTCGGCGAGGCCGCCGTAGTGATCGAGGTCGTTGTGCGAGGTGATCACCGCGTCGAGCGCGATCGTCTTGCGACGGTAGTCCTTGGCGAACTTCCAGTCGACGAAGTCGGCCGCGTTCTTGCCGGCCTGCTGCCGGCTGCGCGGCAGGCCGCCATCGATCATCACGTGGCGGTGGTCCGGCGTGCGGATCAGCACGCCGTCGCCCTGGCCGACGTCGATGAAATAGAACTCGAGCAGCGACTTGCCGCCGAGCTGCGCGCGGCTGACCCAGCCGCTGCCGGAGACCCGTCCCGAGCGGACTTCGGCGAGATCGCCCTGGGTGGCGACGACGTCGACCCGATCGCCCCACAGCAACATCACGCCGGTCTTGCGGCCGGCCGCAGTCAGGACAGGTGCCTGGTCCGTGCTGACGTAGTCGATCGTCATGGCACCCTCCGCTTTGATGCTGCGGACTATGCGGGCGCGGCCCGGCGCCGGCGATCGCCTATCCCGGCGAGCGGGCGCAACGACGCGATGGGGCGTCGCGCGCGCCGGCGCGCTGAACTTCAGGCCGGCTTCGCGGCTTCCTTGCCTGGCGGCTCGTCCGTCCCGCCGGGCTTCGCAGTCTGCCCCGAGGCCTGGCTCAGTCCGGTCGCGGCCTCGCCGGAGACGCTGCGCAGGTGCAGGTCGCGCTGCGGCAGCGGCACTTCGATGCCGGCCGCGGCCAGGCCGTCGCGGACCTTCATCGCCAGTTCGCTGCGCACCATCAGCCAGTCG
>Ga0105096_10000951_pt1 | contig 11258 bp, 8 predicted proteins | sample PPLLak3cmMay2015_FD_87036 | JGI IMG/M metagenome (GOLD analysis project Ga0105096, IMG submission 87036) | Freshwater sediment microbial communities from Prairie Pothole Lake near Jamestown, North Dakota, USA - PPLs Lake P7 Core (1) Depth... | ecosystem: Environmental > Aquatic > Freshwater >... | reverse complement strand
TGTCTTTGTTATCTTTAACGACTTGCCCATTGAGATCGACTGATCTGTTGCCCAACTCAATGTCGCTCCACCTGGCTCTGATCCCTTTGTCCAGTATGACGGTAATCCCTGTTCGAAACTGCCAAATTCATTAATTCCGCTTTGTGATAATAGCGGAATTTGACACAGTATCAGCATGAAAAAACAAAGACCCATACACCAACGGGAATTGTTGCTGATTTTATTCATAGCTTCTCCTTTGATTGTTAATTAATTGAACCTTTATGTTATTTGAGACGACATTATTAGAAAAAAAATCTGGAATTTCATTAAGATGAATTTGCTGAGTAATTAATTTTAGAACTTCAATCTTTTTATTTACCAGCAGATCAACTGCAGATTGAAATGTAAATGGATTTAGAAATGAATTAATGATCTTCAGTTCTTTATGAAATAAATATTGAGGATTGAGATTTATGGACTGATCTGCCGGAGTTAATCCAAATATTACGACTTTTCCGCCTTTACCAGCTATCTTAATAGCGTCATCAACAGTAGTTTTACTACCAACACATTCTATGACGACATCAACATATCCGTTAAATAAATCATAAATATGATCATATAAGTTTTCTTCTTTGGGGTCAAAAACAAAATCAGCTCCGAGCTCAAGACCCAATTCGTGCTTTGAATGATCCGGCTCGATTAATAATACTTTTGAAGCTCCGCAATTTTTGGCAAGCTGAACCATCAATAAACCAATGGAGCCGCCGCCGATAATAACAACTGAATTTCCTGGTTTGATTTCTGCACGTTCAATACCCCTTAAGCAGCAAGATAGTGGTTCAGCAAATGATGCAATTGATAGATTAAAATCTTCAGGAAGTAAGTAGGCCTGTGATGAAGGAACAATCGAGTATTCTGCAAACCCACCATTTAAAGTAACTCCAAGTGCTTTTAAATTTTCACAAAAATTAATATTACCTCTTCTGCAATAATTGCAATAACCACAATAAATATTAGGATCTATTGCGACTTTATCCCCAATTTTAAATTCAGAAGAAGTATTTACTAAGTCGACGATAGTGCCGCTATATTCATGTCCAAGAATTATTGGAATGCTTGACGGCGCACTTCCTGAAAAGATGTGTTTATCGGTACCACAAATTCCACAACTATCTACCTTAATTAAGAGTTCATTAAATCCTAAAGTCGGTAAAATGTGATTACGCACTTCAAATGTTTTATTACCATTATAAATAGCGGCAAGCATACTTCTTCATTTTTTATTTATGGATGACGTTGATTTTCTTTCAATTAATTCTACAGGTACAAGTATTTTTTTTAACAGTGATTTTTTATTTTTTAAAGTATTCACCAATAATTTAAGTGCCTCAATACCCATTTCTATTTTGGGAACTCTAATAGTAGTTAGTGGTGGATTCAACATTAGATCTGCTTCGACATCATCAAATCCAATTAATGAAATATCCTTCGGCACTTTATAGCCATTGTCATTTAAATAATTTAACACCCCAATTGCCATAGCATCATTGCAAGCAAATACAGCTGTAACATTCTTATTTTTTGATAATAAATTTTTTATTGAATTATATCCGTTAAATCTATCGGGGTATTTTGCATCTGTTACAATCAAGCTATTTTTTATAGGAATTTTTGCATTTTCAAGAGCTTGTTTATAGCCCTTCAATCTGTCTGATAAACTTGGATGTTCTATGTCCCCACCAATAAATGCGATATTAGTATGTCCTAGTCCTATCAAATGATTTGTAGCAATTAGTCCACCTTGAAAATTATCAATCAAGACTAATGGACAACAATTCTGTTTAGGTACATAGTCGATATATACGGTTGGTAGATTATATGGGTACATTCTTTCGATGAGATTAGAAGGAATTTTTCCTGCTACGATAATTCCATCAACACTTTTGTTTAAAATGAATCTTGGCAAAGGATCTTTTTTATTAAATTCAGGATTAATGGAAGTTAGTAAGACATAGTATCCAGCAGATCTAGCCTCAAATTCTGTCCCAAGAAAAATACTTGTATAAAAAGGTTCCGTGCGTAAAAAATGATCATCAGTAATTATAAAACCAATATTTCCTGTTTTCCCGGAAACTAAATTTATTGCTGATTTTGAAGGGTGGTATTTGAGAGACTTAATTGCTTTAAGTACGCGACTCTTCGTTTCCGAAGAAATGTGTTTGCTATCATTAATTACAAATGAAACCGTTGCTATTGATACACCAGCTTTTTGGGCGACATCTTTAATTGTTGATTTCATGATAACTCGGTTAAACGTTTAACCATAATTTAACTTATTTAACTAATCAAGTCAAATTAATATTTTTTTTAATCTATTATGATTTCGAATTCTAATGCATATTATTATAACTATGCTTATTCAAATAAATCTAACTTTTTACTCTTAAATAATTATTTGATTCAATTTTGATGTTATATTTAACAGAAAGGCAAAAGAATTCAATCGGCCAAAAGGATGAAAAAGGGATTACATCCTACTCGCAGTAATTCCTTTCAGAATCTTCAACTAAGTTGGAAATAATATAGTCAATTCAGATTTCCGTTTATAAAATAATTTGAAATACAATTACTATTACAACCAGAGGTTATAATTATCAGTTAAGATTTGGTGATTTTGTAAAAGCATGAAAAGGGATACTAACCACTAAACTTATGCAAGACACATATAGAATCCGTGGAGAGGTTTTGGAGAGGTCGGTCAAAATGTTTCGAAAATAAGCCAAAATCAAACAAAAAAGAGTCAGGGTGACTATTCCCTGACTCTCCGCACGTTAAAAATAAGCCTCAATTACGTTCAAAATATGCGTTGTTGAGGCTTTTTTTATGTTTTTTTACAATAGATCTACCCTGGTTAAAATTTCTTGATAAGCTCTTTATAATAAATTTTAACTCTCTAAAATTAAAGTCTGCCTAATATTAAATAAAAATAATTTCTTTCCCCCACCAACCATTTCTATTTAACTTTGGTCTAATAAATTGTTAACAGAATATTTAAATGGAATTGACCGATAACGAACTAATTATAAATGCTAACAAAGGTGATGTGCTGGCTCTTGAGGAGTTGATATATCGCTATGATAAAATGGTTCTGCGCCTAGCGATGAAATACACTGGCGATTCGGATGATGCTAAAGATATTTATCAGGAAGTTTTTATACGCGTCTATAAAAGTCTGGCAAGTTTTCAGTTTAAAAGTGAATTTTCCACATGGTTGTTCAGAATTGCCTCAAATGTTTGTATAAGCTTTAAGAGAAAATATAGTAAACAAAATCTTGTCTCATTAAATGATGAAGATAACTCGGGATATATATCAACAATTCCAGAAGATGATGTGTTGTCCCCAGATAATTTGGTGGTTAATTCGGAATACCGAAATAAAATAAATGAAGCATTAAATACCTTGTCTCCGAATCAAAAAATGAGTTTTCTTTTGAAGCACTATGAAGGATATAAAATAAGAGAGATTGCTGAAATGATGAACTGTAAAGAAGGAACTATCAAAAAATATCTATTTGATGCTGTGCGAAGGCTAAAAATACAATTAGAAAAAAGTTATTAACATTTTATATGATGGATAAAACTATGAATCATAATGAATGCAAAGAAATGATCCCTTCCTATCTTTATGAAGAACTGGATTTTGAAAAGAAAATACTATTTGAAGATCATATCAGATCCTGCAAGGATTGCGCAAATGAATTAGAATCTTATAAAAAACTTTTTGCAGATATTTCAGAAGATTCAAAATCTTCGGTCGATCCAAAATTATTATTAGCAGCACGATTAGAATTACGCGGATTTTTGAAGGCTCAACAAAATAAAATTTCTTCTTCAAATAATATTAAAGATTATTTCGCTTCATTTTTTTATAAACCGGTTGGATTAGCAGTAAGTGGTTTTTCACTATTGTTAATAGGGTTGTTTATAGGGTATATGGTTTTCAATTCACCTATGATTGAGAATATTAAAACTGATTCTTCAAAACATACTCACATAAGAATTCAAAATATAAACTTTATCGATTCGGATCCTTCAGATGGAGAAGTTGAGTTTACTTTTGAAACTGTCCAATCGGATAGGATGAAAGGAAACGTTAATGATACTGAATTACAGAAAATACTAACTTATGCGGTTTTAAATGAACAGAATCCCGGTACAAGATTAAATTCTATAAACGTTATTAATGCAAATCAGACTCAAAAACCGGATGATGAAATTAAAAGCACTTTGATTACTGTTGCAAAGTTTGATAATAATCCCGGGGTAAGAATAGAGGCTCTCAAATCATTAAATAAACTTCCTGCAGATGAGGAAATTAAAAACACATTGATCTATGTTTTGTTAAACGACACCAGTGCGGGCATTAGAATAGAAGCTATCAATGGCTTGGTGAATGTTTCCAAAACAGGAATAAGTTTAAATCAAAAAGATTTAATTTCTCTTCGTGATAAAATTCAAACAGAAAATAATAATTATATAAGATTTCAAGCAAAGAATATTATAAAGGAGTACTAAAATGAAAAAGCAGTTTGTCAACAGAAATTTGTTACCTATAGTGTTATTTATTCTATCAGGTTTTTTATTTATCTCAAGTGCATCAGATAAAGCAAAAACATTTTCTGTTTCCAAGGGTGGTAATTTAGAAGTTTCAGTTTCGAATGGAAATATTACAATATCAACATTGGAGAAGGATCAGGCTTATATTAAAGCTATAGATGTTGAAGAAGATGATCTTAAATATTTGAAGATTGAGCAACAGGGAAATAAAGTTATTGTGGAATTTAAAGGGCAGGATTCAGATGATTTTAATCTTGAAGTTTCTATACCATCTCAATTTAATATTGATCTATCAACAGGCGGTGGAAATATCTTTATAAATGGAAATATTAATGGAAAAGTTGAACTTGCTACGGGCGGTGGCAACATTGAGGTAAATGATGTTAGCGATAAATTGTCTGTTTCAACCGGAGGCGGAAATATCTCCGTTGGAAATGTCAATGGTGAAACTGAACTATCAACCGGAGGCGGGAACATTAGTGTTAAAGATGTTAAGAGTAAAATAGAACTTTCAACCGGCGGAGGTAATATTTCGATAGGAAATATTGGTGGCAGCGCAGAGGTTTCTACAGCCGGAGGAAATATTTCTGTGGGAAAAGCATCCGGCAATGCTGAATTCAACACTGCAGGTGGAAATATTAATTTAGATGGAGCTACGGGTAAGGTTGAAGTAAATACAGCTGGAGGAAATATCAACCTTAAAAATATCTCTGGATCAATTGAAGCTAATACTGCCGGTGGAAATATTTATGCTGACTTAGTACCATCAAGTAATTCACACAGTGAATTAAATACTGCTGGAGGTGATATAAATTTATCATTACCTTCCAATGCTAAAGTCAATATTGTGGCAACTGTTTTTGTTGGCAAACACGCCAGCGACCCTGATATTGAAAAAATGATTAAATCAGATTTCGAGTCGACTACAGTAGATATAAACTCAAAAAATCTTACCAAGAAGTTTGTTCTTAATGGAGGTGGTTCTAATATTGAATTGAATACAGCGTCTGGTAAAATAAAAATAAATAAGAAGTAAGATTTTTACATACCGCCTGATAATTCAAATAGTTATCAGGCGGAAAATCTTTTTATAAACCGTTTATCACTCATCATAACCACTTCTAAAAATCACATAAATAAAGTGGACCAATTAAATTAGAATTAATTGAGAGATAATAAACTATTTGTTCAAGTTTGTTTACTGATAAACACAACTTTTTATTATACGATTAAGTCTAAATAGATGATGTTCAATTAATGAAGCAAAATTGTATATGAGATATTTTTATTTACTACTTATTATTTCATTTATTCCACTGATAACCATTTCAGCTTCTAAAAATGATTCAACTAAGGCTGTTACATCATACAGACTTTCTGAAGATTTAATAGTGGATGGAATACTGGATGAAAATGTCTATCAAAATAAGCCACTTACCAGCTTCACTCAAAAAGATCCAAACGAAGGCCAGCCAATTTCTGAAAGATCCGAAGTTTGGGTTTCACACGATGACAATAATATATATGTAAGCGGAAGATTTACAGATTCAAATCCTGAATTGATAGATGTTACATTGATGCGCCGCGACAATGTTATTGAATCTGATTGGTTCTTTGTTTATCTGGATACTTACAATGACGATAGAACTGGATTCTTCTTTGCAGTCAATGCTGGTGGATCTATTGCAGATGGTACATTATTTAACGATAGCTGGGATGACAACTCATGGAATGGAGTTTGGGAATCAAAGACTACAGTTGATGAAAACGGCTGGAATGTTGAGATCAGAATCCCATTTACACAATTAAGATTTAAAGAATCAGATAAAATGGTTTGGGGAATAAATCTTAACCGTGATATAAAGCGAAAACACGAAATGTCTTTTTATGTTATGGTTCCAAAGAATGAAAGTGGTTTCGTTTCAAGGTTTGCAGATCTTAATGGTTTGGATGGTATAAAACCGAAACAGCGCTTTGAACTTTTACCATACATTGTACAAAAAGCACAATATCTTGTCCATGATGAAAATGATCCTTTCTATAATGCTAATCAATATAAAACTTCTGTTGGTGCTGATCTTAAATTTGGCATTGGCAGCAACCTAAATGTAGATGCTACTTTTAATCCTGATTTCGGACAGGTTGAGGTTGATCCTGCAGTTGTTAATCTTTCAGCATTTGAAACTTTCTACGAGGAAAAACGCCCCTTCTTTATTGAAGGCTCAAACATCTTCACTTTTGGTTACGGCGGCTCAAATAATAATTGGGGTTTTAATTTCAGTGTGCCTGAACTCTTTTATTCAAGGAGAATTGGCAGGCCGCCGCAAGGTTATGTAACAATTCCGGGATACGTTGATTATCCATCAGAAACAAGAATACTTGGTGCAGCTAAATTATCAGGTAAAATTGATGAAACCTGGTCTGTAGGATTATTAAGTTCATTAACTGAAAGGACTTTTGCAACAGTTCAAACCGAAAGCGGAGAAAGAATTGATCAGGAAGTTGAACCATTAACTCATTATGGTGTATTTAGAACTCAAAAAGAATTTAATTCAGGCAAACAGGCACTCGGATTTATTATCACAACTGTTAACAGAGACTTGAAAGATGATAATCTTAGTACAATTTTAGGCAAGCAGGCTTATACTTATGGTATTGATGGATGGACATATTTAGATGAAGATGAAACTTATGTGGTAACAGGGTCGGTAATCGGGTCATACACTTCGGGCACACAGGATTATTTGATAAAACTTCAGAAACAGCCTTACAGGTATATGCAAAGACCTGATAAAACTTACATGCCTCTGGATAGCTCTCTAACATCAATTAGCGGGTACTTTTCGCGGGTAATGTTAAATAAACAGAAAGGTAATTTTTATATTAATTCTGCTTTAGGATTAGTGTCCCCCGGATTTGAGTACAACGATCTTGGCTCGCAGTGGATGGCCGATAGAATTAATGGCCATATTGTTACAGGTTATAGATGGTTTGAGCCGGATGGCTTCTTCAGAAGAAAAAGTATTTACCTTGGTTACAGCCGAACATCAGATTTTGAAGATAATATATCAAGAACTGGATTTTTCCTAAGTTCAGGGGGGCAGTTTGAAAATTATTGGGGATTTAATTTTAATGCGAATTATAATTTTGAATCTGTTTCAACTACTCTTACAAGGGGCGGACCTAAGCTTGATATGCCGACCAGTTTTTCTTTCAATATAAATACTTATTCAGATAGCAGGGAAAAGATAACATTCTCACCTTTTCTCAGTTATTGGAAAAATGAGATAGGAAGCAACGAAAATTATTTTGGATTTGATGTGGAATGGAAACCAAGTTCTCAAATCAGTTTTTCTGTTGGACCGGAGTACGGAACAAATTTTACTTTATTCCAGTGGGTGGGAAACTTTAAAGATAATTTTGCTGTAAATACATATAACACACGTTATGTGTTTGCAAACCTTAACCAGAAAACTATATCAGCAAACATTAGATTAAATTGGATTTTTACTCCAACCCTTAGCTTGCAATTATATTTGCAGCCTTTATTTTCACTAGGTAACTATGAGAGCTTTAAAGAAATAATTAATCCACCAACTCTTAATGTTACAACTTATGGAAGTGAGGGCACAACAATTAATTATAATGATGAACAAATTCTCTATACAGTTGATCCTGATGCTGAAGGTCCGGCTGAACAGTTTAGTTTTAATAACCCTGATTTCAATTTTAAATCTTTACGTGGTAATGTTGTGTTAAGGTGGGAAGCTCTTCCTGGTTCAGTGTTCTATTTTGCATGGACAAACAGTAGGGAGAATTACGAAAATCCTGGCGAGCTAAGTTTTAAAAATGATTTCAAAAACCTTATAAGCACAGAAGCAGATAATATATTTCTTGTTAAGTTTTCTTACTGGATAGATATTTAATCGTATTGGATAAATTATCTATTATCGGGAATGATTAAATAGATGGTTCCCTGTTTTCTTATCGAACAAATAAATCTTTTCAGGATTGATATACAGTTTTATTTTTCCGCCAACTTTTAGTTCGTACAAAGGTTTTACTCTTGCAATGAATTGAGTTTTCTCGATTTCAAAATAGATGAATGATTCATTGCCCATTGGTTCGATCACATCTAATGGACAATCAAGTTCAATTGAGGTCTCTGAGTTATTTTCAACTGAAATATTTTCAGGCCTAATACCTATAATTATTTCTTTACCGACATAATCTTTTAGATAATCCTTTTGTACTGATGTTAAATGGAATTTGAATTCAGAATTATTGCTCTCAAACATCAACCCATTTTTTTCTGATATGGTGCCACTTAAAAAGTTCATCGCAGGACTGCCAATAAATCCTGCTACAAATTGATTAACTGGTTTATTATATAAGTTTAGCGGTGTATCTACCTGATTTATAATACCGTCTTTCATAATCACAATCCTATCCCCCATTGTCATCGCTTCTGTTTGATCATGAGTAACATAAATCATTGTTGCGCCAAGCTGTTTATGAAGCTTGGATATCTCTGTTCGCATTTGTACTCTTAATTTTGCATCTAGATTACTAAGCGGTTCATCAAACAAAAAAACTTTTGGTTTACGAACGATTGCTCTTCCAACTGCAACTCGCTGTCTTTGCCCACCAGAAAGAGCTTTTGGCTTTCTATCCAGATAAGTTTCTAACCCAAGAATTCTGGCTGCTTCTTTTACACGAGATTCAATTTCTTTCTTATCAACTTTTTTAAGTTTTAATCCAAATGCCATATTTTCATAAACAGTCATATGTGGATACAGAGCATAGTTCTGAAATACCATTGCAATATCACGATCTTTTGGTGGAAGATTGTTTACAAGTTTTCCATCAATATAGATTTCTCCGCTGGTGATTTCTTCAAGTCCTGCAACCATTCTTAAAGTTGTTGTTTTTCCACATCCAGAAGGACCAACAAGTACAACAAATTCTTTATCTTCAACTTTAAAGTTTGCATCGGTAACAACTTTATTTCCGCCATCATAAATTTTTGTTATATTTTTCAATAATACTTCTGCCATATAAATCTCTTTAATTCTAAATTCTTAATTCGTTAGTCTTAATTATTCCTTAACGCTTCCCATCATAATTCCTTTTATGTAATATTTTTGAAGTGCAAGAAAAACTATTATTACAGGAATAATTGTTACAACAGATCCAGCCATCATTAGCTCAGGATCTTTTGTATGCTCAAGCATAAGGTTTGCCAATGCAACCGGAAGTGTATACATAGAATCATCGGTTAATGCAATCAATGGCCATAGAAAATCATTCCACGTACCGAGAAAAGAAAAAATTGCAAGTGTAACAAGTATTGGAATTGCGAGCGGAAGAATTACTTTTCTATATATCTGAAAGTCTGTTGCACCATCCATTCTTGCGGCTTCAATCAAGCTATCAGGAATTGAAATGCAATATTGTCTGATTAAAAAGATTCCAAAAATATTAGCTAAACCAGGAATGATAATCGCCATGTATGTGTTAATAAATCCCATTGATTTAAGCATAAGAAATAACGGAAGCATAGTTACCTGACTTGGAATTATCATTGAGCTTAATAAAACATTAAACAAAACTCTTTTACCAGCAAATCTGTACTTAGCAAAAGCAAATCCAGCCATTGAAGTAAAAGTTATGTAAATCAGTGTTACTATCGTTGAAAGGAGCAAACTGTTAAAGAAATTTCTCCAGACACTTAGTCTTTCAAAAAGAATTTGATATTGTGTTAATGTAAAAGGATCAGGTAAAAAGATTGGAGGAAAAACACTCGCTTTCCCATCAAACATAAATGACGCGCCAAGCATCCATATAAATGGAATAAGAGTTAGTATGGAAGTGATTATTAGAAAACCATATAATAATATTCTCTTAATCATTCTGTACTCTTCTGAATTTTAAGCTGTATAAGTGTTCCAATCATAATTATAAAGAAAAATACAAATGCTATTGATGCAGAGTACCCCATATTCCACCATCTAAATCCTTCTTGATACATATATTGAACAACGCTTAACGTACTGTTCAATGGTCCGCCTTGTGTCATTATATATGGCTCAGCAAAAAACTGGAAATAACCTATCATAGTTATAAGCGAAATAAAAATTGTTGTTGGCGCAAGCATCGGTAGAGTTATAGATTTAAACTTCTGCCATCCACTTGCACCTTCGATTGATGCAGCTTCGTATAAATCTTCCGGAATGTTTTGTAAACCCGCAATGAATATTATCATATTATAACCAAAACTTTTCCAGACAGACATAAGAATAATTGCCGGCATTGCTGTGGCTGTATCACCAAGCCAATCGATTGGTGCTATTCCAATTAAACTTAAGATGTAATTTATTATTCCAAACTTTGGATGATAAATAAATCTCCAAACTATCGCTACTGCTACTAAGGTTGTTACAACTGGTATAAAATAACTTAATCTAAAAATCGCTTTGTACTTTACAAGCTTTGAGTTGAGCAGTAAAGCCGCACCAAGTGAAACCCCGATTGAAAGTGGTGCGGCTATTAGAACAAAATAAAAGGTGTTTTTTAAAGCTGTAAAAAAAAGTGGGTCGTCAAATAATTTTATGTAATTATTAAACCAAATAAATCTGACTGATCCTAAATCACCA
>Ga0105096_10000950_pt1 | contig 11260 bp, 6 predicted proteins | sample PPLLak3cmMay2015_FD_87036 | JGI IMG/M metagenome (GOLD analysis project Ga0105096, IMG submission 87036) | Freshwater sediment microbial communities from Prairie Pothole Lake near Jamestown, North Dakota, USA - PPLs Lake P7 Core (1) Depth... | ecosystem: Environmental > Aquatic > Freshwater >... | reverse complement strand
TGAACCGTCGCGTCATGCTGATCCGCACGGATTCGGGCATGTAAGCGACTGCAGGCTACCGAGCTTGCCACGAGGCCCCGGGGCGAAAGTCCCGGGGCCTCGTGCTTTGTGGCAGCATCGCGGCGATGAGCAACACACCGGCCCACGAACTGCAGACCCGTCTGCGTGATGCCCGGGAGATCGCCCGCGGCGGGCGCGCCGCCGACGCGGCCCGACTGTGGATGTCCGTGCTCGAGATCGACCCGCGAAACGTCGAGGCGCTGATGGCGCTCGGCCAGATGGCCCTGTCGCGACGTGACCCGGCAGCGGCTCTGCCCCTGCTGCGGCGCGCTGCCGATCCGGGCACGCATCCGATGGCCGAGCTGTGCCTTGCGATCGCCTACAAGGAACTCGGCGACCTGCAGGCGGAAGCGGCCGCCGTGCGCCGCGCGCTCGCGATCGACCCCTACTTCTACCCGGCTCTGCTGCACGAGGCCCGCATGCTCGAGCGCGATGGCCGGCCGCGGCGGGCCGCCAGGGTGTATGGCAACGTACTGAAGGTGATGCCCGAACGCGACGTCGCCGATCCTGCCCTGCATCGGGCGGTGCAGCACGCGCGCGGCGCGGTCGAGCAGAACACCGCCGGACTCGAGCGTCACCTCGAGGACGCCCTTGCCTCGCTGCGCAGGAAACACGCCGGCGCCCGCCTCGAGCGCTTCCAGCGCAGCCTCGAGGTGATGACCGGCCGGCGCAGGATGTACCAGCCCCAGCCGGTGATGCTGCACTACGCCGACCTGCCGCCGATCCAGTTCCACGACGAGGACCTGTTCCCATGGATGGCCGCGCTGGAGTCGAACTCGGACGTCATCCGCGACGAGCTCATCGGCCTGCTCGCGGAGGGCCGGGACGAGTTCCGGCCGTATGTGCAGCACCCGGCGGGCGCCCCGCTCGAGCAGTGGGCCGAGCTGAATCGATCGCCGAGGTGGAGTACGTATTTCCTCTGGGAGCACGGCCGACCGGTCGAGGCCCATTGCCGGCGCTGCCCGCGGACGGCGGCCGTGCTGGCGGGCCTGCCCATGGCCGAGCTGCCCAACTTCTCGCCGACAGCCATGTTCTCCTGCCTCGAGGCCCGAACGACCATCCCGCCGCATTGCGGCGAGACCAACACGCGGCTGATCGTGCACCTGCCGCTGATCATCCCGGCGGGGTGCTGGTTCCGGGTCGGCAACGAGACCCGGGAATGGCATTACGGCAAGGCCTTCGTGTTCGACGACACGATCGAGCACGAGGCCCGCAACGACAGCGACGAGCTGCGCGTGGTGCTGATCTTCGATGTCTGGAATCCACTGCTGTCGCCGGCCGAGCGCGAGCTCGTCGGTGGCTTGGTCAATGCGGTTCGCGACTACTACCGGGCCGAGGGCTGACGCAGCGCAAAATGCGGCGTTGCGTCGCCGCCACACACAATCCGGGGCGGGGCTGTCGTGACAACGCAACACAACTTCACTTTGCCGCCAAGTGGAGCGTATGATCCGCGCCCAATGGTCCAGAATTTCTTTTCCACTTCCTGTGGTTTTCTGGTCCGGAGCCGTATGGACACGCCGGTGAGCGTCATCGGGCGGTCCCGTCCTAGCAATCTCGCAACACTCTCAGGAGTCATCTGATGGCCAATCGCAAGATCGAGCGCGCCGTACGGGTCGCATTGATCGCCGCCTCCGCAGGCGCAGTCGCTTACGTCCCGGCGTCGTCCGCCCAGGATCAGGAACTCGAGCAGATCATCGTCACCGGTTCGCGCATCCCGCAGGCGAACCTCGAGGGCACGAGCCCGGTGTCCGTGATCGGCGCCCAGGACGTCAAGCTCGAGGGCACGGTGCAGGTCGAAGACCTCATCAACAACCTGCCCCAGGCCTTCGCTGACCAGGGCGGCAACATCTCGAACGGTGCGTCGGGCACCGCGACGGTCAACCTCCGCAACCTCGGCGCCGACCGCACGCTGGTGCTGGTCAACGGCCGCCGCATGCCCGCGGGCAGCCCGCGCGGCCCGGTCGCCCCCGACCTGAACCAGATCCCCACCTCGCTGATCGAGCGCGTGGAAGTGCTCACGGGTGGCGCCTCCGCGGTGTACGGCTCGGACGCCGTTGCCGGCGTGGTGAACTTCATCCTGCAGGACGACTTCGAGGGCGTGCAGATCGACGCGAGCTACAACGCGTACTGGCACGACAACAGCGACAACTTCTCGCAGCGACTGGTGCGGGACGCCGGGTTCAAGGCCGCTCCGGGCGAGGTGTGGGACGGCGACGAATACTCGCTCGGCCTCACCATGGGCTCGAACTTCGCCGACGGCCGCGGCAACGCAACGCTGTTCTTCGGTTACACGAACACCGACCCGGTACTGCAGTCCGAGCGTGACTACAGCGCCTGCGCGATCTCGACCAGCGGCTTGTACTGCGGCGGCTCGAGCACGAGCTACCCGGGTCGCTTCCGCGTCTCGAACCTGAACGGCGTCGGCACCTTCTCGCGCACGATCGATGCGAACACGGGCCTGATCCGTCCGTTCACGGGCGCAGACCTCTACAACTACGGCCCGCTGAACTACTACCAGCGTCCGCAGGAGCGCTACCAGGCCGACGTCTTCGCGCACTACGACGTCAGCGACTCGGCGCAGGTCTATGCCGAGTTCATGTTCATGGACAACAGCACCGTGGCGCAGATCGCGCCGTCGGGCGCCTTCGGCACGATCGTGGACGTCAGTCGCACCAATCCGCTCATCCAGCAGGACGGCGGGCAGTGGTTCAGAGAGCTGTTCCCGGCCGGGTATGTCGGGGACACCCGCCAGGTCACGATCCAGCGTCGTAACGTCGAGGGCGGTGGCCGCCAGGACGACCTCGGCCTGACGTCGTACCGCGGCGTGGTCGGCATCCGGGGCTCGTTCCTGGACGGCAACTGGAACTACGACGTGTCGGGCCAGTACGGCACCGTGCTGTTCTCCGAGACCTACCAGAACGACTTCTCGCTTGCCCGCATCGACCGCGCGCTCGACGTGGTGTCGACCCCGAACGGCCCGGCCTGCCGCTCGTTCGTGGACGGCACGGATCCGGCCTGCGTGCCGTGGAACATCTGGACCATCGGCGGCGTTACCAATGAGGCGATCAACTACGTCGCAACGCCGGGCTTCCAGCGCGGCGACACGACCCAGACGGTCGTGACGGCGGCGCTGTCGAGCGACCTCGGCAACTACGGCATCAAGCTGCCGACCGCGAAGGACGGTATCGGCATCGCGTTCGGCGCCGAGTACCGCCAGGAAGGCCTCGACTTCGAGACCGACACGGCGTTCACGACCGGCGACCTCGCGGGCCAGGGCGGCCCGACGATCGGCGTCAGCGGCGACTACAACGTGAAGGACCTGTTCGTCGAGGTACGGGCCCCGCTGCTGCAGGACATGTTCCTGGCGCAGAACCTGCTGGTGAATGCCAGCTACCGCTACTCCGACTACAGCCTCGACGAGACGACCAACACCTACGGTGTCGGTCTCGACTGGGCGATCATCGACGATGTGCGGTTCCGCGGCAGCTACCAGCGCGCGGTGCGTGCGCCGAACGTCATCGAGCTGTTCTCGGCGTCGGCGCTCGGCCTGTACGACATGACTCGCGATCCCTGCAGCACGAACCCGACGGCGACGCTTGCACAGTGTCAGAACACGGGCCTGCCGGCGGCGCTGTATGGCACCGACCTCGACAGCTCGGCCGGCCAGTACAACGCCATCTTCGGCGGCAACCCGGACCTGACGCCGGAGACGGCCGACACCTGGACGGCGGGCATCGTGCTCACGCCGACGTTCGTCGACGGCCTCGCGATCACCATCGACTACTGGAACATCGAGGTCGAGGACACGATCGGGACGGTGCCGCCGGCGACCGCGCTCGACCAGTGCATCGAGACCGGCGCTTCCGAGTACTGCAACCTGATCACGCGCGACAGCCAGGGCACGCTGTGGTTGCTGCCCGAGGCCAACATCATCGCGACCAACGTCAACATCGGCGCGACCAAGACCTCGGGCTGGGACATCGGAGCCAACTACGACCTGCCGGTGGGCGACTTCGGCTCGCTGCGATTCGCGTTCATGGGAACGTTCCTCGACGAGTTCATCAACACGCCGCTGCCGGGCGTGTCGGAGTACGACTGCGCCGGCCTCTACGGCCCCTCGAACTGCGGTACGCCGCTGCCGGAACTGCGCACTCGCCTGCGCACGACCTGGGCGACGCCGTGGAACGTGGACCTCTCGCTGAACTGGCGGTTCTTCGACAGCGTGGACATCGAGTACACCTCGAGCGATCCGGACCTCAACGATCCGGCCTCGGTCGCGGACTGGAGCAAGACGCTGGACTCGCAGAACTACTTCGACATCTCGGCGGTGTATACGTACGCCGAGAAGTACACGTTCAGCGCCGGCATCAACAACGTTGCGGACGAGTCTCCGCCGCTGAGTGGCCAGGTCGGCACGGGCTTCGGCAACGGCAACACCTTCCCGCAGGTGTATGACGCGCTGGGCCGCTACGTGTTCTTCAGCCTCTCGGCGAAGTTCTGATCGACGACCGATTCCACGGCAACGTGGTACTGGACGGCGGGCTTCGGCCCGCCGTCTTTTTTTTGCCTGCCGCCTCCGGCTGCGGGCATGCTCGTTTGACATTGCCGGCCGCGCCGGCTGTCATCTCCCGCTGATCACGCCGGAGCCACGCGCCCGATGGGCAATGCACCAGAGCCGACCGCCGTGCTCGAATCCGCCCTGCAGCGTGTCGCGTCGCTGCTGCGCACCGATCCGGCGCTCGCGGCCCGCGAGGCGACGGCGATCCTGGTGTCGAGGCCGGGGCATCCGCTCGCGATGCTGTTCCTCGGCATGGCACGGCGACAGCTCGACGACCTGCCGGGTGCAATCGCGGTCCTCGAGCCGCTGGCCCGCCGCCAGCCAGGATCCGCCGCCGTGCACTATGAACTCGGCATCACGCTGGGGCCGGCCGGCCGACGCCACGAGGCGCTGGCCTCCCTGGAGCGCGCCGTCGCGCTGAAGCCGGACGTCGGCGAGGCCTGGCGGTTGATCGCCGAGCATCGAATGGAGACGGGCGATCCTGCCGGAGCGGATGCCGCGTGGTCCAACCACGTCGCGATCACGACCGCGGGCCCGGCGCTGCTCGCCCCGGCCGCGGCGCTGTGCGCGAATCGCCCCGCCGACGCCGAGCGACTGCTGCGCGCGCACCTCGCCCGGCATCCCGACGACCCGGCGGCACTGCGCATGCTCGCGGACCTCGCCATGCGCGCAACGCGCTGGGACGATGCGGTCGCATTGCTCGAGCGCTGCCTCGCACTCGCGCCGGACCTCGCGGCCGCGCGGCACGGCTACGCACTGGCGCTCCACGAACAGCACCGCACCGACGAGGCGCTCGCGCAGATCGAACGGCTGCTCGCGGGCGAGCCTGGCAACCCTGTCTACCTCAATCTGAAGGCGAACGTGCTCGAGCGCGCCGGCGACCACGCCGGTGCCGTCGAGGCCTTCGAGACCGTGCTGGCCGGACACCCGTCGAATCCGCGCATCTGGATGGCATACGGCGACGCGCTCAAGACGGCCGGTCGCTCGGACGACGGCATCGCCGCGTACCGGCGCAGCCTCGATCTCGCGCCGGGTTTCGGGGAGGCCTGGTGGAGCCTCGCCAACCTGAAGACCTACCGCTTCCTGCCGGCGGACGTCGCGATCATGCAGGCCCGGCTCGGGCGAACGGACGCCGCAGATGCGGACCGGCTGCACCTGCACTTCGCGCTGGGCAAGGCGTTGGAGGACGAAGGGCGATTTGCCGAGTCGTTCGCGCATTACGCGGAAGGAAACCGCATCCGCCGGGCGGGCATCGCGTATGACGCCGCGGCGACCTCGGAGTTCGTACGCCGCATGATCTCGCTGTATACGAGGGAATTCGTCGTGCAGCGCCAGGGCTGGGGCTGCAGCGCCGCAGATCCCATCTTCGTCGTCGGCCTGCCCCGCTCCGGCTCGACGCTGGTCGAGCAGATCCTCGCGAGTCACTCGGCGGTCGAGGCGACCATGGAGCTGCCCGACGTCGCGGTGCTCGCGCGTTCACTTGCGGACCGCGCGCCCTATCCCGACGTTCTGGCCCGGCTCGATGACGACACCTCTGCGGCACTCGGCGAGCGCTACCTGGCGCGGACCCGCCGGCACCGCAGGACGGGCGCTTCGCGATTCATCGACAAGATGCCGAACAACTGGATGCACGCGGGACTCATCCACCTGATGCTGCCCGAGGCGCGGATCATCGACGTGCGACGCGACCCGATGGCCTGCTGCTGGTCGTGCTTCCGGCAGCACTTCGCCCGCGGCCAGCACTACACCTATTCGCTCGAGGACCTCGGTCGCTACTACCGGGACTACGTGGCGCTGATGGCGCACCTCGATGAGGTGCTGCCGGGGCGCGTCCTGCGCGTGAGCTACGAGCGGCTGGTCGAGGACACCGAGGCCGAGGTCCGACGCATGCTCGATCACTGCGGCCTGGATTTCGAGGCGTCAACCCTGCGCTTCTACGAGGGTGCGCGAGCGGTTGCGACTGCCAGCTCCGAGCAGGTGCGTCGCCCGGTCTATCGCGAGGCGCTCGCCCAGTGGCGCCACTTCGAGCCCTGGCTTGGGCCGTTGCGCGATGCGCTGGGGCCTGCGCTCGCGGGCGAGCGCGTCGCGCGATAGCGCTTTAGCGCACTCAGTCGGCGTAGCCGAACTTCCGCACCCAGGGTTCGAGCAGCGGCAGCACCGGCGCCATCTGCTCGCGGTAGCGCTCCCACTGGCGCGTGCCGTCGAAGAGCCCGCGCCGAACCTGAGGTGCGCTGACGGTACGGACCTCGCGCGCCGCCGCGGTGCGACTGAAATCCCTCGCGGCCTCCGTCCAGGGCACTCCAACGAACTGCGCGAGCGAGCGAGTCGTCTGGTCGAAATTTCCCACCAGCGCGGCGTAGTCCACGACGTGAACCGGCATGGGCAGCACGGCGAGCTGCAGGTCGACGAGCCGCATTACTGCGTCGTAGTGTCGCGCCGCGCGCTCGAGCCCGGCCATCTGGTACGTCGATGCGTTGACGCGGAAGTGACGACGGAAGCAGCTCAGCACCACGTCGCGCGGATCGCGGCGGCAGAGTACGACGATCGCGTCGGGGAACAGCCTGGCGATCATCGCCAGCTTGATGCCGTTCAGCGGTGCCATGTCCACGAAGACGCTGCCCTCGACATCCGGCACCTCGGCGCGGACTCGCTGCCAGTAGGCCTCGCGCAGCCTCGCTGCCTCGGCACTGTCGAGCCGCGCCAGCCGGTCGAGCGCGCCGTCGTCGCGCAGGAAGGCGAGGTCGGCGTCGGCCAGTGTCGGACGCTCCTCCAGCGCCCGGACTCCGGGCAGGCTGGCAAGGATGTTCTCGACCAGCGTGTTGCCGGAACGCGGATATCCGAGCAGGAACACGTGGCGGCGCACCGGGCTCGCGTACCCGTCGGCGGCCGCTGGCATCCGCCAGTCAGCCGGATCCTGCCGCTCGAACCACCACGTGAGGCGGCGCACGAGCCCGAGATGGTTCTCGACAGTGCCGCCGTCGCCAAAGCGCCCGGCGTTCACCCGCAACGTCTCCGCGTTCATCCGTTCATACGCGCCAAAGGCTTCCTGGGTCCGGCCGAGACGGTCGAGCGCATCGCCGAGGCGTCCCAGCGCCACCGGCAGCTGCCGCTCGTCGAGCACCTTGCGTGCGATCAACGCCTCGAGGCGCGACATCCCCTCCACGGTGGCACCGCGCTCCAGGTCCGTGCTCGCCACGACGAGGCCGGCGCCCGGATGGTCCGGCCGATGCTGCAGCGCTTCCTCCGCGAGCGAACGTGCCTGTTCAACGTCGCCGCGGCGCAGCGCGATGGTCGCGAGCGCCGCCCAGGCCTCGGCATTCGCCGGGACCAGCGTCCTCACCCGTTCGTAGGCGGAGCGTGCGCCGGCATCGTCGCCGCCGATGTCGCACGCCGACCCCAGCTCGAGCCAGGCCGCCGCGAGGTCCGGGCGCACTGCCACGGCAGCCTGGAACGCGCGGATCGCCTCGTCGACGCGGTTCTCCGCGACCAGCACCCGGCCGATGTCGGTGATCGTGAATGGATCGTTGGGCGCGAGCGCCAGCGCGCGATTGAGCAGCTGGCCGGCCTCCGGGTAGCGACCCGCCACGGCGAGCGCCTCGGCCTGCACCCGCAGCAGCAGCGGATGCGCGAGCTTCTCGGACGCCGCCTGGCTGGCGAGGGCCAGTGCCTTGGCGAAATCCCCCGACCGCCTGGCCTGCGCAGCGGCGCGCACCAGCGTCTCGAGCCGCGACGCATTCACGTTCTGCATGCCTCGTCCCCGGGGGGCAACGGCCGGTCGACCGCGGCGCGCAGTATAGCTGTCGGCCGCGTGCGCCATGTGTGGCCGGGCCGCGTCACTTCACGCGACGTACCCGCGTTGCGTAGCGATTGGCCGTCACCAGCATGTAAGAGCCGAGCGCCGCCGTCCGGATGGTGACGGTGTCGCCCACGGCGACCCGCGCACGCGGATCCACCTGCAGCTGAGTCCAGACCTGGCCGTTCTCGAGCGTTACCACGAGTTCTCCCGCTGGTTGCCGGGCAATCCCGGCGACTGCACCAGAAATGCTCTCGGGTCGTTTCTGCCTGGAGTCCTCCGGCTCGCGCGCCCGCTTTGCAGCCTCGGTGAGGCCGAAGTCGTCCGTGGCCGTCGCCGCAACCGGTGCGGGCGCAGTCGCCGCGACAGGGGCGACCGCGGCCGTCGCCGCTGTGCCGACCGTGACCGACGCCGCCTCGGCTACCGCCGGCACCGTCGCCGCCGGAGCACGAAAGATCCGGTCATAGCAGGCGAGCCGCTCGAGATCGTCACCCAGCGCGGAGCACTGCTGCGGCGAGTCGCCGGCCGCAGCGTGGGCGCCGACCACCCATCCAGCCAGCGTGAGGAATGCCCATGCCGGGCTCGAGTTCGGAATTGCCACCGTGAAAATCCCTCCAGAGCGGGTGCGCCGGAACGAGCGGCCGGCGCAGCGGTGCCACATGTTACTTGCGGCGGGCCCACCCCATAATGGCGTCCATCGTACCCGTTACGCCGCGCAGCGAGCGCACATGAGCGTCGAGCACTGGGAAACCTATTACCGTGGCGGCGCCATCGCGACCTGCCCGATGGGGCCAGACTCCACCTATACGCTGGAGCTTCGTGACCTCTGGCTCGCGTTCTTTGCCACGGTCGGCGACGGGGGCCGCGTACTTGACGTCGGCTGCGGCAACGGCGCCATTGCGCTGCTGGCCCGGGAGTCCGCCGCGGCCGTCGGCCGGCGCCTCGAGATCCACGGCGCCGACCTCGCCTCCATCGACCCGCCCAGCCACGTCCCGAACGGCACATCGCTGTTCGCCGGCATCGAGTTCCACGCCGGCATGCCCTGCGAGCGCCTCGGTTTCGACAACGGGAGCTTCGACGCCGTGAGTGGCCAGTACGCCCTCGAGTACACGGACATGCCGCGTTCGCTGGCCGAGATCCGGCGGGTGCTGCGGCCGGAGGGCCGTGCCCTGTTCGTCCTGCACCACGACCACTCCGTGCTGATCCGCAACGCGCGCGAGTCGCTCGCCCAGGGCGCGCTGGTGCTCGAGGAAACCCGGATCCTGCGCAAGTTGAGGCGACACGCCGCCGCGGAGCGGCAGTCCGAGGCGGCGGCACGCGCGACCTGGGCGGAACTCTCCGCCGCCGCCACGCAATTGCAGCAGGCCGCGGCACGCAGCGCCTCGCCGCACTTGCTGCACGTCGTGATCGACGGCGTGCAGAAGCTGCTCGGGGTGCGCCGCGAGATGGGCATCGCGGGCTTCGAACGCGAGGTGGACCGATTCGAGCGAGAGGTGCGCGCCGGGGTGCGCCGCCTGCAGGACCTCGTCAGCTGCGCCCAGTCGGAGGACCAGATGGCCGCCACGGCCGCGACGGCGCGTCGCATCGGTTTCGAATGCAGCCCGGCCGAACCCCAGCGTCACGCCGGGGAGAACCTGATCGGCTGGCGGCTGGCTTTGTCCAGGCCCTGACGTTTCCCGTTCAGTCCGCGACGGGCGCTCAAGCGTCCGGCGGCGGGATGCGCGTGTTGCACTCGTTGCCACAGCGGTGCAGCGTCGGGCGCCCCGAGGAGACCGGCTTGAGGTGGAACTCGCGACGCGAGTAGTCGACCACGAACTTCTCGAGCGTGCCGAGCATGTCCATGCCGATCAGCAGCGCCGGCTCGTCGAGCATCGACCAGACATTGAACACGTGCAGGTCGCCGAAGCTGACGGTGAGGTTGTTGAGGCGCGCCCCGCCGATGTCGATCGCCGGAGCCTGGAACGACAGCGCCTGCGCGAGCTGCGGCGTGGCGCCGACGACCGTGGTGGGCACGGCCTCATGCGGCCGCAGCGCCTTCTGACCCAGCGCGGCGCGCAGCGCCTCGTTGCCGAGGGTGCGTTCGGCACCGGTGTCGAGGATCGCCTTCACCGGCACGCGACCGACCTGCCCGTCCACGAGCAGCAGCCCCCCGCGCTGCAGCCCCGCGGTCACGACCAGGTAGCCCCGTTCGGCACGCCGGCCGCTCGATCGACGAATCGTGACCCGGTCCCGGCCGAAGTCCACCTCGATGCGCGCATCCTGGAGGCTGTCCACGCCGAGGATGCCGTCCGTGCCCGCAAAGACTGCGGACGGCAGCACCGGCAGGCGCTGATTCTCGAACAGCAGCTCGCCCACCTGCAGACGGGCCACCTCCACCACCGGCAGCAAGGCGTTGCCGGTGACGCCGTGCACACTGACCACGTCGCCTTTGGCAGGCACGAGCTGCAGCGCCTCGGCAGTCGCAGCGGACATCGCGGAGCGGTTGGCGCCGGTGTCGAGGACAAAGCGGAACGGCCCGCGACCGTTGATCTCGACCCGGGCGACGATGCGGCCGACCCGGTCGGTGCTCGTGCGCGTGGCGTACATCGGACCGGACTCCGGCCGATCGGCCGGCACAGGCGGGACCTGCAGGACGGAGGCCGGCGGATCGGACGCCCAGACCGGGCCGCCGGACAGGAGCACGGCGGCGGCTGCCCATGCGGCCCCCCGACTGCCGAATAATTTCGTGGCGCCCATGGTGTTAGGACCCTGTTCACCCGCCGTTTGTTGCAGTCCGAGAACGGCCCCGCCCCCGGGTCGGGCCGGCTCGCGACGCCCGGCCCGGGATTCGCGGCCTCCGGTGCCGGCGA
>Ga0105096_10000948_pt1 | contig 11269 bp, 8 predicted proteins | sample PPLLak3cmMay2015_FD_87036 | JGI IMG/M metagenome (GOLD analysis project Ga0105096, IMG submission 87036) | Freshwater sediment microbial communities from Prairie Pothole Lake near Jamestown, North Dakota, USA - PPLs Lake P7 Core (1) Depth... | ecosystem: Environmental > Aquatic > Freshwater >... | reverse complement strand
CGATCATCGGCGTCAAGGGGCTACACAGCGGCTCGGGCCAGTTCGAGTGGATCATCAACGCGATCTACTACGCGGCCACGCCGATCGCCCAGGGTGGCGCCGGCGCGCACATCATCAACATGTCCCTGGGCGCCACGCTGCCCAAGCAGGGCAACGCGGGCACGATCGAGCTGACCACCGCGCTGAGCCGCGCCACCTCGTACGCGCGCAAGCAGGGCGTCCTGGTGATCGCGTCGGCCGGCAACGACGCGCTCGACCTCGATCACATCCGGAACTTCGTCGTGCTGCCGGCCGAGGCCGTCGGCGTCGTGAACGTGTCGGCGCTGGGCCCGATGGGCTACTACGTCCCTGGCAGTAACGCGGACCCCGATCGCCTCGCGTCGTTCTCGAACTTCGGCCAGTCGAGCATCACCCTCGGCGCGCCGGGCGGCGACTTCGCGCTGCCGGGAAACGCCTTCTGCTCGGTGCCGCGCATTCCGACCGGCACGCTGACGCAAGTGTGCTGGGTGATGGACATGGTGCTGAGCACCTCGCGCGGCAGCGCGGCGTCGACCACGTCGTACAGCTGGGCCGCAGGCACCAGCATGTCCTCCCCGGCCGCGGCCGGCGTCGCCGCCCTCATCGTCGGCAAGTACGGCCCGATGGATCCGGCGCAGCTCGAGGCGAAGCTCAGGGCCTCGGCCGACGACCTCGGCAAGCCAGGCCGGGACGACGCGTACGGCCATGGTCGCGTGAACGCCTATCGCGCGGTCGTCGAGTAGGCATCAACAGTCACGTGAACGAGGACGGGCCCCGCGATGCGGGGCCCGTCTTCATTTCCAGTGCATCGACGTCAGCGCTGCGGCTCGGCGATCGGCACCACCGTGCCGTCGCCGGCGAGCGTCCCGCCGAGCGCCACCGCCAGCGCCGCCCGGGCACCGAGGTACTTCGCCTCGTAGCCCGCGAGCTTCACCGCCTCGTCGAGCAGCTGCCGGTCGCGCTGGTTGACGAGGAACAGCGTGCTCTCGCCCTCCAGGAAGCGGCGCGACTCGCCGTCCCGCAGCGCGCGCGCCTGGGCCACGGCGAGCCGCTGGGTCTCCACGATGCGCTGCAGGGTCAGCGCCTCGTTGGCCGAGGCGAACACCGTCGCGCTGAGCTCCCGGCGCACGAGCGCCGCCTGCAGCGTGGCCGACTCCAGCTTGGCGCCAGCCGCACCATAGCCACCGCGCTCCTTCATGAGCAGCAGCGACGTCTTGCCGGCGAAGGAGTACTTATAGCTGTCCTGCGTGGACGGCCAGTCCTGGAACGGGCCGGTCGCGGCGTCCTTGAGGGCACCGAGCTCAGCGCTGAGCGCGGGAATGAGCGACTGGCCGTAGAAGCGCCGGTCGGCGTCCGCGACGCGCTGCCGGGCGAGGGCCTTCTGCAGCTCGGGATGCAGCTCGAGGGCGCGCGCCAGCCAGTCCTCGAGCGCCGCGGTGTCGGGGGTCATGGGCGCGAGCCCCGCGAGCGTGGGCACCACGCCGGGCGCCAGGTCGAACGGCACGGCGCGCTCGTCCCAGAGGTAGGTGGAGATCACCTGGGTCGTGCCGAACCAGTCGTTGTCCGCCTCGAGCGCGGTGACGATCCGCCGCTGCCGCTCGAGGCCCGCCTCCACGGTGTCGATCGCGGCCGCGTCGCCGTTCTCGAAGCGGCGCTGCACGAAGCGGTAGCGCACGTCGGCGAGCTCGAGGCCCTCGCGGGCGACGGCGCGGCGGCGCCAGGCCTCGTACCACGCCGCGTAGTCCTTCGCCGCGGCGAACAGCAGCTTGTTGACCACCGCCTGCCGCTCCGCGATCGCGATGTCCTGCAGGCCGCGCGCCTGCGCAAGCGCGTTGCGGCGCGCGTCGGTCAGCATCCCCTGCCCGATGGGGATCGTGACGCTCGCCACCCAGAGGCCGTCCGGCGGCGTCAGGCGGTCGGGATTGACGAACCGGCCCTGGGACCGCTCATAGCCGAGCTTGAAATCGACGCCGACGGGCGTGGGCACCTTGAGGCCGGCATCGATGTAGTTGTAGTAGCCGGCCGCCTCGAACGACTTGCGCGTCCACACGCCCGACAGCACCGGGTCCCACAGCGGGCCCTTCGCCGCGAGCACCTCGGCGCTGGCGCGCGCCTCGAGCAGTTCGGCCTGGCGGGCCACGGGATGGCGCGCCTGCACCTGGGCGCGGAAGGCGGCGAAGTCGAGCGCCGCCACCGAGTCCGCGGGGGCGACGAGCCGCGCCGTGGCGGTGTCCTGCGCGAGGGCGACGGTGGCGAGGAGGGCGAGGATCACGGCGCCGGCTCCGGACCCGTCGGCGAGCCGAACGGCGCCTCCGACGCCGTGGGATCGACCGTGGGCGGGAACCCGTTCAGCTGCCGCCAGATCTCGAACCACACCGGCACGGTGTCCAGCATCGCCCAGCCATGCACACCGGAGCCCATGCGGAGCTGCCCGGGCCACGGATCGTCGTCCGGATCGGGCGTGACCAGGACGCGGAACTTGCCCGCCTTGCTGTCCACGGCGTCGATCACGGAGATCACGCCGCCGAAGGTGCCCACCGAGACGCTCGGCCACCCGCTGAACTGCAGCGCCGGCCAGCCGTCGAAGATCATCCGCACCTTCCGGCCACGCCGCAGCAGCGGCACGTCCATCGCCTTCACGAACAGCTCCACCGCCAGCTCCGGCCGGGCGGGCACCACGGTGACGAGCGGATCGCCCTGCTTGATCGTCTCGCCGACGCCCTCCTTCAGGGCCTTCACGACGTAGCCATCCTGCGGCGCGTCGATGCGATACATGCCGTTCCTGATCTGCATGCTGGCGTACTCGTTCCGCAGCTTCGCCACCTCGGCCTGGCTCTCGCCGATCTCGGCGCGCGTCGCGTCGCGATCGGACCGGGCCTTGGCGATCTTCTCGCCATACTCCGCGCCGACGCTGCCCACCTCGAGGCGCGCGTTCTCGTACTCCTGCCGCTTCTCCACCAGCTTGGCCAGCGCCTGCTGGAAGCGGAGCTGGTTGGCCTCGAACTCGGTGCGCGTGCTGAGGCCGTCCTTGAACAACCGCTCGCGCCGCTCGAAGCGCGCCGCCTCCACCTGCGAATCCACCACCGCCGCCTGCAGCGCGGCTTCGTACAGGCGCACCTTGTTGCGGGCCTGCTCGAGGCCGAGGTCGCGGGAGCGCTCGAGGGCACCGAGGAGGCTGTCGAGCGAGCGCACCTTGGCCACCTTGCCCGCGAGTGCCGCCTGCTTGCCGTCCACCTGCTCGCCGATGCGGCCGACCAGGTTCGGGTCGAGGTACTTCTCGGACACCTCGGAGATCTGCACGAGGGGCGTGCCCTTGGCGACGTACTGCCCCTCCCGCACGAACCACTGCTCGATGCGGCCCGCGATGAGCGCGGGCACGGTCTGCGGCCGGTCCTGCGGCCGGAGCGCCGTGAGGCTCCCGTCGCCGCGGACGTTCTGCTGCCAGGGCAGGAACATCGCGGCGAGCGCGAGCAGCAGGAGCCCCGCTATCCACCGGAAGAAGGTGCGGTGCGAGGTGGGCGTGCGGAGCAGCTTCGCCGAGTAGAGCGTGTCGGGATCGAACCCGACGTCGTCGCGCGTGATCGGTGCGGGCATCGGCGCGCGCCTCAGGCGGCCTGCGCGAGCGGCACGAGGGCCTGCAGGCGCGGGTCGTGGATGAGCTCGGCGAAGGGGCCCTCGAGGCCCACGGTGCCGTCGTGCAGCACCACCACGCGGTCGCAGGCGGCGAGGAGCGCGGGGTCGTGGGTCACGATCACGAGGGTCCAGCCGGCGGTATCGTCGGTGAGCATGCGGATGACGGCCTCGCGCGCCTCGCCCTCGAGGTACTGCACGATGTCCTCGAGCAGCAGGAGCCGCGGATGGCCCACGATGGCCTGGGCCAGCAGCAGCTTCTTGGCGTTCGACACCGAGAGGCTGCCGCCGCCCGCCGAGACCGGCGTGCGGAGCCCGAGGGGCATCGCCTGCACCTGCTCGGCGAGCGCCGCGCGCTCGAGCGCGCGGAGCACGTCGTCGGTGCCCACGTCGGGCCGCCCCACGGTGACGTTCTCCTCGATGGTGCCGTCGAAGAGGTCGGTGAGCGAGAGCATCTGGCCCACCTGCGCGCGGAGGCCGCGCTGGTCGAGGTCGCGCAGCGTCACGCCGTCGAAGGTGATGGTGCCCTCGTAGCCCTCGAGCAGCCCGCTCATGACGCGCAGCAGGGTGGACTGCCCCGCTCCGTCGGCGCCCACGATGCCCACCTTCTCGCCCGAGTTCACGGCGAGGTTCAGCCCGCGCAGCGACGGCGACGGCGCGCCCGGATAGCGGTAGGTGACGTCGCGCAGCACCACCTGGAAGCCCTCGGCGCGGGCCGTGAGCGGGATGCCGCGCGGCTCCTCGATCGGCAGGTCGCTCACGTAGCCGAGCTTGTCCACCGAGGTGAGCAGGTCGTACACGGTGGCGATGCTCTGGATGAGCTTCTCCACCGACGAGAGGATCGTCACGATCACGATCTCCGAGGCCACGAACTGGCCCAGCGAGATCTGCCGGTTCACCACCAGCACCGCGCCGAGCACCAGCAGGCCGCCGGTCACGATCACCTTGAAGGCGATCATGCTCCAGGCCTGCTGCAGCAGGATGGAGAAGTGCTTGCGACGGTACTTGAGGTAGCCGGTGACGAGCTCGTCCATGCGGCGCATCGGCAGCGGGCTGCCACCGGAGAACTTGAAGGCCGTGATGGCGCGCGCCATCTCCTCCAGCCAGTGCACGGCGCGGTACTTGTACTTCGACTCGGCGAGGCTCGTCTCGAGCCCCTTGGGGCCCGAGATGCGGAAGAGCAGGAAGAGGGCGAACAGCAGGGCGAACCCGAACAGCGTGAAGTACGGGTGGTAGAACGTGAGCAGGATCATGCCGAAGCTCACGGAGAGCAGCGCCGCGGTGGCCTCGGTGAGCAGCTTGCCCAGGCTCTTCTGGATGGTGACCACCTCGAAGAACCGGTTCATCGTCTCCGGCAGGTCGGCGTTCAGCGTGGTCTCGAAGTCGAGCCGCGGGACCTTGAAGCCGAACTCGAACGCCACCCGCGCGAAGATGCGCTGCTGGATGAGCTCGACCACGTGCAGCTGGGCGATGCCGAGCGCGCCGGAGGCGAAGGCGCCGAAGATCACGAAGGCGATCAGCCAGACGATCGGCTGCAGGAAGAGCCCGCCCTGGATGAGGCCGATGATGGACTGCACGGCGAGCGGCAGCGTCAGGCTCAGCAGGCCCACCAGCGTGGCGTAGAGGTAGACGAGCCCGATCTCGCGCTTCTCGCGCCCGAGCAGCTGGAAGGTGCGCTGCAGCGGCGACAGCACCTGGCCCTCGGCGCCGCTGCCGACGTAGCCGGCGGCCGAGATGGGGAGCAGGCCGCGGACGTTGCTGCCGCGGCAGCTCTCGACCAGCGTGGCAGCGTCGAGCTCGAGTTCTTCCTGGGTGCCGTCGGCGAGGAAGCGTGCGACCGAGACCCGGCCGTTGCGCCGCGACGTGAGCACCAGCACCGCGCCGGGCTCCGAGGCGAGGCCGAAGACGATGGCGGGAAATGCCTCCGTCTCCACCAGCCGCTGCAGGTCGGCCGGCGCAAGGGTGCGCTGCAGGAAGGCGAGCCGCAGCCGGTTCCCCGCCTGCACCACGCCGGCGAGCGGGGACTCCTGCTTGGAGAGCGCCCGCAGGGCCTCGGCCCGTGTCTCGGGGTCCACCTCCACCCCAAGACGCTTGGCGACGTACTCCACCACCTTCCACGGCTGCGTGGCCATGTGCACACTCCTGAACCCGCGACGCACCCGGGGGGGGCGCGCCGCATCGGCTGCTGTCGATGACGAAGAAGATCGCGCGCACCGGCTCGGCCCTCGCCGGTGCCCCGCTGGAACGACGGGCGTCAGCCGAGAACGGGCGGGGCGCGCGAGCAGGCGGCCAGTGCCGCCGGCTCTCCCGGGATGGAGGAAGATAGGGCGGCCGCGGCCGTACGCACCTCGCGGCCACACGGCACGGCCGGCGTCGCGGCCGGGCGAGCCACCGCTCCCGGCACGCCGGCCAGCGCGAGCGGGATGGCGAGCCGGCCGGCCGGCAGCTCCGTCTCGAGCTCCAGCTGGGCCATGTCCACGCGCGCGCGCCGCGCCACGCGCCGGCCGTCGGCGGGCGCGCCGCTGGCAAGCCCGACGGCCACGCACAGGAGGAGGAGAAGGCCAAACCGATTCATAGCACCGAAATATCGAACATTCCTATAGCTGAATGCAACCCCCGGGCCACCACCCGCCCCGGACGCTATCTTGGGGCCATGCGCACCATCATCGAGCCCTTCAAGATCAAGTCGGTGGAGCCCATCCGGCTCACCACCCGCGCCGACCGCGAGCGGAAGCTCGGGGAGGCCCACTGGAATGCCTTCCTGCTCCGGGCGGAGGACGTCCTGATCGACCTCCTGACCGACAGCGGCACGGCCGCGATGAGCTCGGAGCAGTGGGCCTCGGTGATGCGGGGCGACGAGTCCTACGCCGGGAGCCGGTCCTGGTTCCGTTTCGAGGCGGCGGTGCACGACATCTTCGGCTTCCCCCACGTCCTGCCGACGCACCAGGGGCGCGCGGCGGAGCGGATCCTCTTCTCGACGCTCTGCAAGCCCGGGGACGTGGTGCCGAACAACACGCACTTCGACACCACGCGGGCCAACGTGGAGTACACCGGCGCGCGTGCGGTGGACCTGGTGATCCGCGAGGGGCGCGAGCCGCAGTCGCGCCACCCGTTCAAGGGCGACATGGACGTGGACGCCCTCAGGGCCCTCATCGCCGAGGTGGGCCGGGAGCGGATCCCGTGCTGCCTGCTCACGGTGACGAACAACTCCGGCGGCGGCCAGCCGGTGTCGATGGCGAACGTGCGCGCCGTCTCGGCGGTGTGCCGGGAGCACGGCATCCCGCTCTACATCGACGCGTGCCGCTTCGCGGAGAACGCGTGGTTCATCCGGCTGCGCGAGCCGGGCTACGCCGACCGGGCGCCGATCGACATCGCGCGCGAGCTCTTCTCCTACGCCGACGGCTGCACCATGTCGGCCAAGAAGGACGGCATGGCGAACATCGGCGGCTTCCTGGCGAGCCATGATGCCCGGCTCGCGGCGGAGGAGCGCAACCTGCTGATCCTCACCGAGGGCTTCCCGACGTACGGCGGCCTGGCGGGTCGCGACCTCGACGCCATCGCCACGGGCCTCTACGAGGCGCTCGATCCCGACTACCTGCTCTACCGCATCCAGTCCACCACGTACCTGGGCGAGCACATCGCGGCGGCGGGCGTGCCGATCGTGCAGCCGCCCGGGGGCCACGCCATCTACATCGACGCGGCGGCGTTCCTGCCCCAGGTACCGCCGCTCGAGCTGCCCGGCCAGGCGCTGGTGGCGGAGCTGTACCTCGAGGCGGGCATTCGCGGGGTCGAGATCGGCACGCTGATGTTCGGCCGACGGGATCCCGGGACGGGGGAGGAGCACCCCGCCCCGATGGAGCTCGTGCGGCTGGCCGTGCCGCGCCGCGTCTACACCCAGAGCCACATCGACTACGTGGTGGAGGCGATCCTCGAGGTCTGGCAGCGGCGCGAGGCGCTTCGCGGCCTCCGGATCGTGGAGCAGGCGCCCTGGCTCAGGCATTTCACGGCGAGACTCGCGCCCATCACCCCCTGACCGATGGGCGGACACGGGCGGAACGGTGGCTTCGGCTCACCGGCCTCCGCCCCCGCCCGCCCGCACCCCCCTCCCCCCAGCCACCCCCGCCCCGCTACTCCACTCGTACGATCCAGGGGAACGGATCGAGCTCCTTCTGCGTGAATCCGTTGGGCGGCGGCAGCTCGAACGCGACGCGCTGCGTGGACGTGCGGTACAGGCGCGCCAGCCCGCGACGGTACTCCTCCGGGCAGTCGCCGGTGACCTCCACGTGCACGTCGCGCGCGGGCGTCCACCGCAGCGACATCACCCAGCCCCCATCGGCGGCCGCCACCTCGCCGGCGGCGTGCACTTCCGCCCCACCCTCGACCCGCACCACGCACGTGCGCCCGTGCACGGCACACTCCTGGTAGCGCGTCGCACGGCGCAGCATGCCCTCGTAGATGGTGCCCGTCCACGCCAGCGTCCCCTCCACCGTCTCGCCGCCCTGCACGGGACACGGGGCCGCGATGCCCTCGCGGCGCCACTGGCTGGCGAGGGCCACGTGGTAGCTCGACGCCAGCCCGGGCAGCGGCGTGAACACACTGGTGGCCGGACGCGCGTTCGGGATGCGGCTGGGGGCCTGCGCGTTGGCGTCGAGCCCCCAACCGGCGACGAGGACCATCGCGAGGGGAAGCGCACGCACCTGCCGGCCACCGAACCGCATCTCGACCTCCTGCCGATGTGAATCCCGCGACGTGGTTCCGCGACCCTCGATCGAGGCCGCGCTCACCCGCCTGCTTCACAATAGGGAGTTGGTCGACGTCATGTCAACACATATGTGCAACACCAGCACCAGAATAGCGATTTGTTACAGAATCATTGAACTGAACTGCAGAGATGTCACATAAATGGCGCGTATTACGCACACAATCTTACACATTGAGAAGAAAAAAGCCCCCTTTCGGGGGCCCTGCCGATGCAGCGGTGCCGGCTACTCCGGCACTTCCTGGACGATCTGCTCGCGGTGCGTGATGGTGAAACCACGCTTCAGGTAATTGGGCAGCGCGGCCGGGTGATCGAGGGTGCAGGTGTGCAACCAGACTCGCGCCGGCGCACCCCGCCAGCTCTCGGCGATGGCCGCCTCGAGGAGCCAGCGACCCAGTCCCCTGCCGATGGCCCAGGGCATCAACCCGAAGTAGGCGATCTCCACCGACCCATCCGGGTGCCGGACGAGCTCGAAGTAGCCCATCGGCACCACGCCGTCCACCGCCACCCACACCGCGACCGCCGGGTCGGCGAGGTACGCCTCGAGCTGGGCGTCGGTCCAGCGGAGCCGGTCCACCCACTTGAAGGCGTGGCCCACCTGCCCGTACAGGAACCGGTAGAAGCCCGGTGGACAGGGCGCGGCCTCCGCGACGCGGACCCCGGGCGGTGCCGTGACTGTCCCCGGGGCCGGCGGGGTGCGCATCTCGAGCCAGGTGCGCTCCACCTCGAGTCGCAGCACGCCCGTCAGCGGCTCAGGACGTCGGCGGGTTGAACTGCGCGTGCTGCGCGTCCACCCAGCTCCTGTGGTACGCCGGGTCCTCGAACGGGAGGGCCGTCCTGGCCACCTTGAGCGGACGGAACGAATCCATCATGACCGCCAGCTCGTTGGTGTGCGTCTGCCCGATGCTCCCCTCGTAGCGTCCCGGGTGCGGCCCGTGCGGCAGGCCGTCGGGATGGTGCGTGATGCTGCCGTACTCGATGCCCTTGCGGCTCATGAACTCGCTCGAGGCGTAGAACAGCACCTCGTCGGAGTCGACGTTGCTGTGGTTGTAGGGCGCCGGGATCGCGTTCGGGTCGAAGTCGTACGGCCGCGGGCAGAACGAGCAGATCACGAAGCCGTCGCCCTGGAACGTCTGGTGCACCGGCGGCGGCTGGTGGATGCGGCCCACGATGGGCTCGAAGTCGTGGATGTTGAACACCCACGGGTAGAAGTAGCCGTCCCAGCCCACGACGTCGAACGGGTGGTGGTCGAGCACCAGCTCGTTGATCGCGTCGTACTGCTTGACCAGGATCGGGAAGTCGCCCTTCTCGTCGCGCGGACGGAGCTCGAGCGGCCGGCGGATGTCGCGCTCGCTGAACGGCGCCCCCTCGAGCAGCTGCCCGAAGTCGTTGCGATAGCGCGAGGGGAAGCGCACGTGGCCGCGGCTCTCCATCGGCAGCAGCTTCACGGGCCCTTGGGCGAAGTCGAACTTCCAGCGGAACGTGATGTTGCGGTGCACCACCACGTAGTCGCCCGGCTGGATCGGCAGCTCGCCGAAGACCGACTCGAGCACGCCGTGCCCCTCCACCACGTACACCACCTCGTCCGCCTGCGAGTTGCGGTAGAAGTGGGCGTCGTTCTCGTCCGGCTCCACGTAGTACATGGTGATGTCGGCATTGAAGAGGAGCGGGATGCGGTCGAGCGTGGCGCTGCCGCCCTTGCGCGCCTGCGCGGTGCGGAAGTGCCGGTGGCGCAGCGACGTCTCCTCGTCCGCCTCGAGCCGCACCTCGCGCAGCCGGCGGGCCGACTTCACCGTGGTGGGCGGGTGGATGTGGTACAGCAGCGACGACGTGCCCACGAAGCCCTCGTGCCCCATGAGCTCCTCGGCGTAGATGCCGCCATCGGGCTTGCGGAAGACGGTGTGCCGCTTGCGCGGGACCTCGCCCAGGGTGTGGTAGACCGGCATGCTAGAGGTTCCCCCGCAGCGCCTGCTCGCGCTCGATGGATTCGAAGAGGGCCTTGAAGTTGCCCTTGCCGAAGCTGCGGGCGCCCTTGCGCTGGATGATCTCGTAGAACACCGTCGGACGGTCCTCCACCGGCTTGGTGAAGATCTGCAGCAGGTAGCCGTCCGGGTCGCGGTCGACGAGGATGCCGAGCTTCGCGAGCTCGCCCACCGGCTCGTCGATCTTCCCCACGCGACCCTGCAGCTCGTCGTAGTACGTCGTGGGCACCGAGAGGAACTCGACGCCGCGATCGCGCAGCGCGGTGACGGTGGTGATGATGTCGTCGGTGGCGAGCGCCATGTGCTGCACGCCGGGCCCGCCGTAGAAATCGAGGTACTCGTCGATCTGCGACTTCTTCTTGCCCCTCGCCGGCTCGTTGATCGGGAACTTGATGCGGTCGTTCCCGTTCGCCATCACCTTCGACATGAGCGACGAGTACTCCGTCGAGATGTCCTTGTCGTCGAAGGTGAGCAGGTTGCGGAAGCCCATCACGTGGGCGTAGAAGTCCACCCACACGTTCATCTTCCCGAGTTCCACGTTGCCGACGCAGTGGTCGACGTACTTGAGGCCCACGGGCGCCGGCTGGAAGTGCGGCTTCACGGCCCGGAAGCCGGGCATGAAGAGGCCGCGGTAGTTGCGCCGCTCCACCAGGGAGTGGATGGTGTCGCCGTACGTCCTGAAGGAGGCGATCACGAGCTCGCCGTCGTCGTCCGTCATGACGCGGGGCTCGTGCACCGGCACCGCGCCGCGCTCGACGGCCTTGGCGAAGGCGTCGCGGGCGTCGTCCACCCAGAGGGCGAGGTCGCGGACGCCGTCGCCGTGGCGGTGGATGTGATCGGCGATGCCGCGCGCCTCGTCGCTCAGGTCGGGCCGGATGGG
>Ga0105096_10000947_pt1 | contig 11280 bp, 8 predicted proteins | sample PPLLak3cmMay2015_FD_87036 | JGI IMG/M metagenome (GOLD analysis project Ga0105096, IMG submission 87036) | Freshwater sediment microbial communities from Prairie Pothole Lake near Jamestown, North Dakota, USA - PPLs Lake P7 Core (1) Depth... | ecosystem: Environmental > Aquatic > Freshwater >... | reverse complement strand
CGATATGGCGCTCCACGTTTTCCACCACGACGATGGCGTCGTCGACTACAATGCCGATAGTCAATACCAGACCGAATAATGACAAGGTATTCAGGGACAAGCCTATGGCGGCCATTACCGCGAACGTGCCAATCAGGGACACAGGCACGGCGAGCAGCGGAATAATGGCGGCGCGCCAGTTCTGCAGGAATACCACAACCACGAGCACGACCAGCAGTAAGGCTTCGAACAGTGTTTTGATCACGGCAGAAATGGATTGCTGCACGAATACCACGGTGTCATAAGCCATGATGTAATCAAGGCCATCCGGAAAGCGTGTCTTTAGATTCTCCATGGTTGCGACGACCGCCTTTTTGGTGTCTAAAGCGTTGGAGCCAGGTAACTGGAAGATGGCGAGGCCGACGGTAGGCTCTCCGTCCAGGAACAGTCCCGAATTGTAATCTTTGGCGCCCAGTTCGATACGGGCTACGTCCTTGAGCCGGGTTACCTGGCCGTCAGCGCCTTTTTTGATCACGATATCAGCGAACTGTTCAGCTTCCATCAACCGTCCCATCGTGCTGACCGTATATTGAAAGTCCGTGTTCTCCTTGCTGGGTTGCTGGCCGACCACACCGGCTGCTACCTGGATATTCTGTTCCCGGATTGCGTTGACTACGTCGCTGGCAGTCATACTGCGAGCGGCGATCTGTTCAGGGTTCAGCCAGAGGCGCATGCTGTAGTCGCGGGCGCCAAAAACCAGAATTTCACCAACACCGGGCAAGCGCGCCAGGGTGTCCTTGACTTGCAGCAGAGCATAATTGCTCAGGTAAACGCTGTCATAACGTTTGTCTGGGGAGATCAAGTTGATCACCAGGCTCAAGTCCGGGCTGCGTTTCTTGACGCTGATGCCCTGTCTTCTGACTTCTTCAGGCAGCTTGGGTTCGGCCAGTGCCACCCGGTTTTGTACCAGTACCTGGGCTTTGTCCAGGTTAGTGCCCGGCTTGAAGGTAATCGTAAGCGCCATGTTGCCGCTGTTGGTGGACTGGGAGGACATGTACAGCATGTCTTCGACACCGTTTACTTCCTGTTCGATCGGCGTTGCTACTGTTTCGGCCACAACCTTGGCGTTGGCGCCCGAATAGGTCGCGCTGATGACCACGGTGGGTGGTGCAATCTCCGGGTATTGGGCGACCGGCAGGTTGATCAGCGCAAGGCCACCGACCAGGACAATCAGGATGGACAAGACCGAGGCGAAGATCGGCCGGTCAATAAAAAAATGCGCTAATCGGTTCATCGCCTATTTCTCTTCATGAGGTCCGGCAAGCGAGATGCGTTCGGGATTCACCTTTATGCCTGGTTTGAGTTTTTGCAGTCCTTCGATAACGATCCATTCCCCGGCTTTCAAGCCTTCTTTGATCACGCGCGACTGACCAACAGGGGCGCCCAAAACCACCTTGCGATATTCCGCCTGGTTTTCCTGATTGACGACCCACACGAACCGTTGCGCCTGATCTGTAGCAATGGCCCGATCAGGCAGCAGGAGAGCAGGGTAGGGGGCGCTGCCGCGCACGCGCATGCGGGCGAAAAAGCCGGGACTCAACAAGCCGTCCGGGTTGGCGAATACACCCCGCAGCGTCACCGTGCCGGTGGCCGAATCTTCACGCGGCGCTATGTAATCGAGAAGACCCTGATGAGGGAAATCAGCCTCGTCAGCGACAGACAGCTGCGCCGGTGTTTGGCCCGCGCCGATGTCGTTAGACTGACGCCGGTATTTCAACACCGAGCGCTCATCGGCGTCCACGTAAACATAGACCGGGTTGGTTGAAACAATGAAAGTCAACAGCGTCGCATCGCCTCCACCGCCACTCACCAGATTGCCCTCGGTGATCAGCTCGCGGCCGATTCGCCCGTCTATCGGAGCGCGTATCCTGGTGAAATACAGGTTTAACCGGGCAGTGTAAACATTGGCTTCCGCGGAGTTAACCGTGGCAACGGCTTCACGCAAGCCTTTACTGCGGGCGTCGTACTCCTCTTCTGAAATCGCTTTACCGCGGAACAGGCTCTCGGCTCGCACCAAGTCATTTTTAGCCAGTTCGCGCTTGGTTTTGGCCCGCTCCAGTTCCGCTTCGGCATAGTTTAGCTGGGCGGTGAACGGCTTGGGATCGATTTGGAATAAAAGATCACCTTTTTTCACCATTTCTCCCGCCTTGAAGTTAACTTTCTCCAAATAGCCGCTGACTCGTGCGCGTACATCCACCGAACTGACAGCTTCGATGCGGCCGGTATATTCGTCCCATTCGGTGACATCTTGGGCCAGGGGCTGGGCAATTTTAACGCTGGGCGGGGCTTGGGCCGGCTTGGCGCCCGAGTCGTTTTGCTTGCCACAGCCGGCTATCGTCACCAGCGTAACGAAGGCCAATAGACCCCATTGCACATGTTGCAGTGCTGATTTCCGTAGAGTTATGCGATCGGTGTCCGTTGACAAAAGTATTGCTTTTTTCATCCTTTTTGCACCTTGTTCTTGAAAAGAACAATTAAATGGTAATATATATTACCATTTAATTTACGGTATGATCATACTTGAGTCAACTTAATTATTTTATGAGCACACACATGATCAAATGCGGACGACCGCGTAAAGGCGAGGAATCCCTGAGTCGTGACCGATTGCTGGATACCGCGCTCAAGCTTTTTCTTGAATACGGTTACGGTAACCTCAGTCTGGATACTATTGCCCGAGAGTCTCGTGTCTCCATGCGGACAATTTATAGTCAATTTGAAGGTAAGGCCGGGCTGTTCGGTGCTGTTATCAAGCGTTGCAGTGATCCGTTTGTCTCAGCCCTATCGGAAGAGAGCGCCCTTGAAGGCAGCCCGGAAGAGGCGCTGGTTGATTTCGCAAGGCAGTTTCTGCATGGCATAACACGGCCGGATGCGGTGCGCATACGTACCATACTGATCGGGGAATCATTGCGCTTCCCTGATCTCGCTACACAGTTTTATGAACAGGGACCGCAGCGCACTCTGGCCCATTTAGCGCAATTTTTTGTCCGGCAGCAGCAAGCCGGCTATTTTGTCGCAACAGACCCGCATGTTCTGGCCGATCAATTCTTGAGCGGATTACGTAACGAACGCTTTCAAAAACTGCAACTGGGCTTGGAACCGACGCCTGACGAAGTTGAAATCGAGGTATGGGTACGACAAAGTACTTCGTTGTTTTTACATGGGTGTTTGACAAAAACATTGCATGATGCGGAAACAAGGTTTGCATTGCTGGAATCGCCTAGTGTTGCTGACGCCATAGAATTCCAAGCAGACAATACGAAGAGCCAACGAGGTGGTTAATCCTTCTTTGCTTTTCTAGGGCAGCCTCCAAGAATCTCGCGAGTCCTCGCTTCAGAATGAGGTGCTAAGGACGTGCTCAACAATAACTTCCCGGAAAAATAACACACATAGAATGGGCTGAGGCACGAAGCGCATCATTTGAGTTCGTCTCGCGAGCGATGCGCCTCTTATCGTCGGCATATCCCATGATTCTGGTTCTAATTTCGGGAAGTCATTATTTGCTAAATCCTTATTGCTATTTCGACATCAAAGGAATTTCAGAACCAATGGCGACGTCACCCGCTCCTTGCAAAATACTCTCAACTTGTAGAAAACGTGCCCCAATAACCTTCGAAGTCGCTTTTGCTATTTTGCCGTAGTATTTCTCCAGGAGCGCATTCCGCTGGTTGCGAAATTCAAACGAGCGTTTGACCAGTTCGCCAGCTTTCTTGTCATTCATATTTTGGAAGTTAGCCGCATAATCCTTGATTATTGCTATGCGCTTGTCATTCAACGTCTTCAAGTCAGCTTCATATTTATTGTATTGGGATAAAAACTTCTTTTCTTCTTCCTCATTAAGAGCCATCGCCTGCCTGACGAATTGCCATTTATCCATGCGCAAACTGGAGCGAAACAGGTCGATTTCAGTTTCTTGTCCGGCAATTTCCGGAGCGGGAGCGGGAGCGGGAGCGGGAGCGGCAGCGGGTGCTACCGGTGCGGGTGTTTCCGCTTGTGCCACGCTATTCAGCGCAGGCAAACTGACGGTTGCAATAAAGAACGCTAAGGCTAAATTTTTGTATTTCATTAATTATTCCTATCTTGTTTGTTGTTGTGAATTGGTATTATATTGGAAATTGGTCGGCAACGCCCGCGATGTTGAAATAGTCTCTAGTACTCCCCTACGGTTTGATCAAATACTCAGGATTTAACGTTAGCGCAATATTTAGCGCTGGGTACGGTTGGTAATACTTTCTTTTAAGGTGTTGCTAATTTGTATAAAATCAAGCCGGGCAACGCATTTTCTGTTGCCCGGCATTAGGATTTTTTGGGTGTAAGCGCTTCAACATTACGTTTAGCGAGATCATCAATAACAGCACTTAATGAACCTTTAGTTTTAATTTGCTCGTTAAAGGTTGAACGGTAGTTGGTAACCAGACTTACTCCATCAATCATAATATCGTAAACTTTCCATTCCCCTTTACTTTGCAGCATTCGATAACTCACTTCAACGGGCTGTTGACTAGGTTGCGTCACTTCTGTTTTCACTATAATTTTTGTAGCGCCACTTTCCATGACAATAGGGAGAAAACGTATTGACCAGTTTTTAAATTCAACAAATGCTCTGGAATATGTTCTTACCAGCAGCATCTGAAATTCATGCTTAAAACGTTCCTTCTCCTCATTTGTTGCTGACTTCCAAAGTTTTCCCAGAACCAACAATGAAATTCTGTCGAAATCAGCATGCGGATCAATAACACTATTTACGTAGGCTGTTACTTGTGCAAAATTCTGAGAAAATGCTTTATCCTTTAGTTTTTCCTGTATCTGTGTTGAAACGCCTTGAATAATTTGTTGCGGGGGCAACAATTCATCAGCAATTACTTCAGTAACGGAGATAAAGCCAAGTAATATTGAAAATAAACTCAATACTATATATTGTTTAGTCTTCATAAAGCCCTCTAAAACTCAAACTAATAAATGATTCAAACCCAAACCCGAAAAAATTTCCGATTTGGATTCATCTGGATATATTAACGCACCAAGTTAAGCAAATCTTGGCTTTTTAGCATCATTACATATTTTTGTCAGCCACGTCATTGTTAAAAAACCAGTACAAACAAAACGGTTACTCAATATAAAGCAGATTTTTTTAATTATGTTACTCGATTTTTCTCTAAACCAAATGTTGTCCATTGCTCTAGTGTTTTTATGGACCGGCTTTGTCCGGACGGGGCTTGGTTTTGGTGGCGCCGCATTAGGATTGCCGTTGATGTTATTTGTCCATAATGCCCCGCTTTTGTGGTTGCCAATTATCAGCGTGCATTTACTGTTTTTTTCCGGTTTAACGCTGCTCAATCGCATGCATAATGTCGACTGGCAGTATTTGCGGCACTCTTCGATTTACATTATTCCTCCCGCTATCATAGGCATTTTTGGACTGGTGAATCTGCCGGTCTTATGGCTAAATGGCTTTATTTATTCGGTTACCTTATTTTATGGTTTTACCTGGTTATTCAACCGTGGTATTGAAAGCCATCATGTTTGGTCGGATAGAGGGCTGCTTATTTTAGGGGGATATATTGCTGGGATTTCCTTGACCGGCGCACCGTTGATGGTAGCTGTCTATATGCATAATGTCAGCAAATACAAATTGCGAGACACCCTGTTTGTGTTATGGTTCATCCTGGTAAGCATGAAAATGACGATGTTCCTTGCCTTATCAGTTAATTTACATTTTCTAACTGCACTAACGCTTTTGCCGATTGCCGCCATAGGACATATGCTGGGTTTGAAAGCGCATAACGCCATTATGCGCAATAATTTGCTTTTTAAACGCTGGGTTGGAGGCGGTCTGGTCGTTGTTAGTGTTTTGGGGTTATGGCAGTTATATAGCAAACATGTTCAGGACTCTTTATGAGTGAAAACAGGATTAGCTTTCGAAAGCCCGATTATAAATTATCCGGATTGCGACTATTTATATCTACGCTTTCCGGATAGAGACAAAGGCTCTCCAGTGTTAATCTGATCGGTAACCGAATCAGATAATGTAGTGGGAGCATTAAACATGGAAGATATCCAGAGAATTTATAATAAACGCAGCCCTCAAATCGACTTTAGGAAGTTTCTTCAACCATATCGTTGGGTCTATTTGCCCCTCAATCTGGTAGTTATGACAACTTACCTGATTTTGGCAAAGATTGGTTTGACCTTTGCTTTAACATCCCCTGTCGTTACTATTTTCTGGCCTGCCGGGGGCTTTGCATTGGCGGTCCTGTTACTAGGTGATCTGAAATATATGCCCGGCATTTTCGTCGGTGCGGTTATCGGGGGTTTCATGGTGGTAGATATACCTTGGGTTGCGTTGATGCTGGGAGTGGCCAATACGTTGGAATCCTTTGCCGCATTCTGGTTTCTTAAGCAGTGCAGTAATTTCAATCGATCCCTGGAAACACGGCGCGATTTCTTTACTTTGGTTCTTTTAGCCGCAACAGTCGCCAGCGCGCTAAGCGCTTTCATAGGCCCTTTTGCCCTCTTCTTGAGTCAAGTTATTACGGCTAGTGCTTTTCCAGAGATTGCCATGCGCTGGTGGATGGGCGATGTTATCGGTATCGCATTCGTGACCCCATTCCTGCTGATTTGGAGCAAGTCACCTGGCAAAATGCCTAGTGGCTTGCAGCTAAGTGAGATAATATTAATTTTTATACTGGCCTTCCTAGTCGGGCAAGTTGTTTTTTTCGATTGGCTATCCGGCTACTTTGAAGGTTATCCGGGGATTTCAAGTGTAGCTCCCTTCATTATCTGGGCCGGGTTGCGAGCTGGACGGCATGCGACCGCAATGCTTCAGATGATGCTGTTTACACAGGGGCTTTGGAGTTCCTATATTGGCGTCGGTCATTACGCTCAGGCCATGATACAGGACGGCCTGTTCCACTTCTGGATATTCGGCATGGTATTGGCGGTTGGCGGCATAACATTGGCGCTCATAGTCGCGGAAAACCTGAAGGCATTGAAGCAACAAAACCTTCTCAATAGAACCATTGCCGCCAGCCTGAACGAAATCTATTTATTCGATGCCGACTCATTATGCTTTAGTTTCGTCAATTATGGTGCTTTGGTTAATTTGAGCTATACGATGGACGAAATGCGGACAATGACGCCTCTCGATCTGAAACCTGAATTTAGTTTGCAGTCCTTTGAGGCGTTGATCGCTCCCCTGAGGCGGCATGAATCGCCAATGGCGAACTTTGAGACTGTGCATAAACGTAAGGATGGCTCACTCTATCCGGTTGAAGTCTATTTACAGCTATTTGAAAATGACGACGAGCGTTATTTTCACGCCGTCATAATGAACATCACTGACCGCGTGGCAGCTGAACAAAAAATCAAGCTGGCGGCACAGGTTTTTGAATACAGCATCGAAGGTATTCTGATTTCCGACGCGGACAACCGCATTATCTCCGTAAACCAGGCCTATACCGTGATTACCGGCTATAACGAGGAAGAATTAAAAGGTAAAAATCCCAGCATTTCGAGTTCAGGAATGCATAACGCCAGCTTCTTTACGGCTGTTTGGGAAGCTATCGATATCACCGGCCGCTGGCAGGGCGAACTCTGGAACCGCCGCAAAAACGGGGAAATTTATCCGGCATGGATCGATATCAGTGTTATCAAAGATGCCCAAGGCAAGGTGCTGAACTATATTTGCATCTTCTCAGATATTACCGAGCGCAAAGCGAAAGAAGCGTTCCTCGAGCATCAGGCACAGCATGACTTCCTGACCAACCTGCCTAATCGCGCCCTATTCCACGACCGTTTTCAGCAACTGCTGGCAAATGCAAAACGAAACAATGAGCCTTTTGCTCTGCTATCACTTGATTTGAACAAATTCAAGCCAATCAATGACACTTACGGCCATCGCATCGGGGATTTGTTGTTACAGGAAGTGGCTAAACGTTTTCAAGATGCCGTTCGCCAAACCGATACACTATCCCGTCAGGGTGGCGACGAGTTCAATATTCTGATACCCAAGGTTGATTCTGCGGTGCAGGCACAAGTTCTCGCTGACAAGTTACATGCCACTATCGAAGCACCCTTTTTGATTGAAGAGTTCTGCCTTAACATCACACTAAGCATTGGCATCGCTATTTATCCAGACGATGGGGTGGACGAAGTGACGTTAAGCGAGCATGCCGATGCTGCTATGTATCGAGCCAAGTTGTTCCCAAGATCGGGCATTCTTAAATGATTGGTTCTAATAAAAGTTTTCCAGGCACTATTGCGTTGTCTGTGCTTTCGTGTGCATAGCTATCCATTCACGGGCAAGCTTTTGCCCTTCTTCTATTTGCGAGGGCGTCAACTTTTTAACGAGGTTATCTCGCGTCTTTACCGCATTTTCTAATCCTTTAGCAGCTGCAAGGTTTACCCACATATAGGCTTGAGCGTAGTCTTGCGGGACGCCTTGACCTTTTTTATACATCACGCCGAGATTGAATTGCGCCTTTGCATGATCTTGTTCAGCGGCCTTGCGGTACCAAGCGGCGGCTTGATTGTAGTCTTGCTGGACACCTTGGCCTTCGTCATACATCATGCCGAGATTGAATTGCGCTTTTGCATGACCTTGTTCAGCGGCCTTGCGATACCAAGCGGCGGCTTGGTTATAGTCTTGCTGGACGCTACGGCCTTCGTAATACATCACACCGAGATTGAATTGCGCCGCTGCATCTCCCTGTTCAGCGGCTTTGCGATACCAGGCGGCGGCTTGGTTGTAATCTTGCTGGACACCTCTGCCTTCATCATACATCACACCGAGATTAAATTGTGCATTTGTAGAACCCTGTTGAGTGGCCTTGCGATACCAATTAACGGCTTGGCTGTAACTTTGCAAGACACCTTGGCCATTTTCATACATCGCGCCGATATTAGTTTGAGCCATTGCATGGCCCTGTTCAGCGGCTTTGCGATACCAGGAGATGGCTTGGCTGTAGTCTTGCTGGACACCTCGGCCCATGTAATATATCACGCCGAGATTGAATTGCGCCGCTGCATCTCCCTGTTCAGCTTTTGCGCGTATTTGCTCCACGCTCTCCCCAGCGCTGGGCATTGTCTCGGTTTTTTGCAAGATTGGAAAACAGCCACCAATGAATAGGGTGGACAAAACTATAAGCAAAAAGAAGCCACGCATACGCACTCCTAAAAAGTCATTCTTTCTTAAAAAATCATGGACCGGATAATACCATAAAGTTTCAGCGGAAAAACATCGGGCCTAGTCTCACTCGACTTGAAGAGTCATTAGAGGTGTGTGACTGAGTGAACTAGACTCATTCATAGAACTTCTTCTAGTTCAATAATTCTTGCGGAATATTACCACCGTTCTGTGCGAGTTTTTGCAATACAGTTTTATGCAGCCAAATATTCATTTGGGCTGAGTCTGCCATTGCTTGGGCTGGACAACCTAATTCTGTGGCAAGTTCTTTACGCGCAGTTATACCGCTGTCAAGCCCAAGTAATTTTAACAAATCGACAATCGAAACTTTCCAGTTAAGCTTTTCTGGGCTGGAAGCGGCTAATCCTTCCAATTTTGTTACGACATCGACCACAGCAATGGTAGCCGCAGGGGATGAAGATGTTGGTGTTTGGCCTGCGTCAGGTGCTTCTGTAGCGGCAGCTTTACGAATGCCCAGTTTTTCAAGAATGGAGTTAAAAAGACTCATGGTTGATCCTCAAATAGTTAGTTGAGTTGTAGTGGTAATTTTGCATGACTAAAATAAGCAATTCAACTCATACAAAAATTGTGAATAATTACTTTAGCACTATATCTAGCGTTAGTCATTATGTGCAAAATATTTTAACTTCAGGCTTGTAATTGGAAGGGTTTAGAACGGTGGATTCAACACTGAATTGCAATCCTAACTGAGTTGGATTCATATAAAAATACCAGCAATTTACTACGAATAATGGGTTTCTGGATCAATCCAGCCTGTCTACCTTATCCAGTTCTCGCAAATGCCTTAACTTTTCCTTGATTTTGATTTCCAGGCCTCGATCTACAGGCTGATAATAACGTGTTCCCGCTAGCTGCTCTGGAAAATAATTTTCACCTGCGGCATAAGCTTCCGGCTCATTATGGGCGTAACGGTATTCTTTACCATAATTCAGAGATTTCATTAATTGGGTCGGTGCATTTCTTAAATGCACAGGCACACCCAAGCTGCCGCTTTGTTTTGCATCATGCATGGCGGCATTGTAAGCCATATAAACGGCATTGCTCTTAGGTGCACAAGCTAAGTAAACAATGGCCTGTGCCAGGGCCAGTTCGCCTTCAGGGCTTCCCAGGCGTTCCTGGGCTTCCCAGGCATTAATGGAAATTTGCAAGGCTCTGGGATCAGCATTTCCTATATCTTCGGAGGCAATTCTAACGATGCGTCTGGCTAAATAGGCTAGGTCACAACCGGCATCCATCATGCGGCACAGCCAGTAGAGCGAAGCATCGGGTGAGCTGCCCCTTACCGATTTATGCAGTGCTGAAATCTGGTTATAAAATTCTTCACCCTGATTATCAAACCGTCTAACGCCGCCGGAAAGTACTTCTCTTGCGCAAGATTCATTTATGACACAGCTATCCTTAGCTGCGGCAAGTTCCACAGCAATTTCCAGTAAATTCAACAATCTTCTGGCATCGCCGTCAGCTGCCTCGGCAAATTGACGTTTAATATCATCGGCCATTTCAATGCCAAGACTACCCAGGCCTCTATTCCGATCGGTTAGCGCCTTGTCTAGCACGACCAGTAAATCTTCGGCAGTTAAAGAATTAAGTACATAGACGCGAGCCCGTGACAACAGCGCGTTATTGAGTGCAAATGAGGGATTTTCAGTCGTCGCGCCGACAAAATAAACGGTGCCATCTTCTACATGAGGCAGGAAAGCATCCTGTTGTGATTTATTAAATCGATGCACTTCGTCAACAAATAAAATAGTGCGTCTGTGTTGCTCATGCTGGATTTTTTTGGCATCGCTAACAGCGGCTCTGATGTCTTTAACACCGGATAACACTGCCGAAATCGGCATAAACTCAGCATCAGAGTGCTGTGCAATGAGTCGTGCCAGTGTGGTTTTACCTGTTCCTGGCGGCCCCCAGAAAATTAGGGAATGTAAACGACCGGATACAACGGCTTCATAAAGTGGCTTGCCGGTCTTTAGAATATGTTGTTTGCCCACGTAATCGTCTAGTGATCTTGGCCGCATCCTATCGGCCAGAGGTTT
>Ga0105096_10000946_pt1 | contig 11285 bp, 9 predicted proteins | sample PPLLak3cmMay2015_FD_87036 | JGI IMG/M metagenome (GOLD analysis project Ga0105096, IMG submission 87036) | Freshwater sediment microbial communities from Prairie Pothole Lake near Jamestown, North Dakota, USA - PPLs Lake P7 Core (1) Depth... | ecosystem: Environmental > Aquatic > Freshwater >... | reverse complement strand
GCCGCCCCGAGGGCGAATCAGGCCCGAAGCGCGTCAGCGCGGAGGGCAGTCCAGCGAGCGCGCGGGCCGAAGGCCAGTCCCGCAGGGCCCGTCCGCGCGCGAGTCCGCCGCGCCGACGCGCCATCCTCCGCAGGCCAGTGCCGATACAAGGAGGTGCACGGTGAACGACACGCCTCCCCTGCTCGAAGCGCGCCACCTCGCCATCGCTGCGGGCGGGCGGACGCTGTGCACCGGACTCGCGTTCGAGGTGCGGGCAGGCGAATGCTGGGCGGTCGTCGGCCCGAATGGCGCGGGCAAGACCACGTTGCTGCGCACGCTGGCCGGCCTCGCGCCCCCCGCAGGCGGCAGCGTGCACTATGGCGGCACCGATGCCGCCGCGCTCGACGTCCGTGCGCGGGCACGCCATCGTGCCTTCCTGCCCCAGGACTCGATCGACGCGTTCCCTGCCACGGTGCTCGAGACGGTGCTGATCGGCCGCCATCCGCACCTGTCGCGGTTTGCGTGGGAGCGTGCCGACGACGTCGCGCGCGCGCAGGCGGCGCTGTCGCACTTCGGCCTGCAGGGCCTTGCCGGGCGCGACGTACGCACGCTCTCCGGCGGCGAGCGGCGGCGCGTCGCGCTCGCGGCGCTCCTCGTGCAAGACGCGCCGCTCGCGCTTCTCGACGAGCCGTCGTCGCACCTCGACATCGCGCAGCAGGCGGCTGCGCTCTCGCTGTTCGTGCAGCTCGCCCGCGAGCGGCGCGGCGCGCTGGTGATGGTGCTGCACGACCTGCACCTGGCGACGCGCTTCTGCGACCACGCGATCGCCATCGGCGGCGGGCAGGCGCACGCAGGGCGCGTCGAGGAGATCCTCACCGAGGACGCGCTGTCCGCACTCTACGGGAGGCCGCTCACGCGGCTAGCGTCCGGCACGCTGTCGACGTTCGTGCCGCGTTAGGTCAGGGCCCGGGCACCCGCCGCGCGTGCGCCGCTGGCCGCGCGCGATCGATCGCCGCGCACAGCGCGGCCACGCCTTCTGCAAAGCGCGGGCCGGGCCGATGCAGCCGGTCGGCGTCCACGACGTGGAGCTGCCGGTTGCGCACCGCCGGCACGCCGGTCCAGCGCGACCAGGCGTCGAGCCACGCCGGCCGCGTGGCGCCGTCGACGCCGGCGACGATTGCCTGCGGCCGCGCCGCGATCACCGCCTCCACCGACACCTGCGGTGCCGGCAACCCGAGCGAGGCGAACACGTTTTCGCCGCCGCACGCAGCGATCGCCTGGCTGATCAGGTGCCGGCCGCCGATCGTGTAGGTCGGCTCGCCCCAGATCTGGTAGAAGACGCGCACCTTCGCGCGACCGGCGGCCCCCGCCGTGGCGCCCGCCACCTGTTCCCGGAATCGTTGTGCGGCAGTCGCGGCCGCCGGCGCGGTCCCGGCGAGCGCGCCGAGCCGCTCGATGTCGGCGGCAATGCCGTCGATCGTGTGCGGATCGGTGGTGAACACTGCGATCCCCCGCGCGGCGAGCTTGCCGACCTGTGCCGGCGTCGTGTACGGCCACGTGACGACGAGGTCGGGCCGCATCGCGACGATCCGCTCGACGTCGATCGCGTGAACGTCGCCCACCACCGGCAGCGCTCGCGCTTCCGGCGGGTGGTTCGAGCCCTTGACCACGCCGACGACCCGCTCGCCCGCCCCTGCCGCATGGAGAAGCTCGGTCGCGTGCGGGGCGAGACTGACGATGCGCCGCGCCGGCGCCGGGAGCACGATCGCGGCCCCGGCGTCGTCGACGACGCGGATCTCGCCGTGCGCAACCTGCGCCGAGGCGAGCAGCAGCGCGCACAGCAACACGCGCGTCACGGCTGCCAGCGCACCCCGACGAACGCGCGCGCGCCGCCGGTCGCGAAGCCGTAGGCGAGCGCGTAGTCCTTGTCGAACGCGTTGTCCGCGCGCGCAAGCAGCGTCACGCCACGACCGACCGGCCACTCGACGGCCACGTTGACGATCGCATAGCCGCCGAGCCGGCGGGTGTTCTCGGCATCGTCGTAGCGGTACGACGAGGCGATCAACTCGACGACGAGCTGCGCCGGTCCCACCCTCTGCGCGACGACGAGCGAACCGTGCCGCTGCGCGCGCCGCGGCAGCAGGCGCCCCGTGACGTCGTCCTCCGGCTGCTGCAGGTCGACCGAGGCCCGCATCGACGTGCCCCGCCACGCCGCGTCGCCGGCAAGCGTCACGCCCGCGAGCGTCGCGCGGGCGATGTTGCGGGGCGCGCAGTTGAACGCGTCGTCGCACTGGAACACGATCAGCTGATCGACCTTGTTGTACCAGGCGACCGCACGCGCGCCCGTCCGCCACTCGCCGAGCTGCCCCGACCAGTGGATGCTGCCCTCGACGTTGCGCGCGGTCTCCGGCTCGAGGTCCGGGTTCGAGAAGCCGGGGTAGTAGAGGTCGTTGAACGACGGCGCCTTGAACGCCGTGCCGTAGCTCGCCGTGACGCGCCACTGCGGCGCGAGGCGATAGCCCCACGCGATCGCGCCCGTCGTCTGCCCGCCGTACTGGGTCGACCGGTCGTAGCGGAGATTCGCCTGCAGCGTGTGGTCGCTCCGCGCGAACTGCAGGATGCCGACGACGGCGTTGGTGTCCCGCCGCGTGACTGCAAACCCCGCCTCCTCGTCGATGCGCTCCTCGCGCCGCTCGACCGCGAGGGTCGCGGTGCCCTGCGGCAGCGCGAGCTCGTTCTGCCACCCGTACTGGCGCTCACGGGTGCGGAAGGGGTAGTCACCGAACGCGGTGCTCGACACCGAGTCGTCGGCTGCCTCGCCAACCGAGAGCTTCGACGTCCACGCGTCGGCGAACCGGTTGCGGCTCTCGACCTGCCAGAGCTCGAGCGTGGTGCGCGTGCGATCGTCGAAATCGGGACCGCCGTCGAACTGGTTGTCCAGCCGGTTGCGCATGTAACGGGCGCTCGCCTCGTGCCCCGGCGCGAGCGTCAACGCCGCGCTCGCCCCGACGTCGTTGCTGTCGTAACCGTCGCGGTCGGGGTTCCAGATGAAGGAGGACGGGTCGGTCGACGCGTTGAAGCCTTCGCTTTGCCGGTGGCCCGCCTGCAGCGACAGCGCGACGGCGCCCAGCGTGGCCGAGAATCCGCCTGCCACGGAACGCGTGTCGTCGGTGCCGAGCCCGCCGGAGAGCCGTCCGGAGACGCCGGGGCCCGGCCGGCGTGTGAACACCTGGATCACGCCCCCGATCGCATCCGCGCCGTAGAGCGACGACGCGGGACCGCGCAGGATCTCGATGCGCTCGACCTGGTCGAGCGGAATCGCCTCGAGCGTGGGCGCGCCCACCGTCGATGACGAGACGCGCAATCCGTCGACGAGGAGCACCGTCTGGCCACGGTTCGCGCCGCGCAGAAACACCCCGGAGGTCGAGCCCGGTCCGCCGTTCTGGACGATCTCGACGCCAGGCTGGCCCTGCAGGAGCTCCGCGAAACTGCGTGACCCCGAGGCCGCGATCGCATCGGCGTCGATCACGGTGAGGTCCGCGGTGAGCGTCGCGATCGGTTGCGGCATGCGCGCCGCCGTCACCACGACCGGGGCGAGCTGCGCGATCGGCGGCACCGGCAGCGCCTGCGCCGCGGCGAGCGACGTCCCGATGAGCGCGGCCGGCGCGAGCGCCCAGCACGGCCTTCGTCGGCGGGCGGGCGGGCGGTTGACCCCTGGCATGACGTGTCTCCGTGCGGCCGCGCGACCCCGCACGGCGGTGACGAATCGGCGCATGAGGGAGCACGACGCGGAAGACGGGCACGGCGCGAGCAACGCCGCTCCGGCGGCCACCGCGACGACGCCTCCCCGCGTCGCCCCTGGTACCGAACGGATAGCCCCGCAGGGCGCTCGCATCCGGGTGCAGGCCGGTCTCCGGGCTCGCCGTGCGGATCCACCCGCCTTCCCGTCGCGCTCTGCGCGACAGTGGCGTCGTGGGGGACCCTCTGAGGGCTTACCGTTGCGGGGGCAGCCGCGGAATCCGGACGCTCGATGCGCCCGTCACCGCATTCCCGTTTCACCCGCCGCGATGAGCCGCGGCGGACACCTGCAGCGCCCATGGTATCCGAATAACCCGCCGATCGCCCGCGGTCGCGCCAACGCGACCGGCGGTGCCACGGCCGGGAACCGCGCGCCTACTTCAGCGTGTAGCGAAGCTTCGCCACCGGCTTGCCGCCGACCGCGACGTCCAGCAGCGCGCTCATTCCTGGCCTGACCGGGAACGTGCCGGTCGCCGCGTGCCGGTTCTCGGGTCCGGCCGCAAGCGGCACCTCGACGCGCGTGCCGGAGTCGATCAGCGTAACCGCCGCGGTCGACCCGCGCACCGGCACCGGCTTGTCCGCCTCGTCGGTGACGTGGACGACGATCTCCGTCGGCCTCGCGACCAGCTCGTAGACGAAGCCGCCGGCTTCCCTGATGACGCCACCGTGCTTCGGCTTGTGGTCGTGCGCGTGCTTGTGCTGGGCGAGCACCGGTGGGGCCACGGTCGCGGCGAGGACGAAGGACAGGGCGAGAAGACCGGCGGAGGTCACGTGCATCTCCCGGGAGTCGGATGCCGCATTATGCAACAACGTTGCATCAACGGCCGACGTCGCGACGGGTCCGGTCGCCTTCCCGGCCCGTCCAGCCGGCCGGCGACGCGCAGCGTCCGGTCGCGCGCTATACTCGCGCCCCCGAACGACCCCGCCTCCCCCCGGACAACCACCGGTCCCGGAGACGCGCGATGACCCGCAAGCTCTACATCCGCACCTTCGGGTGCCAGATGAACGAGTACGACTCGGACCGCATGGCCGACGTGCTCGCCGACAGCGACGGCCTCTCGGTCACCGACCGCCCCGAGGACGCCGACGTCATCCTGTTCAACACCTGCTCGGTGCGCGAGAAGGCGCAGGAGCGGGTGTTCCACGATCTCGGCCGTGTGCGGGAATTGAAGCGCGAGCGACCGGACCTCATCATTGGCGTCGGCGGCTGCGTCGCGAGCCAGGAGGGCGAGGCGATCGTGCGCCGCGCACCCTTCGTCGACGTCGTCTTCGGGCCGCAGACACTGCACCGCCTGCCCGCGCTGATCCGCGCGCGGCGCGACAGCGGCCGTCCGCAGGTCGACATCTCGTTCCCGGCGATCGAGAAGTTCGACCACCTGCCGCCGCCCCGTGTCGACGGCGCCTCGGCGTTCGTGTCGATCATGGAGGGCTGCAGCAAGTACTGCACGTTCTGCGTCGTGCCCTACACGCGCGGCGAGGAGGTGTCGCGGCCGTTCGACGACGTGCTGACCGAGATCGCCGACCTCGCGCTCCAGGGCGTGATGGAGGTGACGCTGCTCGGGCAGAACGTCAACGCGTACCGCGGCCGCACGGCCGACGGCAGGGGCATCGCCGACTTCGCGACGCTGCTCGAGCACGTCGCGGAGATCCCGGGCATCGAGCGCATCCGCTATACGACCTCGCACCCGCGCGAGATGTCGGCGCGGCTCGTCGGCGTGTACGCGACGCTGCCGAAGCTCGTCTCGCAGCTGCACCTGCCCGTGCAGTCGGGCTCGGACCGGATCCTCGCCGCGATGAAGCGCGGCTACACGGCGCTCGAGTACAAGTCGATCGTGAAGCGGCTACGCGCGGCGCGCCCCGGCCTATCGCTCACCTCGGACTTCATCGTCGGCTTCCCAGGGGAGACCGAGGCCGACTTCGCCCAGACGCTGCGGCTGATCGAGGACGTCGGCTTCGACGGCAGCTTCAGCTTCCTCTACAGCGCGCGTCCGGGAACCCCCGCGGCCGAGCTTGCCGATCCGGTGCCGCGCGAGGTCGCGCAGGTGCGGCTCGAGCGGCTGCAGGCGTTGCTCGAGGCGCAGTACAAGGCGCGGAGCGCCGCGATGGTCGGGTCCCGGCAGCGCGTGCTCGTCACCGGCCGATCGGCAAGGAACCCCGCCGACCTCGCCGCCCGCACCGACAACAACCGCGTCGTGAACTTTGCCGGCGATGCGTCGCTCAGTGACAGGTACGTCGACGTGGTCGTCACCACCGCTTACCCGCACTCCCTGCGCGGCGAGCTCGCCTGAATCCTCTCGAACTCCGAGTCGCTCCATGCCACGCAACATTCCGCTCGTCCTCGTACCGTTCACCGCCGTGCTCGCGATGGCGCTCTCCGGCTGCGCGACGGTCCCCACCGCGGGCGCCGGTGCCGCCTCCGCAGCGCGGACGAGCGCAACGACTCCCGCTGCCGCCAGCGCCGCTCCCGGCCAGCCGCGACCCTTCGCCGACGTGATCAAGGACGCGAAGGAAGCCAAGGGCCTCGTCGGGATCTGGCAGAAGGACGAGAAGACCTGGCTCGAGATCGATCCGGCGCTGTTCGGCAAGCCGCTGTTCTTCTCGGTCAACCTTGCCCGCGGCCTCGGCGAGAACTGGATCTATGGCGGGATGATGGGCCGCTCGCACCTCGTCGAGTTCCGCAAGGTCGGCACCACCGTCCAGCTCGTCGCCCGCAATGAGCGCCACTTCGCGAACGCCGGGACGCCGGAGGCGCGCGCGGTCGCGGAGGCGTTCTCCGAGAGCCTGCTCGCGTCCGCACCGATCGCCTCGCAGCCGCATCCGGAGAGGAAGTCGGTGCTGGTCGAGGCAAACACGCTCCTCTTCGCCGACATCCCCGGCGCGTACGCCTACCTCGACCGCACCTACCGACAGCCGTACAGCCTCGATCGCGGTAACTCGTCGTTCGGCACGCTGCGGACCGCCCCGGACGCGGTGGCGATTCAGGTCAATGCCCACTACGCGGTCTCGCGACTCGTGCAGCCGCCGCCGATCTTCTCGCCCGGCGCGAACGTCCCCTCGGTGCCCACGACGCTGCCGGACCCGAGGAGCCTGTTCCTCGGCTTCCAGTACAACTTCGCGAAGCTCCCCGACGAGCCGATGCGCCCGCGGCTCGCCGACCCCCGGGTCGGCCACTTTACGGCGTCGCGCTTCGACTTCTCCAACGACGACAAGCTCACTCCGTACGTGAGCTACGTGCAGCGCTGGCGCCTCGAGAAGAAGGATCCCGCGGCCGCGCTATCGGAGCCGAAGCAGCCGATCGTGTTCTGGCTCGACCGCAACATCCCGCTCCGCTACCGTGACATCGTGAGCGCCGGCGTGCTCGAGTGGAACAGAGCCTTCGAGCGCATCGGCTTCAAGGATGCGGTCCAGGCAAAGGTGCAGCCGGACGACGCGGAATTCGACACGCTCGACGCGCGCTTCGCATCGATCCGCTGGATGACCACCGCGCGCCCGGCGTTCGGCGGCATCGGCCCGCGCCAGGTCGACCCCCGCACGGGCGAGATCGTCGACGCCGATATCGGCATCGACCCGGTGCGGCTGCGCAACTCGCGCTATCGCCTCGCCGACCAGCGCTCGAACGCCGCGGCCCCGGCCGCCGGCGGACTCGGCCTGCTGCCCGACGATGCGCTGCACTGCCGCCTCGAGGATTTCCTCGCCGAAGACCGGGGGTTCGCGTTGGACCTGCTCGCCGCACGTGGCGAGCTCGCACCGGGCAGCGCGGAGGCCGAGTCGTTCGTATTCTCCGACCTCAAGGAAACCGTGATGCACGAGGTGGGGCACGCGCTCGGCCTCACCCACAACTTCCGTGCCTCCACCGTCTACACGCAGGCACAGCTCGCCGACCGCGAGTTCACCCGCGCCAACGGCGTCTCCGGCTCGGTGATGGAGTACACGCCGATCAACATCGCGTTGAAGGGCGAGCCGCAGGGCGAGTACTCGATGGCCACGATCGGCCCGTACGACTACTGGGCGATCGAGTATGCGTACCGGCCGATCCCGCCGGAGCGGGAGGCCGAGGAGCTCGCTAGGATCGCGGCGCGCTCGAGCGAGCCGCTCCTCGCGTTCGCCTTCGACGAGGAAACCAATGCCGGCCTCGACCCCGATGCCTCGGCCGGCGACCTCGGCGCCGACCCGCTCGCGTACGCGGCACGCCGGCTCGCCCTGGCGAAGGAGCTCTGGGAGCGCTGGGAGGCGCGGCCGTTGCAGCCCGGCGAGTCCTACGCGTCGCTGCGCCGCAACGTCACGCGCGGCATCACGCAGGTGCGCGAGAGCGGGCTGCTCGCCGCACGCCACATCGGCGGCATCAGCGTGCTGCGCGACGCCGCCGGGTCGGGTCGCACGCCGATGAACCCGGTGGCCATGGCGAAGCAGCGCGAGGCGCTCAAGCTGATCGAGACGGGCGTCTTTTCCGCTGATAGTTTCCGCTTCCGGCCGGAGTTCCTGCGCAGCCTCTCGACCGACTTCGCCGACCGCCACGACGCCTTCGACACCGCGATCGCTCCCGGCAGCCTCGACTACTCGCTGCCGATGCAGGTGCTCGCGGCACAGCGCGCGGTGCTCGACCGCGTGATGAGCGAGTCGGTGGCGCAGCGTCTGCTCGACGCCGAAGGCAAGGTCGACGACCCTGCGCAGGCACTGCAGCTCGCCGAGGTCTATGCGACGCTGCGCCGCGCGATCTGGAGCGACCTCAAGACCCGTGGCGACATTCCGCTGATCCGCCGCAACCTGCAGCGCGAGCACGCCGTGCGCGTGTCGAACGCCCTGCTGCGACCGACGGTCGCGATGCCGGCCGACGCGAAGTCGCTGCTCCGCGCCGAGGCGCGGGCGCTGCGCGCCGAACTCGCCGCCGCCACCGCCCGTCCCGGGTGGTCGCCGACCGCGTCCGCGCACTTGGCCGAGACCCTCGCGATGCTGGACGAGGCGCTCAAGGCCCCGGTGGTGCGGCAGACGATATGATGTCGGTGTGGCACGCACGGCCCTGCGGCTCACGGCGCGCCGCCCGTCCATGACCGCCCGCCGCCCGCAGACGCACCTCACGCTCTCCCCGCCGGACAACCGCGCGCTCGCGAACGTCTGCGGTCCCCTCGACTCGAACCTGCGGCAGATCGAGGCCGCGTTCGACGTCGAGATCGCCCGCCGCGGCGGCGAGTTCACGATCAGCGGTGCCGCGGCCCGCGCCGCCCGCGCCGCCGAGGCGCTGCAGCGTTTCTATGTCGCCGCCGAGAAACCGCTGTCGGTCGACGACATCCAGTTGGGGCTGGTCGAGATCACCTCGCAGGTCCATCGCCACGCCGAAGCAGCCCCCGCGGCATCCGACGATCTGCCGGCACTGCGCACGCGAAGGCTCGACCTGCACGGCCGCACGCCCAACCAGGTCGCCTACCTGAAGGACATCCAGGCGCACGACATCACGTTCGGCATCGGCCCGGCGGGCACGGGCAAGACCTACCTCGCGGTCGCCTGTGCCGTCGACGCGCTGGAGCGGGATGCGGTGAAGCGCATCGTGCTGGTGCGTCCCGCGGTCGAGGCCGGCGAGCGGCTCGGCTTCCTGCCGGGCGATCTCGCGCAGAAGGTGGACCCGTACCTCCGCCCGCTCTACGACGCGCTGTACGACCTGATGGGCTTCGACAAGGTCGGCAAGCTCTTCGAGCGGCAGGCGATCGAGGTGGCGCCGCTCGCTTACATGCGCGGGCGCACGCTCAACCACAGCTTCATCATCCTCGACGAAGCGCAGAACACGACGCCCGAGCAGATGAAGATGTTCCTGACCCGGATCGGCTTCGGCACCAAGGCGGTGATCACCGGCGACGTCACGCAGATCGACCTCGCGCGCGGACAGAAGTCCGGGCTGGTCGAGTCCTCGCGCATCCTCGCGGGCGTGCGCGGCATCGCGTTCACGCGCTTCACCAGCGCCGACGTCGTGCGCCACCCGCTCGTGCAGAAGATCATCGACGCCTACGAGCGCGACTCCGCCGCCGCCGCAAAGTAGGGTCAGACTCGACTTTTCCGGGCACCCGATGGCGGCAACCAGGAACCTGGCGCAAGCAAGCGCAAGCGAGCGGCCGAGCGGCGGCGGAAAGTCGAGTCTGACCCTACTTTCGCGGAAGCTGCCCGTGCTCGATCTCGTGGTGCAGCGGGCGGTGTCCGCCCCGGGGCTGCCGGTGCGCGCGACGCTGCGCCGCTGGGCGCGCGCCGCGCTCGCGTGCGACGCGCACGTGACGCTGCGCTTGGTCGGCGCGGCGGAGGGCCGCGCGCTCAACCGCACCTACCGTGGTCGGGACTACGCCACGAACGTGCTGACGTTCGTGTACGATTCCGGTGTGCCGCTCGCAGGGGACATCGTCGTCTGCCTGCCGGTGGTGCGCCGCGAGGCGCACGCGCAGCGCAAGACGCTGCGCGCGCACCTTGCACATCTCGTCGTCCACGGCATGCTGCACCTGCAGGGCTACGACCACCAACGCGACGCCGACGCCGCGGCGATGGAGTCGCGCGAGACGGAGATCCTGCGCCGCCTGCGCTACGCAGACCCGTACGCCGAGTCCTGAGCGATGGACACCGACGACGACAAGCCCGACGCGAAGCCGACGCTCCTCGAGCGGTTCACCGCCTTCCTCACGCGCGAGCCCGAGGACCGCGAGGAGCTCAAGGACCTGCTGCGCGGCGCGTTCGAGCGGCGCCTGCTCGACGCCGACGGGCTGTCGATGATCGAGGGCGTGCTCTCGGTGTCCGAGATGACCGTGCGCGAAATCATGATCCCGCGCGCGCAGATGGACTGCGTGTCGAGCGACGACCCGCCCGAGGCCTTCATCCCCTTCGTCCTCGAGACCAAGCACTCGCGCTTTCCCGTGGTGGGGGAGAGCAAGGACGACATTGTCGGCATCCTGCTCGCGAAGGAGCTCCTCAACTACTACGCCAACCCGGCGTCCTTCGACCTTCGCGATACGCTGCGACCGGCGGTGTTCGTGCCCGAGTCGAAGCGGCTCAACGTGTTGTTGCGTGAGTTCCGCGCCAACCGCAACCACATCGCCATCGTCGTGGACGAGTACGGCGGCGTCTCCGGGCTGGTCACGATCGAGGACGTGCTCGAGCAGATCGTCGGCGACATCGAGGACGAGTACGACTTCGACGAGAGCGAGGACAACGTGATCGCCGAGGGCAACGGGCGCTGGCGGGTCAAGGCGCAGACCGAGATCGCGGACTTCAACGGACACTTCGGCACGTCGTTCGAGGACGACGAGCTCGACACCGTCGGCGGCCTCGTCGTGCGCGCGTTCGGCCGGCTGCCCAAGCGCGGCGAGTCGACGCTGATCGACGGCTTGCGCTTCCGGGTGATCCGCGCAGACAGCCGCCGCGTGCATACGCTGCAGGTTGAGCGCGTCGAGGCACCGGTGGGCGAGGCGCCCGCCGCGACATGAGCCCGAAGGGCCGTCCCGAGGGCGAATCAGGCCCGAAGCGCGCTGCGCGAAGGG
>Ga0105096_10000945_pt1 | contig 11295 bp, 10 predicted proteins | sample PPLLak3cmMay2015_FD_87036 | JGI IMG/M metagenome (GOLD analysis project Ga0105096, IMG submission 87036) | Freshwater sediment microbial communities from Prairie Pothole Lake near Jamestown, North Dakota, USA - PPLs Lake P7 Core (1) Depth... | ecosystem: Environmental > Aquatic > Freshwater >... | reverse complement strand
CTCAATCCAATCCAGATCATCCAGTTTGATGCCGGTTTGCGCCAACACTTTGGGTATGGCTTTAATAGGTCCAACGCCCATAATCTCCGGCGGAACGCCCGCTACCGAGAATCCGACAAAACGCCCCAACGGGGAAAGATTAAAACGTTTCATCGCCGCTTCGCTCATCCACACCCCAGCACCCGCACCATCGGACATCTGCGAGCTATTACCTGCGGTCACAGAGCCTTTGGCAGCAAAAACCGGCCGTAATTTAGCCAGCGCGGCCAGATTCGTATCGGCGCGCGGGCCTTCGTCCGTATCTTTGACAGCAATCTCTTCATGCACTTGATGTGTGATCAGGTCAGGACGTTTCTCGTCTACCCGGTACGGTGCGATTTCTTGTTGAAATTCACCCGTTTCAATGGCTTTTAAGGCACGCAGGTGGCTGGTCAAGGCAAATTCATCCTGATCTTCACGCGACACTTTCCATTGTTCGGCCACTTTCTCTGCCGTCATACCCATGCCATAAGCAATTGCGACATTTTCCTCATGTTCGAATATGGCCGGATTCATGGAAACTTTATTGCCCATCATCGGGACCATGCTCATGCTCTCCGTACCTCCAGCAATCATCACATCCGCCTCCCCTAGCCGGATACGGTCCGCTGCCAGTGCAACGGATTGCAGACCGGATGCACAGAAACGATTGACCGTCATACCGGCCACACTGTTCGGCAGACCTGCCAATAATAATGCCACGCGCGCAACATTGATGCCCTGCTCCGCTTCCGGCATGGCGCAACCGACAATCACATCGTCAATCGCTGCCGGATCCAATCCTTCGCATTGTTTCATTACCGCATGTAACACATGCACCAACATGTCGTCGGGACGCACGTTTTTGAACATGCCGCGCGGTGCTTTACCGACCGGTGTACGTGCAGCGGCTACAATATAGGCTTCTTGAGTTTGCTTAGTCATTGGTTTCTCCGTGGATCATCGATCTTGGAATACATCTAAAGTGAATCTTGCCGTAAATTTAGTTTCTCAGTGGTTTGCCGGTTTTCAGCGTATGTTCGATACGCGCCTGGGTTTTTTCGGTTGCCAGCAATTCCATGAAGGCAGCACGTTCCAGTTCCAGGAACCAGTCTTCATCCACTAGGCTACCCGGTGTCAAATCGCCACCGCACATCACATGCGCCACCTTACTAGCAATCAGATTATCATGTTCGGAGATAAATCCACCTTCGCGCAGGTTAACAAGCTGACTTTGGATCGTCGCAATACCGGTATTACCTGCCACCGGAATTTCCCGGACTCGCAATGGCGGGCGATATCCTGCTTCGGCTAACGCCAGCGCTTGCGCTTTGGCAACATGCAGCAATTCAAAACGATGCATCACCACGGTATCGTCAAGGCGCAGGTAACCCAGTTCTTTCGCTTGTTCGGCGCTTTTTGCCAGCTCAGCCATTGCCACCGTCTGGAAATAGTATTTCAATTGCGGGAAAGGATCGCCGTCTTTGGCAGCTTGTGCGGCTCTCATGGCAAACTCTTTACACCCACCGCCAGCCGGTAACAATCCAACCCCCACTTCCACCAAACCGATATAACTTTCCAGTGTGGCCACGGCACGATCACAATGCATAACAAATTCACAGCCCCCGCCCAATGCCAGCCCATCTACGGCGGCAACGGTTGGAATCATCGAATAGCGCAATGCTCGCGAAGTTTGCTGAAACAATTTGATCATTCCATCGACTTCAGCCAGTTTCTTGGCCATTAACACATCGGCGAAATCCAGCTCACGTGCTACTTGGAGCACGGTCGCTTGGGTTGATTTCCTTAGTTTTTTTAGAAACAACTGAAATGCAGTAGGCGGATGAGGTGGAATAGGCGGCGCGCTGCTATGAGGCACATCCGGTTTAGGCCGTTCAGTGGCTTTCTGCAAATTAGCGCCTGCTGAAAACGGCGGTTCCATTTGCCAGATCACCAATGCGCGCCAGTTTTGTTCGGCTTCTTTAATCGCCTGCTGCACACCTTCCAGCACATCCACGCCTATCGTATGCATTTTGCTCTTGAAACTGAGGATGGCGATTTGATCGCCGGCATGCCATAGCCTGACAGCATCGGTTTCAAAAATGGTTTCGCCGTAAACCGCTTCCTCGCCGATTAGCTGGTCTGGAAAAAGCTGACGTTGATACACCGGCAGTTTTGAACGCAGTTGTGTTTTCCCAGAGGCAGGAGCGAAAGAACCTTGCGCCATGTGCACGCTTTGCGTAGCACTTTCGGCAATCGTCATCACCCATTGCGGCAATGGTGCCTGACTCATGCTTTTACCGGCCGCAATATCCTCTTGAATCCAGTTCGCAATCTGCTTCCAGCCAGCTGCCTGCCAAATTTCAAAAGGCCCCTGATTCCAGCCAAACCCCCAGCGCACGGCCAGATCCAGGTCGCGCGTATTATCGGCAATCGTTTCCAGTTGCACGGCGCAATAATGAAACAAATCGCGGAAAATTGACCACAAGAACTGCGCTTGCGGCTGCTGACTATTGTGTAATGCAGCAAACTTTTCAGCCGGGCTGCTATATTTCAGCAGACGTTTCAGATCCTCATCCACTTCCCCATCCGACAAACGATAGGTTTGTTCTACCCGATCAAGCACATGGATTTCATTCTTGATTTTCTGATACACCCCGCGTTTAACTTTCTCTCCCAACGCACCAATTTCAATCAATCCTTGTAGCCAATCCGGCACGGCAAAATACGGATGCCAAGGATCTTCCGGCAACGTATCACGCATCGTATTGATGACATGCGCCAAGGTATCCAGACCCACCACATCCGCGGTACGGAATGTAGCACTTTTGGGACGGCCGATCAGCGAACCGGTCAACGCGTCGACCAAATCAAAGCCAAAATTAAAAGCCCGGCCATGATGCATCGTCGCCAGCAAAGAGAACACGCCGATGCGATTGGCAACAAAATTCGGCGTATCCTTGGCACGAATCACGCCCTTACCCAGATAAGTCACTAAAAATTCTTCCAGGTGATCGAGCATTTCCGCATCACTGGTTTTGCAAGGAATCAATTCCACCAAATGCATATAGCGTGGCGGATTGAAAAAATGGATACCGCAGAAGCGGTGACGCAATGCTTCCGGGAAAGCCTCGGCTAATTGGTTGATCGATAGCCCGGAGGTATTACTCGCGAAAATAGTTTGTTCGCCCAGGTATGGCGCAACTTTTGTGTATAAATCCCGTTTCCAATCCATGCGCTCGGCAATCGCCTCAATCACCAGATCACAATCCTTAAGCAATTCAAGATGCTGATCATAATTCGCTGGCTGGATACAGGTTGCTTTGGCTTTGACCGACAGCGGTGCAGGTTCCTGTTTTTTTAGTTTATCCACTGCCTTAATCACATTGGCGTTGGGATTATTCGCGTCACCCGGTAACTCAAACAGCAATGTTTCGATGTTAGCGTTCACCAGATGTGCCGCAATCTGCGCTCCCATCACACCAGCCCCAAGTACCGCCGCCTTGCGTACTAAAAAACTTTTATCACCCAATTTCGCCTCCTGCTTGATCCGGTTATGGAATAAAACCTTGTTCATGCCGCCTATGCCCGAAAGAGTACAAGCATGAGTCCTAAAGCGCAAGCTTGTTTGAATTCAAGATTATGAATAGTGCTTAAGGCACTTCACACTGCCAGTAACCTAAAAAGAGCACCTGCTCCAGGTTTATGCAGCGTGAATCTTTGATGGCCCTAAGAAAACAGATTAATTGTTTTTCGGAAGTAAATACAGGGCATTAACCCCAGCTGGCGGTGAACTGTTCCTCGTTAAAACCCACCGTTGCGCGCTTTCCATCAGTAATCAGGGGCCTCTTGATCAGTCGGCCGTTGCTCGCCAGCAAAGCCAGAATCTCCCGGCTGGATAGCGCGGGTAATTTTTTCTTAATTTCTAATTCGCGGTATTGCACGCCGCTGGTATTGAAGAGTTTGTTCAGCGGAACATTGGCGCGCTCGACAATAGCGGCAAGCTCCTCTGCTGTAGGCGGATTTTCAGTGATATCAATAAATTCGTAAGCAATTTCAGCTTGCTGTAAAAATTGCTCCGCATTGCGGCAGGTTCCACATTTTTTGTAACCATAAAATTTGAGCATAACTGATCTACCCAAAAGAAACAAAACGCCTAACAAGCCGTTGAAAAACTATCTGCGTTGCCGCTGCGGTATTAAAAACAGGCTCAAAATGCTCATTTATTACACATAAACTGCGCTTTTTCGCCTGTTTCTGCCTTGCATCGGCTGCCTCGAATACGTTTTTCATTGGCCTGCTAAATTTATTCACCACCTCATTCACCACCTTTGGGTCCCCAGAAAACCACCCAGGTTGAAAAATCCGGCGAGAAATTTTCAAAACGATGCTCGACGTGAGCCGCAACAAAAAATACCATACCCGCCTCAAATTTGTGGAGATCCCCAGCAATAACAAACTCACCATGACCGGAATGGATGAAATACAACTCATCTTGATCGTGCGGCGTCTGGATATCGGTACCCTTTGGCACATAGACCTCAACCGACATGGAGCCATGCGCAAAAGCCTGCACAAATGGCTCACCCATCGGCCATTCCGCACTCGCTTTGCCTGGTATTCGTTTCATCAGATCAGATATTGTTGCTTCCATTCGTGCCACCTCATGTCATATTAAAGTCAGGGGAGTCATTGCATTTCTCACCATCTGTGTAGTACCCGCGAACTAAACTGTAGACCACAGGCATCGTAACCAGGTTAAGCTACTTTCCCGAAATTCCTATGCTCAGGGGTTGTTAAGCTCAACCCCAATTGCAACAATTCATTCCAAATATCCCCTTGCGCTACCCCCTTTATAATCCGGTCTGTTTTCGCAGCATCGCTTAATCCTTGCATCAGCAATTGCAGATTGCTGCGTTTAGCAGCGGCTAGGGTTGATTTCTGCCGATCCCCCCAGACTCTGGCGGCCTGCAGTAATTGTGCGGGCGGTTGACCACTGTCGAGGCCTTTGCGGATGATGATCAGTTGACGGAATTGTTCGGCAAGGGTGGCGAGGATCAGGAGCGGGGCAGCACCCTCACCTTGCAACCCGGTTAGGACGCGGGTGTAACGGGCGGTGTTGGCCGAAATCATGGCGTCTGTTAGTTGATAAACATCATAGCGTGCCACGTTCAGAACCACGTCTTTTACTTGGTCGAATGTCAGGTTGCCATCGGGATAGAGCAGTGCAAGTTTCTGGATTTCCTGATGCGCTGCAAGCAAGTTGCCTTCCACTTGGTCAGCGAGAAATTGCAGCGTCGCGGAATCGGCTTTTTGTTGCTGTCTGGCAAGGCGTTGTCCGATCCAACCGGGTAACTGGTCACGCTCGATGGCGTAGACCGGGATCAGCATGCTGGTGGTTTCAAGCGCTTTAAACCATTTGGTTGCTTGCCCCTGTTTATCTATTCTGGGGAGTGTGATGAGCGTCAGGGTGTCGGGCGGCAGTGCATTGCAATAGGTTTCAATGGCTTTGCCGCCTTCCTTACCAGGTTTGCCGGATGGAATACGGATATCCATGATTTTGCGATCGCCAAACAGAGATAAGTTGCTACCCGCATTCAGCAGATCAGACCAATCGAAGTGCTGATCAACGGTGAACAGCTCACGTTCGGTATAGCCTTGCTGGCGCGCATGGACGCGGATTAGATCAGCGGCTTCTAGAATCAGCAGCGGTTCATTGCCAAATAATGTGTAGAGCGAAGCAGTTTGTTTTTGCAGGTGCTGGGAGAGCTGTTCGAGTTTTATTCGCATGCCGGCGAGCAGAGTCGAGATCTAAGATGGCATTTTAATCGCAGACAAGCGCCAGATGATCTGCTGGATGGCATCGGCCTGCATATCTTTTTGCAGCAACATCTCCTCCTGTTCCTTGGCTAGGATTTGTGCATCCAGGTAAGGGAGGATGCGTGTTAAAGAGACTTCAGTGTTTGGGATGATTTCGGTGCCTTGCTTGTCAACAAGACGATACAGTACCCGGTAAATCAAATTAAAGTCACGTACCCGGCCACCTCCGGACAGGGATAGAATTTTTCTTTCACTCCCAGCGCTGATGATTTCCAGGGTTGCCTCGGCTTCCGCCGCACTGGCAACCACTTTGGTTGTGGATGAAGCACCAACTGCACGCTCCAGATCCATACCGATGGTTTGTCCTTCGGGCGCGGTGATATGCAGAGATTTGAACGGCAGTGAAGAGATCTGTCCGCGCAACTGAAAGCCGCAAGCGGTCAGCAGGAATAACATCACCAGGGTAAGAATTTTCTGTTTGTTCAGATTCATATTTTTTTGCTCTGTTCCTATACAACAATATTGACTAATCTGCCGGGCACGACAATGATCTTTTTGACTGCTTGCCCCTCGATAAATTTCAGTACATGTTCATTAGTCAAGGCGGCGTGTTCAATGGTATCTTTCCCAGCATCTTTGGCGACATTGATTTCCCCACGTAATTTACCATTGACTTGCACAATCAGTTTGATTTCATCCTGTACCATGGCTGCATTGTCTGCCTGTGGCCAGGGTTGATCAAAGAGTTCGGTACCTGGTTTGAGTTCACGCCACAGTTCATGGCAGATATGCGGAACGATCGGGGAGAGCAGCAGCACAATATTTTCCAGCGCTTCCTGCATCAGGTTACGGCTGGCTGGATCGGTACCCTGGCTTTTTGCCAGGCCGTTCATCAGTTCCATCACAGCGGCAATGGCGGTATTGAATGTATGCCGCCGGTCCAGATCATCGCTGACTTTGGCGACAGTCTGATGTAATTGGCAGCGCAGAGACTTGAGTTCCGGCGTCAATGTTTGATGCAGCGCCGGGTCGATGCTGACAACGCCGCGCTGGAGGTGAGTATAAACCTGTTTCCATAAGCGTTTGAGAAAACGGTATGCGCCATCGACACCGGCATCAGCCCATTCCAGTGTTTGCGTTGGAGGGCTGGCAAACATCATAAATAAGCGTGCGGTATCAGCACCATATTCTTCCACTAGTTTTTGCGGATCAACCCCGTTATTTTTGGATTTCGACATGGTGCCGATCCCGCCCGATTCAACCGGCTGGTTGTCGGCTTGCAGGATTGCGCCACAACGCTTGCCTTGTTCGTCATACTGAATATTGACTTCCATCGGATTAAAATAGGTAATGCGCCCGCTGTCGGATTTACGGTAAAAAATTTCGTTCAGTACCATTCCCTGTGTAAGCAGATTGGTAAATGGTTCATCCAAAGTCATTAGACCCATATCGCGCATGACTTTGCTCCAGAATCGCGAATACAGCAAATGCAAAATAGCGTGTTCAATACCGCCAATGTATTGATCGGCTGGCAACCAATAATTGACGCGTTCATCGGTCATCGACAGGTTCTGGTCGGGGCAGGCATAGCGGGCATAGTACCAGGATGAATCAACAAAGGTATCCATTGTGTCGGTTTCCCGGCGCGCAGCTTTGCCGCATTTCGGGCAGGTGCATTCGTAGAAAGACGGTGTTTTTGCCAGCGGATTGCCCGAGCCGTCGGGCACCAGATCCTGCGGTAGCACCACCGGCAATTGATCTTCCGAAACCGGCACTACGCCACAATCGGTGCAATGAATCAACGGAATTGGACAACCCCAATAGCGTTGGCGTGAAATACCCCAATCGCGCAAACGATAATGCACGCGTTTGCTACCTAGGCTTTTTTGTTCCAGTGCCGCTGCGATAGCATCCACTGCTTGCTGAAATTCCAGTCCAGAAAATTCATCGGAATCGAAGGTCATACCATGCTCTACATAGGCTTGCACCAATGGCATTTCCAGATCGCCATGCAACGGTTTGATGACCGCTTTGATTGGGAGCGCATATTTTGTGGCAAACTCAAAATCGCGTTCGTCATGCGCAGGAACGGCCATCACCGCGCCTTCGCCATAACCCATCAATACATAATTGGCCACCCATACCGGTAATTTCCTGCCATTCAGCGGATGGATCACAAACAAACCAGTATCCATGCCTTTTTTTTCTTGCGTAGCCAAATCAGCTTCCTTGGCGGAGCCGAGTTTGCATTCCTGAACGAAGGCTTGCAACGATGGATTGTTTTTGGCGGCATGCAGTGCGATCGGGTGCTCAGCTGCAACTGCCACATAGGTTGCGCCTTGCAGCGTATCTGCACGGGTGGTGAACACTTTCAGGTCTTGCGGCGTAGCAGATCCGGTATCGGCCGGAAAGGTAATGTCGACGCCGTAGCTTTTGCCGATCCAGTTGGCTTGCATGATTTTAACCCGTTCCGGCCAGCCGCTTAGCGTGTCCAGTGCTTCCAGCAGTTCATCAGCGTACTGAGTGATTTTCATGTAATACATCGGAATTTCACGTTTCTCCACCGGCGCACCGGTGCGCCAGCCGCAACCATCAATTACCTGCTCGTTAGCCAATACCGTCTGATCAACCGGATCCCAATTAACCGTGCCGGTGGTTTGATATGCTAACCCCTTTTCCAGCATGCGCAGGAACAGCCATTGATTCCAATGATAATAACTGGAATCACAAGTGGCGAATTCACGCGCCCAGTCGATACTCAATCCCAGGCTTTTCAGCTGTTTGCGCATGTAGGCAATGTTGTCGTACGTCCATTTTGCCGGGGAAACATTGTTTTGCATGGCGGCGTTCTCAGCCGGCAGGCCAAACGCATCCCAACCCATCGGCTGCATTACGTTGTAACCCTGCATGCGGCGGTAACGCGACAATACATCACCAATAGTGTAATTGCGTACATGCCCCATGTGCAGTTTGCCGGATGGATAGGGAAACATCGACAAGCAGTAATATTTTGGCTTACCGTTAATTTCTACTGCTTTGAATGCGGCTGTTTTCTCCCAGTATTGCTGTGCGTTTTTCTCGATTTCCTGGGGATGATATTTTTCTTGCATGGAATTTAGTTTTTTTACTGTAATATGCTGATTATACCGTGAAGTATTTGGGGTGATTGTGCCTATTATTCGACAGACTTTTGTTCATGTTGCTGAGCGCGTTGCATGTTTCGTTCATGCAAGTTCTGCAACAATGTTTTTAGCTCTCTTTGCCCCCATTCTTGCGCCTCGGATTCAGTGGAAAATCCTTTCAGGCGCTTTGAAACAATAGTTTTCTTTGATGTTACTTTTCTGATAATTTCTGCAACCCAGTAGGTATCTTCTTGCTTGACACGAAATTCGTATTTCTTACCTTTTGCCATTTTTAGCTTCCTGAGAATAGATAGGTGATCGGTGCGTTGGGTTTGCCGGACAGCGGTATGGATGGTATATCGAGCCGCAATGTGGAAGATTTGTGCATTGTATGCTGGAGATTATCGGCGTGATAGAACGGTTATTTTTTACAGGCGTAATTATTTATATTTCGATCAGCAGCTTGGCAATATCCGGGGTAGTAGATAGATAAAGGAATTCTACCGCAATTTTGCCTCAAAATCTGGAGCCATTCGCTTATCCATGCATTACAAGATTGCATAATATTATTATGCAATGACATAGCAATTTTAGATTAGATAAGTTAATCCAGACGAAAACCGATCTTTAGTTTTACCTGATAATGTGCGACTTTGGCATCAACGATATGCCCACGGGTTTCTACCACTTCAAACCAATCCAGATTCCGCAGTGTTTCACCGGATTTGGCAATGGCCTGCTGAATGGCTTCTTCAATGCTTTTGGATGAAGAACCAACGATTTCGATAACCTTATAAACGTGATCGCTCATTTTGAAGTTCCTCTTTATATTGTTGGAAAAAGCGTTATATCATACTTTAAGCCATCAGAAACACCCGTATCTTTATACAGCAATAACAAAAGAAGTAGTTTTTATCCTAATGATTCAAAGAAATATCATATGATGATAAAGCAAACTCAGTAATCCATTTTAAGGAAATTACATACTACTATGAAGCTCAGAATGATACTTACGCTATTGATTGTAATCTCTCTTGCTGCCTGTGCAACCACCCCAACGGGTAGAAGCCAACTGGCTTTTCTGCCCGATAGTGAAGTGGATGCGATGGGTTTGCAAGCTTTCTCAGATTTAAAGAATAAAAAGGTAATCAGTCAAAATGCACAGGAAGATCAGTTTGTACGTTGTATTACAGATGCTATTACACGTGAAGTCGGCGGCAACTGGGAAGTGGTTGTCTTTGAGGATAGCACACTCAATGCTTTTGCTTTGCCGGGTAATAAAATTGGCGTGCATACGGGATTAGTTGAGCTGGTGGATAATCAGGATCAATTGGCTTCTGTGATTGGCCATGAAATCGGCCATGTGCTGGCTAGACACAGTAATGAACGGATGTCTCAGAAACTGGGAGCGCAAATTGGCATTTCATTGATTGCTGCAGTGGCGGCGCCACAGACGGAAATGGGGCGGAACGCATTGAGTTTGCTCGGTGTCGGCACAGAGTATGGGTTGATCATGCCGTTTAGCCGCTTGCATGAGAGCGAAGCGGATGTTATTGGTATTGAATTAATGGCAAAAGCTGGATTCAATCCTTCCGAGAGCATCACGTTATGGCAGAAAATGACACAAGCCAGTCAGGGGCCGCAACCTGTGGAATTCTTGTCAACTCACCCATCCCATGAGACGCGCATAGATGATTTGCGCAGTCATTTGCCTAAAGCCATGACGTTGATGCAGCAAGCCCATGCGGCCGGCAAGAATCCAAAATGTAAGAAATAAACAGCTATGCTTCGGGTTCCGGTTCGCTTGCCGGAAAATCCAGCTCCACTTTTGCACCGTCTGGATCATGAAAGAATAATTGCCAGCTTTCCAACCCTTTTAAACGGTGCAACTCATAGTGAACGCCACTTTGTTTTAAGGTATCGACTACAGCTTGTAGATTAGATGCAGTGAAAGCCATGTGATCTATCACACCGGCTGCATTAACCGGCAATGGTTTTCCCGCCATGATATGCAAGATTGCTTGATTCCCGGCATAAAGCCATGCGCCCGGAAAAGCAAAAGGCGGGCGAAAACCTTCCGTAAGTCCAAGAATATTTATATAAAAAGTCTTGCTTCTTTCCAGATTACTACTCAGCACGGTGAAATGATTCATGCCTTCGATTGCCATTTTGCTTATCTCGCGTTTAAAACATAATTCGTAACAAGTAATTAATGCTGGACACCTCTAAAAATCCAACGCCCCACTGCATGCAGTGGGGTTGTTTTTTACAACCAAACCATCATCCCCATTTCCAGCGGGTGAGACAGTAGCGGATGACAGGGATAAATTCGAAT
>Ga0105096_10000944_pt1 | contig 11295 bp, 10 predicted proteins | sample PPLLak3cmMay2015_FD_87036 | JGI IMG/M metagenome (GOLD analysis project Ga0105096, IMG submission 87036) | Freshwater sediment microbial communities from Prairie Pothole Lake near Jamestown, North Dakota, USA - PPLs Lake P7 Core (1) Depth... | ecosystem: Environmental > Aquatic > Freshwater >... | reverse complement strand
CAGAAGCCAGAAGCCAGAAGAAGAGCGGCAGGTGCAGGGTGTCTTCTTCTGGATTCTGACAATCGTCAGCGGGCCCTTCTGGCTTCTTGCTTCTGACGGTCTCCTACTTCAGCGAGCACCCCACCTGAATCCAGCGCAGGTTGACGCCGATCTTCTTGCTGGTGGTTTCGGCCCACGAGTAGGTGAAGGCCTGTTCCTTGCCGTCCTCGTACAGCGCGAGCTTCATGACCGGCACCTTCTGGCCGTAGCGGAGCTGGGAGAGCTCGAAGGTGTACTTCGTGTCCCTGCCGTCCTCGGTGCGGAACCGCACGAGCTTTCCCTGGTCGTGCATGGCGACGTTGAGCATCCCGTCGTACTTGTCGGTGGTGCCTTCCTTGAGCAGCGCCGCGTAACACGAGAACGGCCGGCCGCGCATGAGCTTGAACGGCACGTCGTCGGCGCGGCCGGACAGCAGCGTGCCTGCCTCGTCGGTCACACGATCGGAAAACCAGAACTCGTCGGCGGTCAGGCGGTACGTGCTTGCGAGTCGGACGCGCTTGGCTGCGCCGGAGCCCGCCGCCGTCCGGGCACCAGGTGCGGTGACGCCGGCGAAGGCGTCGCCATCCCGCCTCCACGTAACGCTGGCGTCCGGCACGAGCGTCAACTGCGCCGGGGTCAGGGCCGCCGGCCTCTCCGGGTCCGCGCGGACGGCGGCGAGCACCGCGGGATCCGCGATCGCGTGAACGCGCATCAACACCTGACCGTCGGCGGGCCCCGCTTCGAGGGCGTAGACGTGCAGCCCCGCGATCCGGTCCGGCTCGTTGGGCGGCGATTCCCTCACGAGGAGCGTGCGCCCGGCGAGCCCAGGCACGGTGACGGGCACGATCGACAGGTGGACGCGCGCGTGGGGCTGCGCGGCCTTCGTTTCCCTTGCCTCGTAGAACTGCTGGAAATTGTCGAACTCGCCGGTGAACCAGCGTTCGAGGAGCGCCAGGTCGCCGCCCGGCTGGCCGGGCGTGGTCGGGCCCTGGGCGTCGGCCGGCGCCGGGATCGCGGCGAAAATCAGGGCGGCGCAGAGAGTCAGGGTCAGCAGCGGTGCGCGCATAGGACCTCCCGCGCTTCTTATTATCATATTGTCATAACAAACTGGTATCTTGAACCGGCTGACCGCCAGGCCCGGCGGGATGCGCCGCTGTGGAACGGGGGAGCCCATGGCAGATCTCATTTCGTACTGTCCCGAGGCCGGCCAGCCCAGCACGGGCGCCGTGCTGCACATCGTGGCGGCCCGCGCCCGCGAGCTGGGCATCCGGCGCGTGCTCGTGCCGTCGACGACGGGCGCGACGGCGCTGGCCGCCGCGGACGCGCTTGCGGGGCTGGACCTGGTGGTGATGACCCACGAGACCGGCTTCGCCAAGGACGGCGAGCAGGAATTCCCGATCGAGACACGCCTGGCGCTCGAGGCCAGGGGGATCGCCGTCCACACGGTGACGCACGCCTTCGGCGGCCTGTCGCGCGCCATGCGCGACAAGTTCAGCACCCACGTCATCGGCGACATCGTCGCCAACACGCTGCGCATCTTCGGCCAGGGGATGAAGGTGGCCGTTGAGATCACCCTGATGGCGGCCGACTGCGGCGCCGTCCGCACCGACGAGACGGTGATCGCCATGGGAGGGTCCGACCGCGGCCTCGACACGGCCATCGTGTGCACGCCGGTCAACGCCCAGCGGTTCTTCGACCTGAGGGTCCAGGAAATCCTCTGCAAGCCGCAGATGCACGGATAGCGGGGGCACGCCATGTCCGTCGAATCGCGCATCGTCTACTTCGACAAGCCCGGCTGGCGCTGTACCGACGAGGTGCTGGCCATCTGCAAGCGCCGCGCGGCAGAACTGGGCATCAAGACCGCCGTCGTGCCCTCGGTGACGGGCTACACCGCCCTGAAGGCGCTCGAGGTGCTGCAGGGCATGAAGCTGGTCGTGGTGACCGCCCACACCGGGTATGCCAGGGCGGACCTGCAGTCCTTTCCCGAGGCGCGGCGCCGAGAGCTCGTGGCGAGAGGCGTGCCCGTGCTCACCGCGCCTCACGTGTTCGGGGGCCTGTCCTACGCCATGCGCGACATGTACGGCACCGCCATGCTGGGCGTGGACATGGGGAACGCGCTCCGCACGCTCGGCCAGGGCATGAAGGTGGTCATCGAATGCCCGATGGCCGCCATGGACGCCGGCTTGCTGACCTGGGGCGAGGAAGTCATTTCGATGGGCGGCACGAACCGCGGCGTTGACACGGCCGTCACCCTCAGGCCGGTGCACGTCCGGGACTTCTTCAGCCTGCGGGTGAACGAGATCCTCTGCAAGCCCCGGTTCGACCCTGACACCCCGCCGCCAGCCGGCCGAAAATCATCATAATGTTATAACCAAGCCCCTTGCATTGGTATTAGTATCATGACATTATGACCTGGCGCTCGGGCCGGGCTCCACGGGCGGACGTTTCCGCGGGGAGGGAGACGATGGCAGGAGACACGATGTCGGAAGGCCCGCTGGCAGGGCTCCGCGTGCTCGAGGCCGCCACGCTCTTCGCCGGCCCGCTGGCCGCGACGATGATGGCGGACTTCGGCGCTGACGTCATCAAGATCGAGCACCCGAAGACCAGCGACCCGGTCCGCTACCATGGCTACCAGAAGGGCGGGTCGTCCCTCTGGTGGAAGATGATCGGCCGCAACAAGCGGACCATCACCCTGTACCTCGGCGCCCCGGACGGCCAGGCGCTCATGAAACAGCTCGTCGCCGACGCCGACGTCCTCGTGGAGAGCTTCCGGCCCGGCACCCTCGAGCGGTGGAACCTCGGGCCCGACGTGCTGCACGCCATCAACCCGCGGCTCGTGATCACCCGCGTCACCGGCTTCGGCCAGTTCGGCCCGTACAGCGGCCGGCCAGGCTTCGGCACCCTGGCCGAGGCCATGAGCGGCTTCGCGGCCATGACCGGCGAGCCCGACGGCCCGCCCACGCTGCCGCCCTTCGGCCTGGCCGACGGCATCACGGCGCTGGCGACCGCGGCGGCCACGATGTTCGCCCTGCGCGCCTGCGAGCAGACGGGCCGCGGCCAGGTGGTGGACATGGCCATCATCGAGCCGATCCTCACGATCCTCGGCCCGCAACCGCTCTGGTTCGACCAGTTCGGCATCGTCCAGGAGCGGCGCGGCAACCGGTCGGTGAACAACGCCCCGCGCAACACCTACCGCACGGCCGACGACCGCTGGGTCGCCATCTCCACCTCGGCGCAGAGCATCGCCGAGCGCGTGATGCAGCTGGTCGGGCACCCGGAAGTCATCGGCGAGTCGTGGTTCAAGTCGGGCGCCGAGCGCGCGAAGCACGCCGACGAGCTCGACGCGATGGTGGGCGGCTGGATCGCGGCACACTCGCTCGACGAGGTCATGCGGGAGTTCGAGGCGGCCGAGGCGGCCGTCGCGCCCATCTACGACATCCGCCACATCATGGCCGACCCCCAGTTCCAGGCCCTGAACACCATCATCCCGGTGGAAGATCCGGAACTGGGCCCGATCAAGATGCAGAACGTCATGTTCCGGATGTCCGAGACGCCGGGGCGCATCAAGTGGACCGGCCGCAAGCCCGGCGCCGACAACGCGGACGTCTACGGCCGGATGCTCGGGCTCGACGAGCCGCGCATGGCGGATCTGAAGGCCCGCGGGGTGATCTGATGACGGCTGGCGCGCACCTCTTCGTGTGCCGCTCGCACCTGTTCGCGCCAGGCAGCAGCGAGCGCGTGCTCGGGAAGGTGTTCGATGCCGGCGCCGACGCCGTCGTCCTCGATCTCGAGGACGCGGTGGCGCCGGACGCCAAGATCGGCGCCCGCCGGCTGGTCGCCGCGGCGCTGGCGACGCGGGTCCATCTTCCCTCGCCGCGCGTCGCCGTCCGGATCAATGGCGTCGACACCGCCCTGTGGCGCGACGATCTCGATGCAGTCGTCCGGCGTGGGCTTCACGTCATTCGCATTCCGAAAGCCGAGTCGGCCGCCCAGATCCGCGCCGTGGACGAGGCGCTGGCGAGACTGGAAACGGAGCGAGGCCTGCCTCCCGGCGGGATCGGGCTCGTCGCCACCGTCGAGACCGCCGTTGGCGTCATGGCCGCTGCCGACCTCGCGCGCGCGCCGCGCATCCTGGCGTTCACCTTCGGCGCGGCGGACTTCGTGCGCGACATCGGCGCCGATCCGGCCTCCGCCGACCTGGCCACGCTCTATGCCCGGCAGCATCTCGTGCTGGTCTCGCGCGCGGCCTGCATCGAGCCGCCCGTCGCCCCGGTGTACACGCAGGTGAAGGACCTCGACGGGCTGCGCCGGACGACGGCCGACGCCCGCGCGATCGGTTTCTTCGGCCGCTCGTGCATCCATCCCTCGCAGGTGCCGGTCGTCAACGAGGCCTTCACGCCACGGCCCGAGGAGGTCGCGGCCGCCCGGGCCGTGCTCGACGCCTGGAAGGATGCGCTGGCCCGCGGCGTTGGCGCTGTCGCGCTGCCCGACGGCCAGTTCGTCGACGAGGCCGTCGCCCGACGCGCGCGCGCCGTGGTCGCCCTTGCCGATGCCCTCGAGAAAGGACCCATCGATGGCTGAGTCCACACCGCTGGACGCGCTCTGGGACCGGTTCGCCGGAGCCCGCATCTTCGATCTCGCCCAGCCGCTCGAACACGGCATGCCCGTATCGCCGAACCATCCCGGCTACAAGATGGCGCTGCAGCGGCGTCACGGAGACATGGTTCGTGCCGACGGCGGATCGGCGTCGAACGAGATGATGCTTCTCGGCGGACACACCGGGACGCACATCGACGCGCTCTGCCACGTCTCCCACCAGGGCAGGCTGTTCGGCGGCCACGACGCGTCGGCGGCGCAGGTGGGTGGCCGGTTCAAGGTGCACGGGGTCGAGACGATTCCGCTGATGTTCTGCCGCGGCGTCGTTCTCGATATCGCCGGGTTGCACGGCGTGCCCGTGCTCGCGCCCGGCACGCCGATCACGGCCCACGATCTGGAACGCGCGTGCGAGCGGCAGCGCGTTGAGGTCCGGGCCGGCGACGCGGTGCTCATCCGCTGCGGGTGGCCGGCTCACTGGAAGGATCCCGAGACGTTCGTGGGACATCATCACGGCGTGCCCGGACCCGACGAAAGCGCGGCCGCCTGGCTGTGTGACCGCAAGATCAGCGTGACGGGCGCCGAGACGATTGCCTACGAGTGCATCTACCCCGAACGCGGCCACGCGCTGCTGCCCGTGCATCGGATGCTGCTCGTCGAGCACGGCATCCACATCATCGAAGTGCTCAACCTGAGCGAACTCGTGAAGGAAGGCATCCACGAGTTCCTCTTCGTCGTGACGCCGCTGAAGGTCGTCGGCGCGACCGGCGTGCCCGTCAGGCCCGTGGCGGTGGTGGGATGAGCGCGTCACCGGCGCCCACGCCCCTCCAGGCCCTGGCCGCGTTCTCGGCCGGGGTCACCTTCGACGCCCTGCCGCCTCTCGTGGTCGAGAGCTTCACGCATCGCGTCCTCGACACGCTGGGCATCTGCATCGCCGCGACCGCGCTCGACACGAGCGGCATGGCCACGCGCGTCGCCGCCGCCTGGGGCGGGCCCGGCGAAGCCACCGTCGTCGGCCATCCCGACCGCCTGCCGGCCGCCGCCGCGGCGTTCGTCAACGGCGTGCTGGCGCATTCGCTCGACTACGACGACACGCACCTGCCGTCGGTCCTGCATCCGAGCGCGTCGATCGTGCCGGCGGCACTGGCGGTCGGCGAGGCGACGGGCGCGTCGAGCCGCGACGTGATCGCCGCGGCCGCCGCGGGCTACGAGATCTGCATCCGGACCGGCATGGCCGGCTACGACCGCACGCTCGGCAACTCGGTGTTCTTCGAGCGTGGATGGCATGCCACCTCAATCTGCGGAACGCTCGCCTGCGCCGTGGTGGCGGCGAAGCTCTATGGCCTCGGGGCCGAAGGCATCGGCCACGCCCTCGGCATCGCCGCCTCGATGGGCTCCGGCATCATCGAGGGCAACCGCGCCGGCGGATCGGTGAAGCGCATGCACTGCGGCTGGGCCGCGCACGCGGGCATCGTCGCCGCCCAGATGGCCGCCGCCGGATTCACCGGGCCGGTGTCCGCGCTGGAAGGACGCTTCGGGTTCTACCAGGCGTTCTGCGGCGGCGTGTTCGACGCCGCGGAGCTGACCGGCGGGCTCGGCGAGCAGTGGTGCCTGCCGGGCATCTTCTACAAGCCGTACCCGGCGAACCACTTCACGCATGCGGGCATCGATGCAGCCATCCGGTTGCGGGAGACGCTTGTGCTCGGCGACATCGCGGACATCGAGCTCGGCGTCCCGACGCCGACCGTGCGGACCATCGGCGAACCGGCTGCGCTGAAGGCGCGGCCGCAGTCCGGCTACCACGCCCAGTTCAGCGGGCCGTTCACCGTGGCGGCCGCCCTCATCGGTGGCGGCGGCCTCGGCCTTGCACTCGACGACTTCACCGACGAGCACGTGCGCGATGCGCGCTACCTCGACCTCGCAGCCAAGGTCCGGGTCGTCGGCCACCCTGACTGCGATGCCATCTTCCCCAACCAGTTTCCCGCGGTCCTGACGATTCGCACGGCCGACGGCCGCGCCCACGAGGCGCGAGTGATGGTGAATCGGGGCGGGCCGCAGAATCCTCTGAGCGTCCAGGAACTGACGGTCAAGTTCATGTCGAACGCGACGCGGGCGATGGACGCGGTCGAGGCGCGCGCCACGGCAGAGGCGATCGTGAACATGGCGGAGCGCCCGCTGAAGAGTGTACTCCTGCGAACGGCGGAGATCGGGGCACAGGCCTTAAGATGAAGCGGCCGGCGATGGACGCCGGCTTCCATCGGAGGCGACACCGTGGCAAGACAACGAGCCGAATCTGCGGCGGCGGGGCGGAAGGTGGCACCGGCGTTCGTGGATCGCAGCGTGCCGCTCTACTACCAGCTGGCCAACCTGCTGACCGAGAAGATTGTCTCGCGCGAGCTGCTCACCGGCAACCGGCTGCCGACCGAAGTGGAACTGGTCGAGCAGTACGGCATCAGCCGGATCACGGTGCGGCAGGCGCTCAGGCTGCTCGAAGAAGAGGGGCTGATCCGGCGCGAAGTGGGCCGGGGCACGTTCGTCACCGACTACCGGCCGTTCATCGGGGGCCTGAAGGTCGAGGGCTCGCTCGAGGACGTCATCTCGCTCGGCCAGAACCCGGTGAAGGTGCTCTCCGTGCAGACGGTCAGAGCGGGGCCTGACGACGCCGCGAAGCTGGGCATCCAGCCGGGCGACCCGATCGTCCGGGCGACGCGCATCCGGCTCTACCACGACCAGCCGTACAGCTACATCGTCAACGACCTTCCGGCGGAAATCGGCAAACGGTTCTCGATGAACGACTGGAAGGGTGTGGTCCTGAAGACCATCGAGGAGAAGCTCAAGATCCCGCTCCGCGACGCGGAGCAGACCGTGCGGGCGTCGCTCGCCGACGGGACGCTCGCGCGGATGCTGGAGACGAAGATCGGCGCGCCCCTGCTGGCGGTCGAGCGCGTCGTGCGGACCGACCACGGGCGCGTCGTCGAGCGGGTCCGGATCCACTATCGCAGCGACATCTACGCGATGAAGGTCCACCTGAGCCGGGGTGAACACCCCGAGCGGCAGTGGGCGTTCGCGAGCAAGAAGAAACCCAGATAAGGGAGGCGTGGGATGAGTCGATACGACCTCGTGATACTGAACGGAACCGCCGTGCTGCCAGGGCTGGGCCCGGCGCGGATGGACATTGGCGTCAAGGACGGCGCGATCGCCGCGATCGCCGGCAGCCTCTCCGCGGCCGACGGCGCCGACGTGATCGACGCGCGCGGCCGGCACGTCCTCCCCGGGGCCGTCGATTCCCACAGCCACATTGGCATCTACCGTCCGTTCAGCGCCGACGCACTCTCGGAGTCGACCTCCGCCGTGGCGGGCGGCACGACGACGATGATCAGCTACTTCAGGACCGGGTCGCACTACCTGAACAAGACCGGGCCGTACCGGGAGATCTTCCCCGAGGTGCTGACGCTCTCCGATGGGCGGTTCCGCTGCGACTACTCGTACCACGTCGCGCCGATGACCAACGGCCACCTCGACGAGATGGAGTGGCTCGTTGACCAGGGCGTGGGCTCGTTCAAGCTGTACATGTTCTACAAGTCGTTGACCCTGTCCTCGGACTCGACGAAGGGCAAGGAATACACGATGTCGGACGACTACGATCTGGGCTATCTCTACGAGATCATGGAGCGCGCCGCCGCGCTCTCGAAGGCCCGCGGGAAGCGGATCTCCCTCAGTCTCCACTGCGAGAACCCCGAACTCATCCGCACGTTCATCGCCAGGATCAAGGCGCAGGGGCTGACGGGGCTCGAGGCCTACAGCAGGGCCAGGCCGACGCTCAGCGAGGAGCTGGCGATCGAAGAGGCCGTTGTCCTGTCCCACGCGGCCGGCTGCGCGGTCAACCTGCTGCACCTGTCGAGCGGCGCGGCCGTCACCAAGGGCGTCGAGGTCAAGCGCCGGTACCCGGGCGACGACATCCTGCTCGAGGCGACGCTCCACCACCTGATGCTCAACTGGGAGAACGCCGGCGGGTACTCGGCGAAGGTCAACCCGCCGATCCGCACGCCGCAGGACCAGGAGGTGCTGTGGGCCGCCGTGAAGAACGGCGACATCGCGACGGTCGTGAGCGACCACGCGTGCCTGACGAAGGACAGGAAGGAGGGCGACTTCTGGGCCGCCTGGCCCGGGTTCGGCGGAACGGGCATGCTCTACCCGGTACTGCTCTCGGAGGGCGTCCTCAAGCGGGGGCTTCCGCTGGAGCGCGCGGTGGACCTGGTGTCCGCGAACTCCGCGCGCTACTTCGGCCTCTACCCGAAGAAGGGCGCGATCGCGATCGGCAGCGACGCCGACTTCGCCATTGTCGACCTCGAGACGCCGCGGATCGTGACGGCGGAGTCGCTCCATTCGGCGCAGGATTTCACGCCGTTTGAAGGCATGACGCTCCGCGGTTGGCCGGTGATGACCCTCCTGCGCGGGCAGGTCGTCTTCAAGGACGGCCTGCCGCAGGGCGCTCCCTCGGGCGGGTTCCTGAAGCGCAGCTAGGCGGGGCGAGACACCGATGAGGCGCTACTTCTACGGCTGGGTCATCGCGGGCTGCGCGTTCTTCACGCTCCTGGTGACGAACGGCCTCACCTTCGCGGGCATCACCGTGTTCGACGAGTCGATGCTGCGCGAGTTCGGCTGGAGCCGCAGCACGCTCAAGTTCCGCGACCTGCTGACGATGGGGCTCGCCGGCCTGCTGTCGCCGCTGGCGGGCGCCATCGCCGACAAGTACGGCGTCAAGCGGCTCATGGTCTTCGGCGCGGCGACGCTTGTCGCGGCGCTCCTGCTGTACGGCCAGGTCGCCTCCGCCCTGCAGATGTACCTCGTGCACGTCATGTTCGCCGTCGTGCTCGCAAGTAGCGGGATCGTGATGGCGGTGATCCTCGTGTCGCGGTGGTTCGTGAAGAAGCGGGGCACGGCGACCGGCATCGCGATGGTCGGCACGAGCATGGGCGGCGCGCTGTTCCCGGCGCTCGGCGGCCTGCTGGTCGGCCCCTACGGCTGGCGGTCGAGCTTGATGATCTACGCGATCTTCCCGGCCGTGCTCGTGGTCGTGATCCTGCTGTTCGTCCGCGAACGCCCCGCGGACATGGGCCTCGAGCCGCTCGGGGCGGGTGAGGCGGAGCGCGGCGGCGGGCCGCCCGCTGGGCTCGACTACCGGGAGGCGATCCGCACACGGACGTTCTGGCTGATCGCCGCGGCCGGGGCGATGACCTTCTACGCGATCCTCGGAATCTCTGCCCACCTGTTCCTCCACTTGCGCGGCCAGGGCTTCGACGTACCGACGGCGGCCCGCGGGCTTTCGTGGATGTTCCTCATGGGCCTGACGGGGAAGTTCCTCTTCGGCTACCTGGCGGACCTCTTCGACCACAAACGCGTGCTGCTCGTGAACCTCGGCATCATGTTCGCCGGCAGCCTGGCGCTGGCATCGCTGAACACGGATCTGTTCTGGCCCTTCGTGGTCTGCTTCGGTCTCGGCTGGGGCGGCATCTACACGCTTCTCCAGTTGCTGACGATGGACGCGTTCGGCCTGAAGGCGGCTGGCCGGGTGCTCGGCACCCGCACCGTCCTGGACGCGATCGGCGGAGGCCTCGGCCCGTGGCTGACGGGCTGGATGTTCGATCGGACCGGCAGCTACCAGGTGCCGTTCCTCGTCGTCAGCGTGCTCATCGCGGTGACGTTCGTCTTGGCGTTGACGCTTCGCATGTCGCAGCCTGCGGGCCGCGCGCCGGCGGCGGGCCGGGCGTAGTCCGCCACGCACGGGAAACAGGGAGGACACATGGCGACGAATCTGAGGGGTGTGCGCAGGGGCTACGCGGATGTTGGCGGCGGCCAGCAGATGTACTACGAGACCATGGGCTCAGGCTACCCGCTGATCCTGCTGCACCAGTCGTGGTGGAACAGTTTCGAGTTCGAGCACGTGATCCCGCTGCTCGCGCAGAAGTACACGGTCTATGCGTTCGACACGCTGGGGTTCGGCTTCTCGCCCGCGGCGCCCGAGTGGTGGGAGTTCGCGGACTTCACGGACTCGGTCGTCCGGGCGATGGACGCGCTCGGCATCAAGAAGGCCCACTTCGGAGGCATGCACACGGGCGCCCTGCTGATGGCCGACCTCGACGCGCGGCACAAGGAGCGCTGCGACGCGATGTGTTACGGCGGCCTCGCGATCTACGACGAGGCCCTGCGCAAGAAGAAGTACTCGTTCCGCCGGATGATCGGCCAGAACCAGGCGCCCTACGTGAAGGTGCTGCAGCCCGGGGACGTCATCGGATACGAGGGCGCCCTCCTGCAGCGCAAGGCCGACGGCTCCCACATGATCGAGTACTGGATGGAGCAGGTGCGGGAGAACCCCGACTCGAAGCTCGAGTACATCCAGCGCGCGGCGATGGCCAACCTGCTGCACTACGACAAGGGCGGCGCCGACGGGCTGACGGTGCTCCTCGGCTTCGATCTGAAGCGGGCGCTGAAGTTCTGCACGCGGCCCTGCCTGCACCTCATCGGCAGCCGGGACGTGGTGAAGAAGCCGCTCTTCGAGCCGATCGTCCAGGCGGCCGGCTACATGAAGTCGAAGGTGAAGCGGTTCAAGGTGATCCACGGTGCTGGCATCATGGGCTGGCTCGACTACCCGCAGGAGTACGCGCAGGCCTGCCTCGAGTTCCT
>Ga0105096_10000943_pt1 | contig 11298 bp, 7 predicted proteins | sample PPLLak3cmMay2015_FD_87036 | JGI IMG/M metagenome (GOLD analysis project Ga0105096, IMG submission 87036) | Freshwater sediment microbial communities from Prairie Pothole Lake near Jamestown, North Dakota, USA - PPLs Lake P7 Core (1) Depth... | ecosystem: Environmental > Aquatic > Freshwater >... | reverse complement strand
CGTCGCGGGCGCGCTGCAGGATCACAAGCGCGCGACCGTGATCGGTGCCTCGACTTTCGGCAAGGGCTCCGTGCAGACCATCCTGCCGCTCGGCAACAACGCCGGCCTCAAGCTCACCACGGCACGCTACTTCACGCCGTCGGGCCGCTCGATCCAGGCCAAGGGCATCGAGCCCGACGTCTTCGTCGACGACGGCCGCGACACGTCGAACCGGATCCGCGAAGCGAACCTCGAGCGCCATCTCGAGACCGGCAAGGGCGAGGCCGGCGCCAAGCCGTCCGGCGCCGCGGTGAAGCCCCCGTCCGCCCCGGACGCCGCCAAGGAAAACAAGGAGCCCCAGGGCGCGACGCCGCCGCGTTTCGAGTTCGGCGCACCCGAGGACTTCCAGTTGCAGCAGGCGATGAACCACCTCAAGGGGGAGCCCGTGATTGCCTCGGTGCGCCAAACGGCGGCAGCGAGCACGCAACCGGCCGAAGCCAAGCCGGTCGCCAAGTAGCCGCCGCGCTTCGCACCGCAACGCCCGGCCTCGGCGCCGGGCGTTTTGTTTTTGGGCCCGCCCCGCCGACGATCACCGGTCGAACCCGGACGGGGGTATCCTCGCGCCTCCCGCGCCCGGCGCCCCCGGTCTCCAGATGTCCCAGGCCGTCCCCCTCCCCGCCGCCCATTCGCGCCGGCCGCTGCTGGCGTGGATGCTCTACGACGTCGCGAGCTCGACCTACGCCGCCGTCGTGCCGTCGGTGCTGTTCGCGTTGCACTTCACGGCCGACATCGCGGCGGGCCGCCCCGACGCCGCCGCGCTGTGGGGCATCACCTCGGCGGCAGCGCTGCTCGTCGCCGGCATCGTCGCCCCCTTCGTCGGCGCGTGGGCGGACGGGCGTCGCGCGCACACGCCGCTGCTCGCCTTCTTCACGCTGCTCTGCTGCGTGGCAACGGCGCTGCTGCCGTTGCCCGCGCCCGGCGAGATCCTGTATGCGGCCTGCGTGTTCATCACCGCCCAGGTCGGCTACATCGTCGCGATCTCGCTCTACGACGCCTACCTGGAGCGACTGGGCCCTGCCGCCGGGGGCGCCGAGCGGTTGTCGGCACGGGGCTGGGCCGTGGGCTTCCTCGGCGGCATCGTCGTCGTACTGGTCCTCCTCGCCCTGCCCCGCGATACGCGCGGCGCCCCGGATCCGGCGCTCGCGTTTCCGGTCGTCGGACTGATGTTCCTGGCGATCGCGATACCCGCGATCAATGGCCTCCGCGGCGTCCACCCGGCCCCAAGCGCCGCTGCCGCCGGCGTCCACCCGTGGCGACGGGTTGCGCACACGCTCGCGCACTGGCGCGAGCAGGCGCCGGCGATGCGCTTCCTGGCAGCGATGTTCCTGATCAACGACGCGATGGTCACGGTGAGCGTCTTCGTCGCGGTCTATCTGCGCGATCACTTCGGCATCGCCATGGCCGACGTGCTCTGGCTCACGCTGCTCTACCACCTGATCGCGCTGCCGGCGACCTGGCTGTTCGGCGCGCTCGCGCACCGCGCCACGGCGCGTACCGCCGTCGCGATCTCGATCGGCATCTGGATCGCGACCATCCTGCTGCTGGCCTTCGGCAGCGGGCGCGGGGCGGCGGTGGCGATCATCGTGATGCTCGCGTCGGTGCTCGGCTCGACGCAGGCGCTGCTGCGCGGCATGTACGCGCGCATCGTGCCGGCGGAACGCGCGGCCGAGTTCTTCGGCTTCAATGCGCTCGCCGGACGGCTTTCCGCTGCGCTCGGGCCGCTCACGTTCGCGGCCGTCGCCGCGGCGACCGGCAGCTCGCGCGTGGCGATCCTGTCGCTCACGCTGTTCCTGGTGGGCGGAGGCGTGCTGCTCTGGCGCAGCGTCGGCCCGCGCGAGCCGGCGGCCTGAGGCCGGTCCCGCTCACCGTGCCGGGCGCCGCGGCGCTGCGGACTCGAGCTCCCGGGCGAATTGGGCGAGCTCGGCGTTGTCCGGCTCCAGCCGGGCGAGCAGCTTCGCGCGCTGCGCAGCCTTCGTGACGTTGCCGGCGTCGCGCTCGTAGCTCGCCAGCGCGAACAGGATCTCGCGATCGTAGGGATGTCGCGCGAGCGCCGCCTCGAGCGTCTTCGTCGCCTCCCCCCGCTTGCCGGCGTCGTGCAGCGCGACACCGTAAACGTAGGCGAAGCGCGGGTCGCCGGGTGCCAAGCGTGCCGCCTCCCCGAGCGCGGCGAGCGCCTCCGGCACGCGCTTCTGGCGGACCAGCGACAGCCCGAGCGCGTGGCGGGCGCCGGCGGCCGACGAATCCGCCTTGATGGCGTCGCGCAGCACGGCCTCGGCCTCGCGCTCGCGCCCGCGCGCGCGGTGGAGATCGGCGAGATTCACGGATGCGGGACCGTAGGTGGCGTCGAGCGCGAGCGCGCGCCGGTACGCCGCGATCGCCTGCTCTTCCTGACCGCGCGCGGCGTGGTAGCCGCCCAGCTCGGTCTGCGCCTCGGGCCGGTCGGCGTTGAACTTCAGCGACGCCAGGTACTCGTCCTGCGCGCTCGCGAGGCGCGCGCGGTCGTCCGGCGCGAGGCGCGACTCGGGCACGCCCGCGAGGCCGCGCGCGGCTTCGATGCGCACCACCCGCACCGGGTCGGCAAGGAGCCTCGGCAACAGACGCGCACGCAGCGACGGGTCGGTGTCGCGAATCGCGATCGCGGCGGCAAGACGGACCAGCGAGTCGCCGTCGCCCATCGCCTTCTCCAGGGCTGGCAGCGTCGCGCGACCCGGGTGCCGCACGAGTCGCGCGATCGCGCTCGCGCGCGCGATCGGGGGAACTGTGGGGTCGGTCACGAGCGACGCGAGCGCGGCCTGCGCGCCGGGCGCGCCGAGATCGCCGGCGGCGAGCGCCTCGGCAAAGGTCTGCTGGCCGGGCTTGCGCTCGGGGTACCAGCGCGCGACGGCGTCCGCCGCCCACTTCGCCCCCTCTTTCGCGTGGCAGTTGCCGCAGGCGTTCGGGGTGCCCAGCGTGACGGTACGATCCGGCCGCGGGATGCGCATCGAGTGGTCGTGCCGCGGATCGACCGCCATGTAGGTCGTCGTCGGCATGTGGCACGACGCGCATGCCGCGCCGGGCGAGCCGGGCTTGTGACGGTGATGCGTGGCGGCGTCGAAGCGCGACGGCGCGTGGCACTGTCCGCACACGGCGTTGCCCGGCACGCGCAGCTTCTGGCTGTGCGGGTCGTGGCAGTCGGAACAGGTCACGCCCTTCGCGTGCATGCGGCTCTGCAGGAACGAGCCGTGGTTGTAGACCTCGTCGCGCATCTGCCCGTCGGCGTAGTACAGGCCCGGCTCGAGCAGCGCGATACGATAGGCGTTGCCGAGCGGCGCGCCGGGATGCCAGGTGTCGTCGAACTGGCCGCGCCGCGCGTGGCATCGCGCACAGGCCTCGATCTCCCGGCTCGACGTTCGCGGCGCGGAGCGGGTCGCGTTGCCGGTCGCGGCGTCGATCGCCCACGTGACGCCCCGCCGCTCGTCCAGCGCGACCGGGAGCCCCTTCGATGCGTCGGCCCTGCGTGCATTCGGGTCGAGCTTCGCCCACCCAGCGTGGTTCGAGCCCGGGCCGTGACAGGCCTCGCAACCGACGTCGATTTCCGACCAGGTCGTCTTGTAGGTGCGCGTCGCGTCGTCGTAGTTCTTGCGCAGGTTGGTCGAGTGGCAGTCTGCGCACTGGTAGTTCCAGTTCTGGTCGATGCCCGTCCAGTGCAGCGGGTCGCCGGCCTTGAGCTTGCGATCCGGGTAGAGGTGGAACCAGCGCTGCCCGCCCTGTGCCTTGGGACGCGCGTCCCACGCGATGCCGAGCGCCTGCAGTCGCCCGCCGGGCAGCTCGATCAGGTACTGCTGCAGCGGATGGACGCCGAACGTGTACTTGATCTCGAAGTCGGCGCGCGTGCCGCCCGGCCCGTCGGTGTTGACGAAGAACCGACCGTCGCGACGGAAGAAGCGGGTCGTCACGCCGCCGTGCGCGAAGCGCGCGTCGGCGAAGTTGCCCAGCACCGTCTCCCCGGTCGCCTCCTCCATCGCGCGGTCGTGGTGGGAGCCGCGCCAGGCCGCGTGTTCCTTGGCGTGGCAGACGGCGCATGTCGCCGTGCCGACGTAGGTCGCAGCCGTTCGCGCCGGCGACTGCGCTCCGGCGTACCCTCCGCAAGCGACGGCGTACGCGATGCCGGTGGCGAGAAGGAGCGCGCGGAGCAAGGGCATGGGCAATGTCTCGGTCGTGGCGATGCCGCTCGGCCGCTTTCGGCCGGTTGCGCGTCGCGGTCCAAGCGAAGTGCTAGCCGTGTCCGAACCGGACCCAGATCGTGCACGGCAACGCGATGATACCGACTGCGGCGCCCGAGACATCGCATCCGTTCGTGTCGGGTATCGTGTGATCATCGATCGTGGCTCCCTGCCCACCAGAATGTCGGTCCGTCTCGCCCCCGTCACCCTGCTGTACCTCACGCTGCCGCCGCTGATGTGGGCGAGCAACGCCATCGTCGGCCGCCTGTCGGTCGCGGGAGGCGAGCCGCTGATTTCGCCGCTCACGCTCAATGCGGCACGGTGGGTGGTGACGCTGCTGATCCTCGCGGGCATCGCTTCGCTCGTGCCGGGGCGCGACCAGGCGCCCACGCCGTCTTCCGCCGGTTCCGGCGCGGCCCGGGCGGAGGGCGAGTCCGGCACGCGCAGGCCGGCGACGTGGCGCGTCTACGCGGTGTTCGGGCTGCTCTCGGTCGCGAGCTACAACGCGCTCCAGTACGTGGCACTGCGCACGTCGTCGGCGATCAACGTGACGCTGATCGCCTCGGGGGGGCCGCTGTTCGTGCTGCTGATCGGCCGCCTGCTCTTCGGAGCGCACGCGCGCCGATGGGCCTGGTTCGGCGCCAGCCTGTCGCTCGTTGGCGTGCTCGTTGTGCTCACCGGCGGCGAGATCGAACGGCTCGCGGCGTTTCGCCTCGCGCGCGGCGACCTGCTGATGGTCGTGGCGACGATCGTCTGGGCACTCTACTCGTGGCTGCTGCGCCGTTGGCGCCCTGCCGTGCCGGTATTGACGCTGCTGCTGATGCAGACTGCGTGGGGCGTCGCGTTCTCGGTGCCGGTGGTGGCGCTCGAGTGGCTTTCCGGCGACTTCCTGCTGCGCCTCGACACGCGCACCGCGGGCATCGTGCTCTGGGTGGCGCTCGGCCCCTCGCTCATCGCCTACTGGTGCTGGGACCACGGCATTGCCCGTGCGGGGCCTGTCCTGCCGTCGTTCTTCGCGAACCTGACCCCGCTCTTCGCGGCGCTGATGTCGGCGGCGCTGCTCGGCGAGCCGCCCCGTGGGTTCCACGTGCTCGCCTTCGCGCTCATCGTGGGCGGGATCGCGATTTCGCAGCGCGGCGCGCGCGCCCACTGAACCGCGTTGACGCGCCACGCCGGCCAACAGCCCTCGGTCACCGGTCGACGGGCTAGACTTGCGTCATGCCGTCGTCGCTGTCCGTACTGTTCTCGGAGCTCTTCGCGTCGTCGCCGCTGCGGCACCGTGCGTTCCGCCTGTTCTACTTCGGGTCGATCGGCGCGGCGCTCGGCTACACGATGCAGGCGACCGTCGCCGCGTGGCTGATGGCGACGTTGACGCCGTCCGCGCTGATGGTGGCGCTGGTGCAGACCGCGAGCACGGTGCCGGCGCTCCTGTTCGGGCTGTTCGCGGGCACGCTCGCCGACATCGTCGAGCGGCGCACGATCATTCTCGTCACGCAGGTCATGCTGCTGGCGGCAACCGCCGTGCTCGGCATCGCCACGCTGACGGGCCTCGTCGGGCCGGCGACGCTGCTCGCACTCACGTTCCTCGTCGGTCTCGGCTTCACGTTCTACCAGCCCGCGCAGCAGGCGAGCATCAACGAGCTCGTCACTCGAACCGAGCTGCCCCGTGCGGTCGCGCTGGGCGCGGTGGCCTTCAATGTCGCCCGTGCCGTGGGCCCCGCGCTCGCGGGGGCGATCGCCGCGTGGGTCAGTTCCGGCAGCGCGCTCCTCGCGAGCGCCGCATGCTTCGTGCTGATGATCGTCGCGATCCGCCGGCTCACCGCGCGCGAACGCCCGCTGCCGGGCGTGCCGGAGCGTCTGGTCTCGGGTGCGTTGAGCGGGATCCGGTTCGCACGGCATTCGCCGGCAATGCGTTCGCTGATCCTGCGCAACCTCACGTTCGCCATCTGCGCGAGCGTGTTCTGGGCGCTGCTCCCGGTCATCGCACGCGACCAGCTGGACCTCGGCGCCGGCGGATTCGGCCTGCTCTCGGCGGGATTCGGAATCGGGGCGGTCGTGGGTGCGCTTTCCATCCCGGCGCAATTGCGACGCCGCTCGCTCAACGGCGTGGTGACCGCGGCCGTGCTGCTCTGGGTCGCCTCGATCGTGCTGATCGCGATCACCGACCTCACCGCCCTGGCGGTCGTGGGCACGTTCGGCGCCGGCATGGCGTGGGTCTGCGTCTTCGCGAGCCTGTCGGCCGGCACCCAGAGCACGGCGCCACCGTGGGTGCGGGCGCGCGCCGTGGCGATGAGCCTCGTCGCGGTACAGGCGAGCCTCGCGATCGGCAGCGTTTTCTGGGGCGCCTGGGCGTCGACCGGCGGAACGCGCACGGCACTCCTCGGCTCGGCGGTCGTCATGGTGCTTCTCCACGCGGCGACGTGGCGGATCCGCGTGGGCATGGGCACCGAGGCCGACATCACGCCCGGCCTCCAACTCCCCGAACTCACGATCGTCGAGCTGCCGATGCCCGGCGACGGTCCCGTGCTGATCCAGGTCGACTACCGGGTCGACCAGGACCGGCGCGCGGACTTCCTTCGCGCCGTCCACGGCGTCGAGCCGATTCGCCGCCGCAACGGGGCGGTGAGCTGGCGCGTGTTCCGCGACGTCGCCGAGGAGGGCCGCGTCGTCGAGCGCTTCATCATCCCGTCGTGGGCCGAGTACGTGCGGCTGCGCCAACGGATGACGGTAGCCGACCGCCGCACGCTCGACTCCCTCGAGGCGTTCCAGCGGCCCGGCGTGCTGATCCGGGTGTCGCGGCTCATCGGCATCAGTCCGACCGATGCGGACGCGGAGATCGCCGTCCCGCCGCGGACCGGCGACCGCGCGGACGAGGGTACGGACGCCGAGTCGTCGCGCTGAACACGCGTCCACGCGTCGCGCTCGCGACCGGGGCGGGACCACCACGCGTGGCCGGGCCGACCCCCGTCGCCATACGGATCAGATCAACGCCTTCACGAGCGTGAGCAGCAGGTCCTTGAGCGGGATCTGGACCAGCACCAGGAGCAGGAACGGAATCGCCATCGGTATCAGGATGCGGGCGAGTGCCGACTTGCCCAACGGCGCCGGACGCATGTTCCGGATGGCACCGTACAGCGCCGCGGCATCGGCGACCGGCCCGATACCGGCAGCCTCCAGCAGTTCGTCGTCGTCGACGGGCTCCCGCGCGATCCAGCGGCGGTGCACGAGCCGGCCCTGCTCGCCCACGAGCGCCGCGTACGCGGGAATCGCCTTGCGCTTCGCGCCGCGCAGCGCAGGTGCGAGCGCGAGGAGCGGCAGCAGCAGGAGCAACGTCCACAGCACGACGAACGCGAGCGCCGGCAGCTTGAACGAGGCGAGCGAAGCACCGTGGTGCAGGATCTCGTGGGCCCAGCGTGACGTGGGCACGGCGGCGAGCGCGAGCGTCACGAGCGCGAAGGCACCTGGCAGCTTCTCGACGAACGCGATGCCGCCGGTGCGGTCCGGGTGCGTCGGCACGAGCGACAGGCCAAGGCGACCGACGCGCCACATCCAGAGCGAGACGAGCGCGATGCGCCACAGCCAGCCGAGCAACAGGCCAACGAAGATCGGGCGGGCAACGTAGGCCGCCCACCACCCGCCGAAGCCGAGGCCGCCGCCGTCGAAAGCCCACGACAGCGCGTCATCGGACCGCGCCGGGGGGTCGACGATCGACGTCGCGATCGCCGCACCGAACACGAGCACCCACGGCAGCGACGCATCGCGCAGGCGGACCATGCCCCGGTTCACGGCCTCGAAGCGCGGCACGAGCTCCGCTGCAACGGTCCCGCTCGATACGAACCGGTGTGCGATCGCCCTGCTGGTGCGGTGCAACGCGGCCTCGGCGAGGATGAACAACGGGATCGCGACCAGACACCGGACGTGGATGCCGTAGTGCTGGAACAGCGGCTCGCCGGCAGCGGCCGACATCCACCGTCCCGTGGCGAAGGCCCAGACCGCGATCGGCAGCCAGGCGACGAGCGCCACCAGGACTGCGCGTCGCCCCGCACCGAGCTCGCCCGAAGACACGATGCGCAACCGTCGCCACCAGCGCAGCGGCGCGTCGTTGTCGACCGGCGAGAACGCGATCGCGCCGGAAGGATCGCTGGTGCCGCGCCGGCGGGTCATCACGTCGTCGCTCCCGAAACAAACACCCCCGCTCGCGCGGGGGCCGATGTCATTGGCTCGGGCTCGCCTCGCGCCGCCGAGAGTCGACGGCAGGAGGTGTCGCCACTACGGCTTCGGCGGCACCGCCCTCTGCCAGGTCGAGTCCGGGTTGAACGACTTGATCGCCGCCGCGACCGCCGCCGTGTTCGGGCCGAGGTCCCTTTCGTAGACGACGCCGTCCTGGCTGACGATGAACGTCATCACGCCGGTGTAGTCGTATTTCGCCGGCCAGGCGATCAACGCGAAGCCCTCGGTCATGCGGCCGTTCTTGATGAAGCTCCTCGCGCCACCCGGCGCGCTCGGCCCTTGCGCAGTCAGGATGCGGAACGCGTAGCCGTGGTACGGCTGGCCGGGCTTCGCGTCCGCGAACGCCGGCCCGAGCGGGCTTTCCGGCTCCCCGGGCAACGAAGCCCAGTACAGACCGTCACGCGTGCCGCGCGTGGAGAGGCCCTTGGCCGCGTACGACTTGACGCCGTCGCCGTCCCAATCGCGCGCCGCGTACTCGCGCTGCGCATCGACGTAGGCAAGCACTACCTGCATCGCGGCCAGCTCGTTGCGGCCGATGCGGCGGATGCGCATCTCCTCGGCAGCGGCGCGCGTGTCGAAGCTCCAGCCAGCGCCCGTCTTGACGAGAGGAATCGGCATCGTCCAGCCGTGCGTGCCCACCTCGACCATCGCCTTGTCGCCTGTGGTCACGACCTTGTGGTTGCGCGCCCACGCCGCGAGGAAGTTCGTGCGGTCCTCCGCCGACGCATCGTCCATCGGGATGAACCGCTTGTAATCGGCACCGAGCACGGTATTCACCGCATCCGGATCGTGCCGGGCGATGCCGTCGATCAGCGCGTCGGCAGCCTCCTCGGGGGTCGGGAAGGCCTTCTGCGCGTGAACCGGCATGGCCAACGCGAGCGTGCCCGCGAACAGCACCGCGCCGAGCACAGCAAAAAGCGGACGGAGATTCAGGGTCTGGGTCTTCATGTCCACGCGCTCCCGTTATCGACCACGTCCGCCACCGCCACCACCACCGGCGCGCGCACCGCCGCCACCGCCACCACCACCGGCGCGCGCACCGCCGCCACCGCCGCCGCCGCCGTAACTGGAGGCGCGTGCGCCGCCACTCGACGCACGCTGTGCGGATGCATTGCTCGATGCGCCCCGGGCCTGCTGCGCCCGCGCCTGCGAGCTGTCGGCGCCCCGCATCGCGTTGTCTCGCGAGGCCGATTGCGCACGTTGCTGTGCGGCGCTGCGGTCGACGCTCTGCGCCCGCTGCTGCGCCGCGCCGCGGTCGACGCTCTGCGCCCGCTGCTGCGCCGAGCCGCGATCCACCTGGCTGCGATCCACGTTCTGCGCACGTTCCCGGGCCGAGCCTGAGCCCGGATCCACGCCACGCTGCTGCATGGTCTGCTGCGCGCGTTCGCGGCTCGCGTCACGGCTCGCCCCACCCTCCTTGCCGCGATACTGCTCGCGGTTGGTCGACGCCGCCTTGTTCTGCAGGTTCTGGCGCTGCCCCTCGCCGCCGCGGTAGGACGTCTTGCGGTGTTCGGTGTTGTGGCTCCAGTTCGACCGGTTGACGTTGCCTTCGATGCGCTTGTTGACGTTGATGTTGTTGTAGCGGTTGACGTTGATGTCGACGTCGCCGCGACCCCAGTTGGCGCCGCCCCAGAGCGCGTTGCCGACGGCAAACCCGGTGCCCCAGGCGATCCCCCGCGCGACGGCGCCGCCCACGGGCGACCACCAGTATCCGGGCGGCGCGGGGTAGTAGTAGGGCGGGTACGACGGCCACCACCACGTCCCGTAGACCACGGTCGGGTTGTACTGGGGAACGTAGACGACTTGCGGCTGCGCCGGCTCGATGATGATCGTCTGCGTCACCGGCGGGGCCTGCACGACGGTGGTCGTCGCCGGCGGCGTCGCAGCCTGCTGCAACGGCGGCGTGGGATCGACCGTGACCTTGATCTGCTCGTTCGACGCGAGGTTGCCGGCCTTCTGCGCGGCCGCGCGCAGGCGCTGCACCGAGTTCATCACATCCTCGGGCTGCGCGAGGAACGCGTCGCCGAGGTTCTTCACGTAGTCGGCCTTCTCGCCGAGCGTGACCACCACCTCGGGAAAGGCGACAAGTGAGGCGACCGAGGGATCCCAGTCCTTGCTCTCGACCATCTTGACCGCATCGTCGCCCTTGGCGTCGGGATTGGCCTTCGACCACGCGGCCGCCTGCTGGAACTCGTCCGGGTAGGTCGAGGCCATCAGCACCTGCGAGAGCAGCGAATCCGGATACAGCGCGATCTGCGCGAGCATCTGGTCCAGTTGTTCGTTGCTGAATGGCTTGTCCGCCGTCTGGGCGGGAGCCACCAGCGGAAGCACCAGCGCGATCGACATCAGCGCACGGCGAACCCAATGAATGAACCGCATAGGACTGCCCCTCTCTCATTTGACCGGTCATCCGCGGCGGCGGCCGGACGAGCCCCCGCCCGCCCGGATTCTACGCATGCGACGTACGCCATTGTGGCCTTGGGCGAATCCGCGCGTCCAATGCCTTCTGGCTACCGGATTCATGCAAAACGTGCATGCGAGTGCCGAGGTTGACCTGCGTCGATGCGGCTGCGCCGCCTCGCTGCGGGAGTGGCGGCGCCGTGGGGGTCCCTGGTCGCCGTCGATATCGCCAGGGGAGCGATTCGCTGAAGCGTCCCGTTGGGAACCACGGCAGACCTGCGCCCGGAAGATGCGCGCCGGGCCAGCGCGGGCCGTAGAATCGCGCCACGATGGACGACCAGCAGCTGCTGCGCTACAGCCGCCACGTCCTGCTCGACGAGCTGGGGCCGGCCGCGCAGGAGCGCTTCGCCGCCGCCCACGCGCTCGT
>Ga0105096_10000942_pt1 | contig 11308 bp, 9 predicted proteins | sample PPLLak3cmMay2015_FD_87036 | JGI IMG/M metagenome (GOLD analysis project Ga0105096, IMG submission 87036) | Freshwater sediment microbial communities from Prairie Pothole Lake near Jamestown, North Dakota, USA - PPLs Lake P7 Core (1) Depth... | ecosystem: Environmental > Aquatic > Freshwater >... | reverse complement strand
TACTCAGCGTACTCCGCTGATAATGCGCATAAAAAGTCTCGTTTTCCACACCAACTCCTGCTTAAACGGCTGTTTTAACGCACGGAATTGCCAAACTTAGCATTTCATTCAAACCATCTATGTTTTTAAAGCCAATTTTCACACCCAAAAAAGCAGCGCTAAGGCAAAAATAGCACAGGCTGAATTCACTAATCTAAGACAATTCAATCGCTTGAGCTGTTCCGACCCCAGGGAAGACCAGGGAAGACACCCCAGGGAAGACTGCCACGGAAGAAACCTTCGCCAGATCTCGCAATCCGCGGAAGGCAAATACAAGTTTATGGACTTCCAAGTAACTGTGAATTTCTGGCAATATAGCCTTTTATGCTACCTATCCTCGGTTGAACTTACTATGCGCATGAAAATGAGACTCATCGAAGTGCAGCTTGCGGCCCTGTTGTCTGTCTTCATCTTTAGTCCGTTGTCTGCGGAAGATGCACAAATAGGCGGTGAAGCCACTGTCAATGCTGATGCGACCCGGCCAGCCAGTTGGGTGGAACGTGATACGCTCACCGGCGATTGGGGCGGCAACCGGACTTGGTTGAAAGAACATGGCATCACACTCGCCCCTCGACTCACACAATTCTATCAGGGGCTGGCTGCCGGCGACGGTGATAGCGATTATGAATATGGCGGCAAGGCTGACCTCTTGCTCAATGCCGACCTCAGCAAGCTGGGGTTTTGGAATGGCTTCTCGCTAACTGTCCACGCCGAGTATAATTTTGGTGAGAGTATCAACGGGGCGGGGGGTCCGTTGGTCCCGGTCAATACGGCGCTCGTTTTTCCAGGGATGGAGGGCAACGACGCCTTTGACCTGTCGAGCGTCTATTTTCTGCAGCACTTTAGCAAATCTGTTTCCCTGTTGTTCGGCAAGATGAACATGATGGATATCGCTGCCAGGACGCCGTTCAAGGGCGGTGCCGGCATCGACTCGTTCTGGAACCTTACCTTCGTCGCTCCTCCCAGCGGCCTTGTCCCGCCCTATCTCTTCGGTGCCTTGATGAGTGTGCGAACTAAGCCCGCCACTTTCGGCTTGTGGGTCTATGATCCTAAAAGCGTGATCAACAAGTCAGGTTTCGAAGAGCCTTTCGCCAACGGAGTCACGATCCGCGGGAGCGTTGATTTCCCCGTCACCATCGGTGGTCTCAGCGGACATCAAGGATTTGTCGCCCTGTACAGTACCGAGCCAGGCGCCGACCTGAACGACGTCGGCGACAACTTCCTTCCACCGTTTCCTCCAGATTACCCTGACATCAAGAATGATAATTACTACTTCGCCTATTCGTTCGACCAATATCTTTATCAGGTGAGCGAAAATTCCAAGGAGGGTTTCGGGCTCTTTGGCCAGTTCGGCATCTCGGACGGCAACCCCAGCCGGCTATACTGGTCGGCCCTCGTGGGCATAGGCGGCACTGGATTGTCTCCGGGCCGGAGCCGGGACAACTGGGGAGTCGGTTATTATTACGATGCCCCGAGCCGGGATTTGCAGGATTCCCTTTCGGATGTTCTGACGATCAGAGACGAACAGGGGATGGAAATTTTTTACAACTTCGCAGTGGCACCGTGGCTCACTGTGGGTGTGGACTTGCAGGTTATCAATCCTTCTCTAGGAGAAGACACCGCTATCCTTCCCGGGCTCCGTGCCGTCACAAGGTTCTGAAGCCACGGAAAAAAGGGAAGGGAACGATCAGCTGAGATAGCTCAGATCGGTCCCTGACCAGTGCGAGAGCAAATTCCATTGGTGGGCCACCGGACATCGTTTGGAGTGTCCGTCTTAAGGAAACTGTAAGTGCAAGCAAAGAGCGCAGCAACACCGGGGGCGAGCCCTTCCGTCGCTGATGACTGGCCTGATTTCTCGCCAACTGACGCACACGATCGCCCACCGCGTTGGCCGCTACCTGGAGCACCAGGGTTTACATGACCGGACCCACCGGGCCAACGATGGCGCCAAGCAGGCAGATGGACATACCGGGTTTTTTCGCGCCGGTTTTTTGGGGCCGGATACATTTTCATCGGGTCTCGGGATTATTTGCATAGTGGGAATCTCACGCCTGTCGCTTAAGCGGGGCTGGTGCAATCACGGGCATGGCACTAATTGGACCTGGCCTCTTGTCTTTTATAGTGTTTCAGCCAACGCAGCAACTGCCGGTGGTCGATGGCCTTCGCATAACGGCCGCCTTCACCGGTCATGTCGCGGGCGGCGATCATGGCGTTGACGATGGCTTCCTCGGTGGCCTGCACCACGCCGCCGAACAACGGATCCATCTGTTCATTACCCAGCATCTGCATTTGTTGAAGACCGGTCTGGCTGGCCGGGTTGCCGGTGCCAAAGGCCACGAAAATATCACCCGAGCCATTGGAGGCTATCGCGCCCATGCGCCCCAGGCCGAGGCCGGCACGTTTTACGATACGCTCGAGCTGATGCGGAAGCAGGGGTGCATCGATTGCCACTACGATAATAATGGAGCCGGTCTCCTTGGCTTGCGGATCATCCTCGGTGTAGACACGGTCTTCACGCAGGTGCCGGCCTACCGGCGCCCCTGCAATTCTCAGGTCGTCACGCAAGCCATAATTGGCCTGCACCAGCACGCCGGCCGTGTAGGTTTTACCCAGCACGCTGACGACGCGCGAGGAGGTGCCAATACCGCACTTGTATTCGTGGCAGACCATGCCGGTGCCGCCGCCGACGTTGCCCTCGGCTACGGCCCCGCCGGCTGCGTTTTCCAGCGCCGCTTCGGCGTGTTGGGCCTTCACGTGAAAGCCATTGATATCGTTGAGGTGGCCATCCCAGGTCTCGGCCACCAGCGGCAGTGACCAGGTGTAACCGCTGGCGTCGGGTGGGGCAGCGCGGATACGCCAGGCGATGGTGGCATCACGCACGATGCCCACGCTGTGGGTGTTGGTCAGCATCACCGGACCTTCCAGCAGACCGGATTCCTCCACCCAGGCGCTGCCGGTCATCTCGCCGTTGCCATTGAGGGCAAAGGTCGCGGCCATCACCGGATTCATCAGGCTGTCCCTGCCGCGTGGCAGGATGGCGGTGACGCCGGTACGTATGGCGTGGCCATCGGCGCTGTCGCTGATCAGCGTGGTGTGGCCCACGGTTACGCCGGCGACGTCGGTGATGGCATTGAGCGGTCCGGGCGTGCCCTCGAAGGGAATGCCCAGGTCGCGGGCGCGTTGCGCGTGGGCCGACAAGGCGCAGGCCGACAACAACACGGTAATCAGAAAGCGCCCGGTCACGGCAGACCCCTTAAATTATTGCTGCGGTATTGGCGGCTCACCGTCCGCCAGGAAGCTCGCGTAGATACGCCCGCCCTTGTCCTCCAGCCACTCCGCGCGGATGGCCGCGCGCGTATCCGCGTCCTGGTAAAGGTCAACCATCGTGGTGGCCAGGCTCTTGGCGGCGTACACCATACCCTTGTGACCGATGGACATACCGCCGGTAGCCACCACCGGCCAGGCGTGCCAGGGTGTGTCCGCGGGCGCAGTGGCCACCGAAAGATGCAGGGTCGGAACCACCCAGCTGACATCGGCGACGTCGGTGGAACCGCCTTCGGGTTCACCCGGATCTTCATCCAAAGGCTCCGGCTTCGTATGCATGCCGACCTCGGGTTTGCCGGTGGCTTTTTGTATTTCCCGGGCAAATGCGAGCTCGTTTTCATCGAATGCCAGCGGTCCCAGACGTTCGAAATTGCGCTGGATCAGTCGTGCCCCCACCATGTTGGGCAACAGTTCATAGGAACCGGCGGTTACCTTGAATTCCCCGGAGGTTTCGGTCGCGATGGCGACGCCCTCAACGATCTTCCTGGCCCGTTCTATCAACCCGTGAACACCATCGTGGCTTGAATCACGCAGCCACAACCAAAGACTGGCGTGCTCCGGTATCACGTTGGGTACATCGCCGCCACCGGTGATGACGTAGTGCATACGCACCGTGGGTTGCACGTGCTCACGCATCTGGTTGATGGCAAAAGTGGTCATCTCGACCGCATCCACGGCGCTGCGGCCATTCCACGGGTCGTAGGCGGCATGCGCGGCGCGGCCCTCGTACGCGATCCGGATTTCGGCCATCGACTGGGTGCTGCCGGTGTCGGCGACAGTCTTGTTGCTGGGATGCCAGGCGAGGGCGATATCGACATCGTCAAACAGGCCTGCACGCACCATGTACACCTTGCCGCCCACGGATTCCTCGGCAGGCGTGCCAAAGAACACGACGGTCCCCTCAAGGCTGCCCTCTTCGATCAGCTGTTTGATCGCCACGGCGGCGCCGAGGCTGGCCGCGCCGAACAGGTTGTGCCCGCAACCGTGGCCGGCGGCGCCTTGTTCGAGCGGTTCCTTGACGGCCGTGGCCTTTTGCGAAATACCCGGCAGCGCATCGTACTCACCCATGATGCCGATAACCGGTTTGCCGGAGCCGAAGCGGGCGGTGAACGCGGTCGGTAATCCTGCGACCCCGCGGGTCACGGTGAAGCCCTGCGCCTCTGCATAATCGGCCAGCAGCGCGGCGGAGCGGTATTCCCGCAGGGCGGTTTCCGCAAAGGCCCAGACCTGGTCACTGAGTTCGATCAGCTGACCGGACTGGTTGTCGATGCTTGCAACGGCCTTGATTTTTGCTGACTCCGTGTCGGCCAAAGCGAGGCCGGAAAACAACAGCAGCGGGCACAGATAACGTAAATTCAACATGGGTCGGGTCCTTATCAAAAAACATGCAATGCTCGTAAATGCGCCATGACAATGACGCCCGGCCAGCACATCATGCCATGATGAACCGGCAAAATGTAACCATAGAAAATATCTATTATTGACTAGATTTATATAACCCATAAGAATAATAACCACGGCCATTGACAAGCCGCACTGTCAGGAACAAGGAGCGCGTATGAACGAAATCAGTATCCGCCAGGCGACGCTTGCGGATGTAACGGTTATTCACGGCCTGCTCAGCGACCTGGAAAAGACCCTGGGTGCGACCTCAAAGGTCAAGCGTACAGTCGCTGATCTGAGGAAATTCGGTTTTTCGGAATCGCCCTGTTTCGAAGCCCTGCTTGCATGGCGCGGCGCCGAAGCGGTCGGCCTGGTGCTGTTTTTCCGCGAGTTCTCCAGCTGGCTGGGCAAGCCCGGCGTATACGTCCAGGACCTTTACGTTTCAGCCGGCCTGCGAGGTTCCGGTCTCGGCGCGAAATTGATGCAGGCAGTCTACGACCATACCCGCAACTGGGGTGCGCGTTATTGCAAGCTCACGGTCCAGCGGAACAACACAGCCGCCATCGCTTTTTACAGGCAACTGGGCTTTCGGGCGGTTGAAGACGATTGCATTTTGTTTCTGCCTCTGGCTTGACCGGTTTCTGCCAGCCTTTGTGTCCTCATGAATTGAATGGGTGTCACAAACCATGGTGTCGGGTCCGGCCTGCCGGCGTCCGTTAAATTTGCTCACTGGCGAATTCGGGGTCGGTTATGATTGGCGTCAAATTAGCATAAATCCAAATGCGAAGACTCGAGGTGAAGCCAATGCAGGCTAAAGAAAGAAACACCTGGGAAGTCTTGCGTGAGCACCTCGCGCAAGACGATTCGACCGGCCTCAACGAGTATCTCGGCGCCCTGAGCGGTGAGGAAACCCTGCGCGCCTTGATGCGTCTTGAACTCGAGGAGCAGCAGCAAATCCTTGCCAGGCTGACCCCCGAGTCGGCAGCCGAAGTATTCGAGTTCATACCCGATGAGTCCGCCGGCGACCTGCTGGGTGAATTGAATCCCGAAGTGGCCGCGTCGATTGTCAGCGAGATGGCCAGCGATGAGCAGGCGGACGTGTTGTCCGAATTGGATGCCGACGAACTCGAGGAGATTTTGCGTCACATGGATGACGGGGATGTCATCGAGGCGCGTCAGTTGATGGCCTATGACGATGACGTCGCAGGCGGTTTGATGATGAAGGAATATTTCAGTTTCCCGCAGATGTATCGTGCGGCATCGGTGCTCAGGGAGCTGGCGAGCCGCGAGGAAGAGTACGAGCTGAACCACGTGCTCTCCATCTACGTGACTGGCCGTGGCGCGGAACTGCTGGGCATGGCGCGGATACTGGATATTTTCGTCGCGCCGCCGGAAGCACGCCTGGCTGATATTCTGCAGCCTGCGATGTCTGTCAAGGACACGACAAAACTCGATGAACTGGAAAATTTCTTCGACGAGAACAACCTTTCGACGGTGCCGGTGGTGGATGACAACAACCGGATCCTGGGCGTGGTGCGGCGGCGCGCGGTATACGATGCGGTGGCCGAACGTGCCGATGCCGATCACCTCAAATCCCAGGGTATCGTTGGCGGTGAAGAACTGCGCTCCATGCCAACCTCTATCCGCTCGGGCCGCCGCCTGTCCTGGCTGTCGGTCAACATCGTTCTGAACCTGATCGCCGCGAGTGTCATCGCCCAGTTCCAGGATGTCCTGAGCGCCATGATCATCCTCGCGGTCTTTTTACCGATTATCTCGGACATGAGCGGTTGTTCCGGTAACCAGGCGGTCGCGGTCAGCATGCGCGAACTGTCGCTGGGCATCATCCGCAGGTCCGACCTGTTTTATGTGTGGCGCAAGGAGGCGGTGGTCGGGGTCATCAATGGCATCGCACTGGGTGTGTTGATCGCGGTAATTGCCTGGGTCTGGCAGGGCAATGGCTGGCTCGGCCTGGTGGTGGGCCTGGCGCTGGCCGTGAACACGTTGCTGGCCGTCTCCATTGGCGGAACGGTACCCATCGTGCTGAAGGCCTTGGGGGTCGATCCGGCGGTTGCGTCGGGGCCCATCCTGACCACGATCACCGACATGTGCGGGTTTTTCCTGTTGCTTGGCACGGCCTCGCTGATGTTGCCATTGTTAACCGGCGCCTGAGTATGCAAAACTGCCGGGTATGCGCCGATCGGATAATTGGGGACGGGGCAGGTAACGTCTGTTAATGTGCCCCGTGGCCTTAGAAACCCACCCTTGGATTCCACTTGATTAGGGATGCAACACAAATTGAACGTCAATGATGATCTGCTGAGAAGACTGGCGGTGGCGCCGGTGGTGCCGCTGGTGGTGCCCGATGATCCGGACACCGCGATCAAAACCACGCAGGCACTGGTGGCCGGCGGTCTGAGCGTTATCGAGGTGGTGCTGCGCACCAGCGCCGCCGTCGAATGTCTCGCTGAGGTCGTCAGGGCCGTGCCCGGGGCCATCGTCGGCGCGGGTACCGTGCTCTCCGAACGCCAGGCCGCCGAGGTGGTTTTCGCGGGCGCCCAGTTCATCGTATCTCCCGGTCTTTATGCGCCGGTGGTTGAATTTGCAAAATCGGCACGCTTGCCGATATTCCCCGGAGTGGCCACGGCTTCCGAAGCGCAGAATGCCTGGAACATGGGTCTACGTTCCCTCAAGTTCTTCCCGGCCTCGCTGGCGGGCGGGCCCGCGATGCTCAAGGCGCTGGGCTCGGTTTTCAGGGACGTGAAATTCATGCCGACCGGTGGTGTATCGGCCGGCAATCTTGCCGATTACCTTGCCTTGGCCAACGTTCTCGCCTGTGGCGGCAGTTGGCTGACACCCGCGTCGGCCATTGCTGAGGGTAACTATCAAATCATTACGGATCTGGCGGCCGAAGCAGTCGCCGTTGCTAAAAAAGCCAGGGGTTAAGCATGTCCAAATACGTTTCTTTTGGTGAAATCATGCTACGTCTCAAGACACGCGGTCATGAGCGTTTTTTCCAGACGCCTGCCTTTGAGGCAACCTTTGGCGGTGGTGAGGCCAATGTCGCCGTTGCATTGGCCAACTTTGGCCTGGATGCCGTTTTTGTCAGCGCGCTGCCGAAAAACGATATCGGTGAGGCTGCCATCCGTGACCTGCGCAGTTTTGGTGTGGATACGAGCAAGATCCGCCGCTCGGGTGACCGTGTCGGTATTTATTACCTCGAAACCGGCGCCAACCAGCGCGCATCCAAGGTGGTCTACGACCGCGCCGCCTCGTCGATCTGCGAGTGCGGGCCCGGTGATTTTGACTGGGACGATGTCTTCAGGGACGCCGGCTGGTTTCACATTACCGGTATCACACCCGCGTTGAGCCAGTCCGCCGCCGACCTCAGTATCGAGTCGGTCAAGGCCGCGAAACAGCGCGGCGTCACGGTATCCTGTGATTTCAATTTTCGTGGCCAATTATGGAAATACGGCAAATCCGCGCCCGAGGTCATGAACGAACTGGTGAAATACGTCGACGTCGGTATCGCCAATGAAGAGGACTGCCAGAAGTCACTTGGTATTTCGGCGGGCGTGCATGTTGAAAGTGGTGAACTCGAACTCGCCAAGTACGAAGCGCTGAGCAGCAAGGTTTTGGAAGTGTTTCCAAACATGTCTACCATCGCCATTACCCTGCGTGAATCAAGAAGCGCGGACATCAATGGCTGGTCGGCCTGCATGCGTGACAAGACCGGCTTTTACCATTCCAGGCATTACGAGATCAAAGACATCATCGACCGCGTGGGCGGCGGTGACAGTTTTGCCTCGGGCCTGATCTATGGTCTGCATGCATACAAAGACCGCAATGACTCACTGAATTTTGCAGTGGCCGCCAGTTGCCTGAAACATTCGATTGCCGGTGACTTCAACCGGGTTTCGGTAGCCGAGGTTAAAAAACTGATGGGCGGCGATGCCTCCGGGCGGGTCCAGCGCTAGGGATAACGGGGACGGAGCAATAGGTCGTGGGTTTACTCGGCTTTCCTCGATGACGTTCCGGCTTTTGAGTGTAAAGGCACAGAGCGGCGCACTGTGACCCATTACCCTGAACCCTGCCAACCTTCGAAACAAAATGGATTCAATATCGCGCCTTGCCAAAGCCGTTGTTTTTCACCCGCGGCAAGCCCAGCATCCCGGCACACTGAATCCCAGTTTTGCCTGATGGTCTCAAGCTGTTCTTCGGCGATCTCTGTGGCCTGCTCCCGGGACACGGTGAACCGCTCGCTAACCGAACGCGCATTATCCAGCGTGCTGAGCCTTCCGCGCTTGCCCTCGATGTCCATGGCCTGGCTCGCCTCGCCGCCCGCGCGCGGTTGTGGGCAAATGTCGTAGGCCGGCGTGAGTTCCAGGGCCTGCCCGTTCCAGAACGCCGAGTGGTTGCGGGCATGGTCGTCGGTATTGCCCACCAGTATGTTGAAGCACAGCCGGGCGAACAATTCGCGCAATGCTGCCTCGTGATTGTCGAAGCGCTGGCGTATCCGGTCTGCGAGCTCAAGGTAACTGGCGTGCCTGGCCTCCATTTCGTCAAGCTGCAGCAGGCTGAGGCCGCTGAGCATGTGCCGCCTGCCTGTTGTGCTGCCGGTCTCCAGGCGGTCAAATCGCTCCACCAACAGAACATCCCTGCCCATGGACCGGGTCAGGTCCACGGGCGCTACATCAAGTCCGCAAAGCCCGGCCAGTCGCATGGCGATGAACTCCGCCTTGACCACGTCATGGGTGTCGGTGGAAGTGCTGAACTTGGCGATGTATCGGCGATGATCATCGTCGATCAAAGCCTTGGGTCGTGCGCCACCCACCGACGAGCCGTGAAGCAGGGCAATATCCAGCTCGGGCGGCAAGGGTTGGCGCATTTCCACCAGTTCAGCGGCACGGAGCAGGTCGTCCAATGCCACGGCGCTTTTGCCACGAGGCTCGTAGTCCGAGCTCGAGGCCTGGAAATCCAGGGCCCCTATTCGGTCGCTGCCGGATAGCAGGAAGTAATCCAGAATGGAGAGCCGGTGTTCTCCATACCGGCTGATCAGCACTTTTTGTCCCCAGGCATCCGGCCCGCCATCCCGCAGGCAAGACGGCATGATTCCCATGCCGAAAGGTTCCTGCTCACCCGACTCCAGCGGTAACTCATAGGGCGACAGCGGAATAGAGTCCTTACGCTCCAGGTAGCTTCTGCCGTAGGTGAAATAGTATCGCTGGGGGCTCTCACCACCGTCGTACAACCGTCCGGCGACCACCGGTTCCTTGGCGCCGGGGAGCCAGATCCACACATAGGCCTCCTGCGCGCCCGTTTTTGTCATGCGCTCAGAAGTCATCGTTCACCTCACGTTGCTTGCGGCGAGCGCGCCTGGGCAGGACACGGTTGATTGCGGCAATGCTCCGGGCGACCTGGTCCAGTTCGCGTGGGTCATCCGCCAGCAGCGGGATGCCGACTATGGTTGCGGCTTCAAATACGCTGCCTATGGAGACCGACGGGTTGCCGCTTTCGATGGCATGTACCGTCGGCCTGCTGACACCGAGTCGGCGGGCCAATTCTGCCTGGCTCATGCGCCGTTCTTTTCGGGCAGCAACGATCATTGCCCCCAAAGTCTCCACAGATCGGCGGGCATGACGGGAGATGTTAATTTGAGTTTTTGAAGACATTTGTAAAATATAAATCACTATAAATTAGATAATGTAAATTATATTTAATAAAAATGCGCAATGCAAATGATGATGGGCAAGCAGAGAATCGGCCAGTCGCCCGAACAAGTGGCTGCTATCGGTTCCGCGCGGCATTCCAATGAAATTGTAGGCGCGGCTTATGTCATGGTGGGTTGGCTGAGGCTCCAAGAAGGAGTCTGATGTGGCTCGGGCCCAGTCCATCACCCCGCACCGGGGCCCTGATCGAATCCTGCGGCGTCTTTTACCCGTACCCTATTTCACCTGTTTCAGACTCAGGGCAGTTCAGCCATGTAGGCGGAAATGCCCTGCAGCAACATCTGCACGGCCAGGGCGATCAGAAGCATGCCCATCAGACGTTCGATCGCAATCAGGCCGCGCTGCCCGAGGAACCGTTTCAGGGCGGTCGCGGATATCAGGATGACCGAAGAAATCAACCAGGCGGCCAGCAGTGCCAGCAACCAGTCGGTCATCCTGCCGGGTTCGTTGGTGGACAGCAGCATGATCACGGCCATGGTCGATGGCCCCGCAACCATCGGAATGGCCAGCGGCACGAGCAGGGGCTCGCCTTGAATTTCATCCTCGGCGTGCGCCGCGCGGGCCACCGGAAAAACCATCTTCAAAGCGATGATGAACAGAATGATGCCGCCGGCAATGCGGATCGAATGCTCGCTCAGACCCAGGAAGCCGAGCACCATCTCACCCGCATACAGAAAAGCCACCAGCACGACCAGCGCCAGCAACAACTCGCGGACCAGCACCCGTGTGCGGCGTTCAGGGGCTACCTTGTCAAGGACCGACAGAAAAACCGGAATATTCCCCAGCGGATCCATCACCAGGAAGAGCAGCGTCGCCGCCGAGATAAAGTCCATGTC
>Ga0105096_10000941_pt1 | contig 11309 bp, 17 predicted proteins | sample PPLLak3cmMay2015_FD_87036 | JGI IMG/M metagenome (GOLD analysis project Ga0105096, IMG submission 87036) | Freshwater sediment microbial communities from Prairie Pothole Lake near Jamestown, North Dakota, USA - PPLs Lake P7 Core (1) Depth... | ecosystem: Environmental > Aquatic > Freshwater >... | reverse complement strand
TTTGAATGAGCAACGACAGGTACAGGCAGTGCTACGCCTGCGGAGGGGATGGCTACTTGACAACCTACACATGGAAGTTGGACGGAAACGTCGCCGAGACCAACAGAACCTGCGACTATTGCCACGGTACAGGGAAGCAGCTGGTAGAGATCACTCCGAAGGCAAAGGAACAACGCAACAAAGATTTAGACAAACTTGTCAGCTCGTTTCTTAATGGGGAGACAGAGGTCGCCTACTACAAAAGACGATACGCTGAAGTACTAGCAGAGAAGCTCGAGATAGAGGCCAGGGTGAATGAACAGCCCGTCAACTCGCTTCACGGCAAACCCGTCTTCAAGGGCTGCCTGGGCTGCGAATACGGCGTGTGCGAGAGGTGCGATCCCTTGCACAAGGTGAGAGGTGCGATGGATGCTAACGCCAAGCTGCTACTAGAGCTCGGTAAGGCTAAGTCTGTCGTCGTGACTCTCAGGGAGTTCGAGCTAGTCCTTGAAGACCTTTTGAAGATGCTCCAAAAGGCGAAGGTGTGACCAAGATGAGGGAAACCATCGAGAAGAAGTTCGTCTTCAACTTTCCTGGCGGAAATACATTGACGCTCCATGACCAGCAGAGCGCCGACTGGCTGAACAAACAACTAAGGGATGCAGCACGGTATCGGTGGTTACAGCGCGAGATAGACATGGGCCGTCTCAGCCCCGATGGGCGTCTAGACGTTATGCGAGCAATCGCACAGGAGGATGGTAATGCACTCGACGCAGCTATTGATGCAGCCATTGCGGGAGATCGTCATGACTGAGCGCGAGCAATTCGAGGCGTGGTTCAACAGCGTGCGATACAGGTCGAAGTATATTGTAGACCATCCGGACACGCTTGCCGCATGGGAAGCTTGGCAAGAGAGAGCCGCCCGCGCCGCTGCGCCAGTCTGCGACCCGACTGCCACGCAATGTCCACGCTGCAACAATCCGAACGGGCCGAAGTTGGGGCCGTGTGAACTGGACGCTGTGCCCGAGCGCGTTCTATCGTCGGGCAGATGGTCGTTGGCTGACGTTGGTGTCACGCCTATTGTGCCAGCAGAGTGTAAGATCGAGTCGTACTCAAGCAGGATGTGCCAGCATGGGACAAAGGCATGTATTGTGGACCATGCTCCAACACTGCTAGGTAAGTTGCAAGAGGTTTTAAACGAGCCTAACAATCCGAAGGTCTACACGGAGAATGGGGTGGTCGAGACCGTCGCATTCAGGTTAGCCAGCCTGCGTACCGAGGTTGCCATGCAAAAAGCGACAATAGAGGACCTCAGGAAGAATGAGATCTGGGGTTTTTATCTGGATGAAAAACCAACCTTCAAACAGGGTCCTCCAACGCATGAGCTGCAGGAACTGGTCACGGCAGAAGAGTGTCAGAGGTATGTCGATAAGATCGAGGAATTAATTAAGAATGGATCATAACAGCTTCTTCGCGCTGTATGGAATGTTCTGCCTGGGTCTTCTTGGGATAATGTGCGTTACTTACACAGACGGTCCCAAGTGGATCAGAATAGGAGGATTCATCTGGGCTGTTATCTGGATGTCGCCTCCGTTGTTCAGGCTGTGGATCGCTGGCGTCTCCGGATAAGAAAGAAATAAGATGGACGTTGAAAGCATATACACAAAAGCCATCAGAGAGGTGGAAGAGGAAGACTTCAGGAAGAAGGTAGAAGAACTGAAGCGCAAGATAAGGAGTAAGAGATCAGTCCCCTGGTGGAGAAGGCTATTTCCATACAGGATAATCAAGGTGAAGTACTAACAGGAGAGGCAAATGTTTGACATCAAGCAGGTTGAGGCTGAGGCGATCAAAGAGATCGCGGACGAGGAGGCGGACAAGGCAAAGGGAGCGTTGGTAAAGAAGCTCAGAGAGCTTTCCGCGGCCAAAAAGATCGTGAAGAACATCGAACGCGAGATAGACGACCTCAAAGCGAGCATAGCAGATGGCTCTTTCACGGGGCTTCGCTAGCGGTAACGTGATACTGGGGCCTCACAGGGTCTTTTGGAACGGTTGGGAGACCACCACGAACAGGCTCGCGTCTGCGGGGTGGGAGCTAACGGCCCACCAGGACTACGGGATGTACCCGAGGGTGGTGCTGGCCATGAGGCACCCCTGCGGCTTGATACTGGAGGCCGAAGGGGAGCGCGAGGGCCGCATTGACAACAGCCCGTATGTGGTGTTCATGTTCTCTGTGCGGAAGGTCGTCAACGAAAGGGACACATTCATAAGACACCCTGCGTCTTCGTTCAGCTCCAACTTCATGCCGGTAGATGGCAGACCAGCGTTCGCGAGTATCGAAGAGATAATGGCGAATGAGTGGTATGCCTTCAAGCCATTTGAACAAAAGGCCCAAGAGATAATCGTAGAGCCTCAGTCTGTTCAGCAAATACTGGACGAGCTTCTAAGAAGACAAGAGCCCGTGCAGGCAGAGATACGCAAGAGAATAGCAAGAGATGACCCAGTGATACAACACGCCAAGATACTCAGCTTTGGAACGTAGAGGACGACATGTTCGTAGACATCCAGATAAAAGACGATGCGAAAGAGATAACGGAGAAGGACAAAGAAATCATCGAGAGCTGGTACAACGGCGAGTTCGAAGGCTCCATAGACGAATTCATCACAAAACTGCTCTCGGAGTATAAGCACGACTATGGCACAATATGTCACGCCATAGCTGCAGCGGCGTATCAGGCAGCATGGTCCGTGTGCAGGAACGACGCACAGGGAGGCATAACAGGCTTCCAGGCGCAGTGTGCATTTTGGGAATTCGCATCTAAGTGGATGATGATCGAGGGCCCGGCCAAACTCTTGGACTACAGGAATTTGTTGTACCCACAGTATGAAGACCATTTTGACAAGGCAATCACACAAAGCACATTAAACTGGCTTGTGGAGAAGGCCAAAGAGCTAAAGAGCACAACAGATCCGTCGCAGGTAAGCCCTAATGTACTAGTACACTGGGACAGAATAATAGCTGGGGATCTACCCTTCGGCTACAGAGTGAAGACGGAACACTAAATGCTCGAGACAGCGGTGATCGGTATTGGACTGATCGCCGTTGTCGGAATAAGTCTGTTCGCAATAAGCGGCAATATATCCGATGCGGAGGAGCGTGGATATGCTACTCAAGATGATAGACTTCGACAACGACAACAACATCCTCGAGGTAAAGAAAGCCTCGGCAGTCCCCAGGAGGTCATCGAAGCTGATGATCCAGGGGGAACAGTGGAAGGTAGCGGACGAGACGTGGCACTACGGGGCGAACCAGGAGGCCAACCCTATAGTGGTACTGAGGTTGAAGAGAGTATGACAAACACCAACCTTGAACTCTTTGACGCCTACATCGGCGCCAGGGACGTGATGCGAAAGATATTCGATGATGGGCTAACCGGGCCCCACAGAGCGCTCGTGGTACAGTGGTTCCTCGAGCATGGCAACGTGATAGAGCATGTAGAACTTACAGGGGTGGCCGGTGAGCAAGACGACGGAGCTTTGCGTAGAGCTGGAAGGCTTAGCGAAGCTGAAAGCAGCAGCACATGGAATAGAGTATCAAGAAACAATTGAGGGACAGGCGGTCAAGATGCTTCTTGACCAGCAAAAGAAAATAGAAAGATTAGAACTATGCATGGATCCGACGAGGTGGACAAGCGGAATGAGGCGCATGTGGGAGGCATACAACAAATCCCTAGCGTCGGCGATGTATGCAGTTCACAGGGAGGCTCTGATAACGGAAGAGAAGCTATCTGCAAGCGAGAGCCTCGAGGACAGGATATCCGACAGGAAGTACAGACCCTCGAGAATCTCGGCAAAAGGATTGATGTAGAAATAGATATCCTGAGCAAACACAGATACATGTCCATGTATGCATCTACCAGACACATGGTGGATGAACTTTTGCAAGACAGATCGAGAATAGTATCACTTCTAAGAGAGATCAGGGCACATTTGCCCTGACAGACCACACAGACGCCCCTCGCGGGGTTGTCTGTGTGGGGTCCCTCTCTTTTTTTTTTTCTTTTCGGAGAGATCATGGACGCAGTAGGTTACGTACTCGTCGGTGTTGTGGCAGCAGGATGTGCTGTCGTGCTATACAAGAACTGGACCAGAGTGAAAGAGAAGGCCGAACAACTCAGGAACAGGGCCAGAAAACAGTGAGTGAGGGGAGCGTCCACGGGAAAGTGCGGAGACCCCGTTAAATTAACCCAAGGACGTTCCCTCCAATATATCCCTATGATGAACCCCTAGGGACTATTGTGTATATAGTATTCTCATATCTATATCAGTAATGGTATACTGTATTAGTGTATCATTATTAATATATCTATAACAGAATACAATAAAGATGTAATTCATAATATACATCTAGAGAACATCATTCTTAATTAGGGGAGGCGACGCAGTGCTAAGTCGTTGATCCGAAAACACTTTTCGCACGCGCCCCTCGCAGGGCCTTGAAAAACAATGGAAAACAGCGGTGATGTTTCTATCATGCCCCCGAACGACATGCCCGCCAAGGACACGTCGGGAATCACGGGTGTAAAGAGGTATTTGCCTGGTTCGGCGAGATCGCAGCAGAGGCTTTCTCAGCTCAAACACGACCCTATACTGAAACAGGTTAAGCTTTACTGGAAGCTAGAGGCTGAGGTTAGGCGTCTAGAAGAGATCCGAGAGAACCCAAACAGTCAGAAGGTGTACCTGGACGAGAACGGCAAGCCCCGTATGTTCAAGTACTCCTCAGATCAGCACGTCAGGCTCCTGGAACAGATGTCAAAGATCAATGAAGGACTGATGCGCTATGGTTACGGTAGAGTACCGGAGCTTGAAAATACGAATCCTGATAGCGTACCTACTCTCACAATTAACCTCACTCAAGCTCCAACTGGAGTCTACGAGGATACAGGAAGAATAGTAGATGTCAATCCAACTCCATCCGGGGCAAAGTAGTGTATTCTCTGACATATTCGTCAGACGTGTAGGTAGATTCTTTGTGGTAGTGTGCTCGCGGGGCTGGGGCAAGTCGTATGTAGCAGCTGTTGCCGCAGTGAAGGCCGTCTGGGAGCTCATGACCCTAGCCTACAGTGTGCCTAACAAGAATGTGTACATAATAGCGCCGACCTACGATCAGGTCACCGACATCTACTACCCACTGCTTATGTATCAGTTGGGAATGGAGCGGTACGTGCTCAAATCGTCTAGAGATGACGGCCGCTTCCTCTTCCCTGGCAATGTGGAGCTTAGGCTAGTGTCCTACGAGGCAGTAGAGCGCATGAGGGGTAAGGGTGCCTATTTCGTCGTGGGAGACGAGCTGTCCTCGTGGTCCAGGGGACTGACACCCAAGGAGGCCTGGGAAGGTATCATACAGCCCACCATAATAACCAGGTGGTCCGAGCAGAGAGCTAGATTGTTTGGTGCTCCCTCCGCTGGTAGAGCTCTCATAATCAGCACCCCAAAGGGTTACAATTACCTATACGATATGTACAATTACAGAGAGGTCGATCCCCTTTGGGTGTCGTACCACTTTGACTACAGGACCTCGCCGTTCCTCGATCCTAATGAGATAGAGCGTATACGGCATACGATAGACCCGATAGAGTTCGCCTCTGAGTATTTGGCATCGTTCGAGGAGTCCGGCAACAACGTGTTCTACTGCTTCGACAGAAAGATACACGTTAAGAATGAACTGCCGTATTTCGTACCACCTACGGACGATGAGAAAGGTGAGGATGTACATCTCAATATTGATTTTAACGTTGGTCTTCAATGCACTTCTGCTTTTGCTGTTCGAAGTGGCAAGGTACATATCCTCGATGAATTCAAAGGGCATCCAGACACCGAGACACTGGCTATTGCTCTTACGACAAAGTATCGTGGGCATAAGCTCTATGCCTACCCCGACCCTACTGGCCGTGCTAGAAAGTCTAGTGCTCCGGTTGGTCGTACTGACTTTAGTATACTTACAGCTGCCGGAATACAGTGCATGGCTAGGGATAAATCTCCCCCTATCGTGGACTCGGTAGCCGCGGTCAATGCTAAGCTCAAGACGGCTGCGGGTGATGTGGGACTCTTCGTGCACCCCAGGTGTCAGGGCACTATTGCATCTCTCGAGAGAACAAAGTGGGTCGATAAGAACCCGGACACCGCGACCATAGACAAGTCAGAGGGTGTAGAGCACTACAGCGACGGTATCCGCTATGGAATCGAGTACCTGTTCCCCGTCAGGGCCGGAGGGAAGTTGGCTTCGAGGGGGTTCAAATTCTAAATACTGGGAGTTACTGTGTCAGAAGAACAGGCCCAGGGCGTGAAGCCCGGACTTGAACGACACATACAGACACTAGTGACAAGCGTGACATTGGCGCTGTTGATGTGGACTGGGGTCACATTGGTAGACCTTCGCGACAGACTTGCGAGGATGGAAGAGAAGATAATCACTCTGAATTCGGAGATACAGCGTGCCCAATCGGATAGATTTACCATGTCCGATTGGAGGCGCGAGAAGGAGTTCTTGGACGAGCGCTTCCGCAGGCTCGAGGAGGACACGAAATTCTTCCATAGGGAAGATAGACCAAACGGAAGAGGGAGGTAGGAAATGGCGAGAGCCGTTCTGACCGACCTGAAGCAGGACCTCATGACCGACTCTGGGGCCGTGCTCTGGTCGATCGTGAGGGGTGAGCAGCTGGAGTATCCCGTCACTATCAAGTTCATAGACAATGCGTCCGATGGTTACGAGTTCGAGGCCGTGGTGATGGAGGCCTTGAATGTGGCCAACCAGACTAAGAAACCTACGGCCCTCCAGGGCTCTGGCATCAATACTACCCTAGTAGTCAGGGTGCTTACGGATAGGGGAGTATGGGATGCAGGACAAGCGTACAATCGGGAAGAGTTTGTGTACCATGATGGCAAGTACTATAAGCTATCTGAGGGAGTTGCTAGGATTTCTGCAACAGCTCCTCCTGATGATGTGGCCTGGGCTGTTCATACTCCTAATGTTGTATATATTCAGTTCCCCAAAACGCTAGCCTCAGGGTGGAGCGTGCAGCCTGGTGTTAATTTCAATACTTACGGGTTCTTCGAGCTTCGCGTTACGGAGCCGCTGGACGCCATAATACAGCGTACTTGGAAGCCCGTCAGGGGAATGGTGGAGATGCTGTTCAGTCCCACAGAAGCGGTGGTGTAGAAATATGGCGGACATTAAGACTACAATCAAGCAGATTGCAGCATCCATAAAGTCCGGAGGCATCAAGACGGACGTCGGTGGCGGTAGTCTTAATGTCAAGGAGGCTGTCGTCAAGGGCGTCAGCGCCGCCGAGCCCGTAGGGAAGCTCAGTGCATCCCACAACTATCCCAGGAAGAAGCCGGACAAGCGCAAGTTCAAGTTTGTCCCTGAGGTCGCTTCCATCTCGGAGAGCATACAGAAGGCGTTCGGGCTACATATCGCCGACGTCGTTACGACTATAGAATCACTAGATTTCCTCTCGTACCAGCCGGGCAACTATAGAGTTGATATAACCGGGCTGGTCGATCGCCTAGCGATGGACTTCTCCAAGCGGATAGAAGAGACGGCAGGGGTAGTAGACGCTGTCGCCCTCGCTACAGGCAAAAACGCGGCGGACACCGCATCCGTATCCGAATCAGTGTCTAAATCAGTCCTCAGGGCTAATCAGGAAGCGCTCCAGATCAACGAGAGCGTAAGCTTCCTGGCGGCATATTATAGGACCGCGCAAGACCAGACGAGCATACAAGACGTACTAAGCAAGGTAGCCGGGAAATCGGTGTCCGAGTCCGCTTCTATCCAGGACCAGGTTAGCAAGAGAATAGCCAAGTCGGTATCGGAGGTCGTGCAGGCATCCGATCAATTCTCGTACGAGGTATTCGGGGCCAATGTATATCAGTCCTCCGAAGCCACCTCGATGTCCGAGGTGCTGCTTAAGTACTTCGGTAAGAGCGTCCAGGAGCAGACCTCCGTGCAGGAGGTCGTTTCCAAGTACCTGACTAAGGTAATATCCGAGGCAGTGCAGTCCGCGGACCAGCTATCCAGTAACCTCGTTGGGGCGGGTCAACAGGAGAACTCGGAAGTCGCGTCGATGTCGGAGCAGATCCTGCTGGCATTCAGCAAGGCGGCCGAGGAGCAGGCTTCTGTGCAGGAGAGCGTGCTGTACGCGGTGGGTAAGGCGCTCTCGGACACGGCATCGGTCCAGGAGAGCGTCGACAAGGCCGTCAGCATCGTCATATCCGAGGGTATCTCCATCTCGGAGAGCCTGTCCAGCAACATGTACGGGGACGACTTCTACGACACGCTTGAGTCGACTGCTATGACCGAGACACTGGAGATGTACTTTTCCAGGTCTGATTCGGAGCAGGCGTCCATCCAGGATTTGCTGTCTGTGCACGTATACAGGCAGGAGTCCGATTCTGCGTCCGTGTCGGAGACAGTCACCAGGGCGGTGCGCAAGGAAATATTCGATGTAGTTCAAGGTGTGGATTCCATCAGCTCTCAACTGGCAGGATTCGGAGCGCAGTCGGTTTCAGAAGCCTCTGGCATGATAGATCAACTCAGCATGAGTTTCTTCAAGCAGATAGAAGAGGCCACGTCAATAGCCGACTTAGTATCCCTAAGACCCAACAAAGCTGTGATTGATCAGGCATCCGTGTCGGAGTCGTTCGATACGTACGTCGGGAAGGTCGTGTCAGATCAGGCCTCGCTCTCTGAGCAGTTGGTATTCTACGCGAAGGCTTCTCTCTCGGAATCTTCTTCCATCCAGGAGCAGATTAGCCTGCGTCCGGGCAAGTCTTTGTCGGATCAGATGTCCGTGTCTGAGAGTGTCATCAAGACGATCAGGCTCGCGCTGTCCGACTCTATCAGTCTGGTCGATGATTTTTCTTACGATTTGGTCTCCTCTTTCCTCCACGGGCAGGACGAGCTGTCCAGTATATCAGAGACACTGTCCTCGTACGTCAGGAAGGTGGCGAGCGAGCTAGCTTCAGTATCCGATATGCTGTCATTCTACGCTAGAAGGGCCAACGATGAGTCTGTAGGTATCACCGAGGTCGTCGGCAAGCACCCGAAGATACCGGCCGAGGATCAGCTGTCGGTCACCGAGGTAGTCACCAGGAGACCCAACAAGGCGGCGACGGATCTCGCCAACTTGTCCGAGAGCCTACTCAAGTACCCCCGAATGCTGATATCCGAGCTGTCATCCATATCGGAGTCCGTGTCCAGGTACCTGAGAACGGTGCGCTCCGAGGCCGTAGGCATAACGGAGACCACGAGCAAGGCCGTGCGGATCGTCATTCTGGACGCGGTGAGCTCTCTCGACGTGCTGACCACGTCACTATCCACGACGTCCCTTAATACGGAGTCATCATCCGTATCAGAAACCATAGCGTTGTACGCCAAGAAGGCGCTGTCCGAGACGGCGGGTGTGGTGGAGTCAATCGCGAAGTACCCGAAGATACCCTCCTCCGATCAGGTATCCGTCGCAGAAGTGGTGACCAGGAAGCCCAACAAGGGCGCGCTTGACCAGGTGTCTCTGACCGAGACTCTGGCGAAATATCCGAGGAAGGTGATCTCGGAGACTTCCCCGATAGTTGAGTCGGTAAGTAGGTATACCAAGACTCTCAGGACGGAGTCCGTCGGTATCACGGAGACAGCCAGCAAAGCGATACGCATAGTGCTGCTAGACACGGTCAGCTCGCTCGATGTTCTTATCACGGCGCTCACGGCTACCTCTCTCAATACCGAGTCCTCGTCCGTCTCCGAGACCGTCTCGAAGTACGCCAAGAGCGTCAGGTCCGAGCTGGTTTCTATGGTGGACGTTGTTTCCAAGTATGTCAGGGTACTGGTAGAGGATGATGTCTCCGTATTGGAGTCGGTGGTCAAGACGCCGAGACCGGTCTTGAGCGATCAGGTCTCGCTGTCGGAGACCGTCACGCGCGGCATAAGGCCAGTGGCCCTAGATACAGTATCTACCACTGAGCAGTTAATCAAAGACGTGAGCTTAGTACTAAGTGAGCAGGCGTCTACGCAGGACATTCTTTCCAAGAGTATAGGCCTGGTTCTCCAGGATTCAGTATCATTCTCCGATATCTTCAACGGTCACCTGGCTGAGACCGGGACTCACACCAGCGAGGAATCTGCGGCCATCGCCGAATCGCTGACCCTGTATTTACAGGACTACTATGCTAGTGACTATCACGAGCCGGGTTACTACGGAACAATTTACACAGTCTAAGGAAACAAATGAAAGAGAATCTCAAGCTCCGCGGTATCGTCACGGCGATCCTGCGGGACAAGGACGGTAACGTCAAGCAAGAACAGACCATCGACAACCTGGTCGTTACGGGCGGTCTGGGCTTCATCACGGACCGCATGCAGGGCGCTGGCACCGGGGTCATCTCCCATATGGGGGTGGGTACGACCAACACGGCTCCGGCCACCGGCAACACGGCCCTGGTCGCCGAGGTCGGGACGCGCGCCACTGTCACTGCATCTAGAGTAACAACCACGACCGCAAATGACACCGCTCAGTATGTATCCACTTTTGCCGCAGGAAACGCTACTGGTGCTTTGGTCGAGGCGGGTCTTTTCAATGCAAGTACGGGTCCTCTCATGGTATCTCGCGTTGTTTTCGCGGTGATCAACAAGGGCGCGTCCGACTCCCTGGACATCACCTGGAAGATCCAGCTGACGGCCGCCTAATAGGGAGTAACGGATGGTCGCTCTGACGAAGCGTCTCGTCAAGGGCTCGCCCCTCACGAACGCAGAGGGCGACGCCAATCTGGACGCCCTCAATGGCAAGATGGAGTTGGTGAAGGCGGGAACGGCATCCCCGCCTTCCACTCCTTATGTCGGGTTGGAGTGGTTCGATACCGATTCTGGGATAAAGTATACCTGGACAGGCTCTGAGTGGGCCGAGCTTGACGCCGGAACGATACTAGGAAGCATGGCTAGTAAAGGTCTCACCATAGAGACCCCTAGCCCTACTGAAAATATAACTTTCTTCTACACCCCGTCAGCTCTGTCTATAACGAGTGTTGTGATGATGGTAGTTGGCACGACTCCTAGCGTTACGTACTCTCTAAAGAGTGCCTCTGATAGGACTAGTGGATCACCGACCGTGCATGTGTCAGACTCGGTTGCTAACAATACGACCTCCGGCTCGCAGGCTACCATAGCTAATGCTAGTATAGCCGCAGGCTCGTGGGTTTGGCTCACGACATCCGCTACAAGCGGCACGGTCGATAACATACATATAGTGGTAGGATTCTGATGGCTAATGAAACAGTGCTCG
>Ga0105096_10000937_pt1 | contig 11318 bp, 13 predicted proteins | sample PPLLak3cmMay2015_FD_87036 | JGI IMG/M metagenome (GOLD analysis project Ga0105096, IMG submission 87036) | Freshwater sediment microbial communities from Prairie Pothole Lake near Jamestown, North Dakota, USA - PPLs Lake P7 Core (1) Depth... | ecosystem: Environmental > Aquatic > Freshwater >... | reverse complement strand
GGAATCGATACTTTGTTGTCGGAGCACCTCGGTGTGGAAGTCCGAAATCCGGACACATCGATCCAGTACTCCTATCTATTCACTATCTACTGTCAAAATAACTTGTCACCACCAAAACAAGGTCGATACCACCTTTCCGATCGTAAAGGTGACGTGTCCAAACCTACGATCATTCAGACATGGGTAACACACGACACCAACAACGAAGAGATATGGCAGTGTCACCAACAACTGTTTCAAGTATACCCTGACAATCCTTACATGTTATTTTCAGATTTTGAAATGAAACGATTTATTCGTTCTCATTACGACGACATCGTGTGTCAACAGTACGACAACATCGTTCCAACCGCCTTCAAGTCCGATTTCTTTCGATACTTGTTCTTGTACAAATACGGGGGTATGTACTTGGACATTACCGTCCAACCAGTAGAAAATGTGTTTACCTTCTTGAAGGAGAAGTATTCTTCCAAGACGCTGGACTTTATCTCTGCACGTGACAATGGTCTTCGTCAGGGGATCTGGAACGGTCTCATGATCGCAACGAGACCGGGAGATGAGATTATGCGTGGATGTATCGAAAAGATCATGCAAACCACCACTACGAACAACAACATGCGAACAACGGGATGTCTTGAGTACACGGGTCCCGCGCTTCTTGGAAAAGTTGTCCAAAACATGTCGTCCACACATGAACGGGTGTTCTTGCTAGAGTTTCATAACTCCATGTACATTTGCGATCCAGAGACCAAGCAAGTCCTTTTCCGTCCAAAGAATAGCTTGAATCGAGGCATGCAATCCACGAGACGTATGTATCGCGAGTCACAAAAGAATCATTACTCCGCGCACTGTTTTTACAACAACGTTTTCTTATATCATACGACGACAAGACCTTCCAATCTCAAAATTTGATTTTCGTTCGAGGCGTTTCAAGGAGAAACGTAAAAATGCAGATGTTGGACAAAATTAATATTGCTCGACGTAATGTACAGGCGATGCTGCTTCATCGTGAATACCATATAGTGGACGACGAGAGGTTGATGTTCAAGAACAAAAAAGACAAATTTCTTAAAGTTTTCATATGTCTTTATTCCAAACTCAATATTGAGCGAATAAAGGCATACATCCAAGAACTTGAACAGTCGCAGATCAAGCATTGTATCATCATCTATGACGATGTGATTACAAGTTCTTGTAAAAAGATATTGGAGTTTATGGTTCGTTTTACCTTTGAAACATTTCATCTTAACGAAATGCAATACGACTTGACACAGCATGTACTGTACAACATCCATGAAAAACTTCCGCCACAAGAGGTTTCGGCTATTTCTTGTATCAAGAGCTTTCCAGTCCTCTTGAAATCCGACCCCGTGTGTCGATACTTCCATTTCCAACGAGGAGATGTGATACGTGTACGACGAAAGAACGGAGTCATTGTGTATCGTGTCGTACGATGAATGGGAAATCTTAAGACGCTTCTAATCTATTTTACGAACAGCAATCTGACGCTCGCCGTTATAAATGATCCTAAGATGATTGCCCTTTGATGCGATGAAAACATCCATAACACGCGTTATTTCTGCATTACCGTTTCCCTTATAGTCATCCATCCAAATAATGCCGTTGTGGGCTGTGAAACAATACGCGTTCTCACAATCTCTTGCGATTTGATTGGGGACATGTGACCCGTCGATATAGATCAGATCGAATTTCGTTTGCGCAAGGGATGCATCTACTTCATCATGATACATGGCAAAATATGTGTCGCTCGTCATCTTGCAAATACGAACCTTGTTACAATTTCTACTCTTGTGAATATTTGCAAGGAAGCGTTGTTCCGTTAGTTCGGTCAAGGGCGTAGTAGTATCCCCCAAATCAAATGGGTCTACACAGGTCAAAGTGGAATCTTCGTGGAGCAAGACTTCATCTGAGAAAAAACAAGAAGAGATGCCTTCATAACACCCAATTTCTAATATTCGGAGACTCCTTGATGAATCAATAAAGTTCATGAGTTCGGTTTTTATTTCTGAACCCAGAAACCAAGAATGAGTGTACTCGTACATGCCTTTATTTCCTTGTAAATCTTCATCAACGAGTATCATGTTACTTTGTTTTTCACTTGGTATCATATGTACTTAGACTATTTTGTCAATCTTTTATCGACGGTTTTTCTGTTATTTCATGTGGAGAGAGATGGCTTGACGATACGGAACGATTGATTTGTGGAGGCTACGATTGACCTGGTTGTGAAGTCGAATGACCCATCGAATGAGAGAATCCCGTGACCCAAAAGCATTCTCAAAAATCGACGTGTCTTTGGACAAATGACCCAACAAATTCTCCTGACATTTCAGACATGGAAGAACAAATGGCAACGAGAGAAAGAACATCTTATAGTGCTGTTTGTCCACCGCCGTCGGCTTTGTGGGATAGCACAAGGCAACGGAGTGCATAAACGTCCAAGCACTCGGTCCCCAAACCTGGGGGTCACATGAAAATTTCATTTTATTTATATTCAACATATATATAAAATGAAATTAAATTTCAAGGATCTATTCCCGCTCACAACCATCGAAAAAACCGATGATTATATCGAGACATGCCATTTCTATTTTAGTGGTCAACCCGACATTCTTCAAGACTGTATCCAATTTCTTCAAGAGAAGAAGAAGAGTCTTCTTTCCGAAAACCAGTTTGCCATGGACAAATGCCGTTTGGAGAAGAATCTTACTCGCCAATGTTGCAAGACACATGCCAAGAGCAATGACTTGGCGTACAGCATATGTGTCGATGAACTCGTCAATGGTCAACACTCGACGCAAATGTACGTCCTCTTTGTTCTCGGGATTGTTGTAGTTATCCTTGTAATGTTCCTTGTGTATCCGCGGTATTTTGTCATGTCAAAATCTTTTCTTGGTTATGGTAAATAGGTGTAACCAAACAAAACAATATGCCATCGAATTATAAGAACCAGAGTTTGATGATTCCTTTTCGATTGTGGGTCATGCCCGACAAGGGCCTTTTCCGTGTCGAGATACCATCCCTTGCCAAAACGACCAACACGGAATGGATTTTTGATGACCGTATTTCATCGATCAAAGAATGGAAACCGTGGAAAGAAGGCAATCCGTACCTCTACGGCCTCAGCATCGCATCTTACCCACACACATGCAAAGGAACCGACTTGGTCGCGTTTATCCAGAATGACAAATTTCCGTACAATACCGAACTTGTCGTTCTTGGTGCGTTCTTAGAGCGCGAAGAAGTGATTGTCGGGCCCTTTAAAGGAAGAGAAGTGGACCAAATGTACATGTTCCAGTACTCTGTTCCAAATACGACCCTCCTTTACCTTTGGGCGCATTTGGACATGTACAATCAGCTCAGTTTCAATCTCATGATTAATCCGCGTATTGATGATTATGAAAAGGAGAAACAAGCGGTTGGGAAATGGATTCACTTGAGTCTCTATCCTCTTCTCTCGGAAATGGATTATTGGAAATCCACGACAGAGTCTTTGTGTATTCCAACCGAAAAGTGCCATCATCACGATTCGTCATGTTTCAACACACTCCGTGAATGTCAACAAGCCACCTATGACACAATCCGAAACCGGCACACCTGGGTTGAAAACAACTCCGAACCCATCTATCGGTACATGAATTGGTGGAAGAAGCAAAGCACATATACGAAACTACGTTCTCTTGAGTACAAACAATTTGAAAAATAAGAAAAGACATGCGACGACAATGCATACAGTCAAGAGAAAGAGGCGCAATGTGTTTCCACTTGATGTGGAAGCATGGTCTCCATCACGAAAGTAGAAATTATCAAGTAGGTATTGTAGTTGCGAATTCCTAAAATTTTGTGCATAATTAGGATCAATGAGGTCTTGTCTTTCAAGTGTAAAATTCTTGAACTTGTCAAGATGGCTGTAGTCGGACAATTCCTCCTTACTCACTTTCCTAGCGACGAGCTTTTTTGTCTCTGAGTCAATGTCCCAGTAGTATACAAAATCTTTCACCGGTGCTCGAGCACATCGTATCGCAAACATCTCTTCCAGCACGAGGGGGTGGTGGTAGAAAGGATATGTTGTGACGAGCTGTGTATGGTACAGATCCTCGACATTGAAAAGAATGGAGGATGACCAGCGGACAGTGTACGGCAAGAATCCAAACTTTTCTGGATTTTCAAAGAGAAACACATTGTTGTTTTTACTATTCTTGAGAAAGACAAGCTCCCCGTTTCGAATCTTTCCGCCCGCTGTCGAAATACTGGAGGCGACGGGGAGGTCACGAAAGATCACGATCTGGAGAGCATTGTTCGGATCATTCCCGAATGTCAAATCATCCATCAAAAACAAGTCGCTTTCGGGTTTAGTCGAATCTTGTCGAAAGCGTAACAAATAGATTCCGAGTTGGGTGATATTCGATATATTTTCCTCATTCAGTTGTTTGCTTTCAGGATTATGAAATGCGGTGATGTCCACGCCCAGATCCGGGTGGAAGATCGGACTACTTTGTGGGGGGAATGTACTCTTGTCAAAAATGTTCGGGTCTCCCCATCGCGGGAACCCGTCTAGTGGTAAGCAATAGGACGACTTTTCGTTCGGTACCTTGATATGATATCCAAAATTGCAACGCTTGGAATCGTTACATATTTTCGCACATTCTTCTACAGAGACTCCACGAATGCATTCTCCATGGATTGTGTTGATACAGGACAACCCTGTTGAAAACGGTTTGACCCATCGATCACGTAGAATTTCCATTTTCTTTTTCTTCTACTAATAAAAAAAAAATGTCATCATCTTCATTTACAAAGGTTCGTACATCCAAAACAGCGCCCTTGAATACCATTGTCCTGAAAAGAGGAGACATGACGATGATGGCAGCTCCTTCGAGTGGTCAAGAACATCCATTTGCAGAGTACATTCCATTTCAAATGGATTATGATGCCATTCCGTTTCTGAAGAAGGTGCCGAACAGTTTCAAGTGCAATGAAAAGTTAACTGTACCGGCGTTGGATCAAGCAGAATGTGGAAGCTGTTGGGCGTTTGCGACGTGTTCGGCTCTTTCCGACCGCATCAACATTGCCTGTGATCGCATGGTTTTGAAGACTTGCTTGACACCCACAATCCCCTTGACATGTAATTTCTTTCTCGAGACACAACAGGAAAAGATTTTTGATGTCAAATACACCAATACCGTTGCGAACCTCCAAAACATTCTGAACAATCTTGCGTGTCATGGAAATTCCGTCGTGCTCACTTGTTTCTTTTTGCACTCCTGGGGAACGTTCCGTCAGGATTGTGCGGGATATCAATCCGACAGCACCATGAATGTCGAGTACAACAAGACAAATTTTGGATACCGATCAAACCAAGTCATTTCAACCGACATTAACTTTTCATCGAAAGGAAATACTGTCGCCTGTAGCGCGTTCTATGGGAATATAGGCAGGTCTCCAAACTCAAGCACATGTGTTGGAAGAGTGGTGAATGATAATAAGATTTACATGGAACCGGCGCAAACGTTTCGTTGTTTATTTTATTACTCCATTGATAACGGTGTCAAAAACAATAAGAATCTCATGAAGGATATTATGCATTGGGGACCCCTCGTGACCTCGTTTCAAGTGTATTCTGATTTTTACGATTTCAATCCGCAAGTGGATGGAGTCTACCAGAGCAACCTCGATCCTGCGACACTTGTGGGTGGCCATGCCGTGGTCATTAGTGGATGGGGAACGTATCAAGACCCCAAAACCCAAAAGAGCATTCCTTTCTGGTGGATTAAGAACTCGTGGGGATCTGATTTCGGGATACAGGGATATTTTCGAATGTTACGAGGGAGTAATCACTGTGGAATCGAAGAAAATGCGGTGGGTATGATTCCTAATTGCTACCCCAAGAATACCAAGGAACTGGATCGTGTGATGAATATTTTCTACAAGAAATGGAAACTAAAGACGTCTCTTCATCCCCTCTACTTGAAATTGTACAACACCCTGTTGAAAGCGTACGCATTATTACCAGATGAATTCGAAAACGTCATGTTCATTGACGACAATCTTAAGAAATATCCCATCATCGACTACTTCTTCTTTCATATGCCGTTCCGTGCAAATTTTCAGCTTGAGCCTCACAGCGGATTTGCAAAATACAATACCAGTCAATTTCCAGGATTGGACTATTCTCCACCCTACACCTGGACAGATATGAAAAATGTTTGATACATTCATTCACGTTTACGAAACATCCGATTATCAATATATCAAGTTTAAATATTTTAATTTCACGGTAAAATATTTCAATTAAAAACGTTCATTACAAAAAGAAAGAATCTGTTTGTCATGGTAAGTTATCTAGTGATACTCTTTGTCCTATTCATGATGATGCTCATATGGATCGAATATATTATGCTGCGTAACTACAATATTCATAAAATGATTGCACCCAGCCATTACGGAAATCCTTTCCTAGATAGTCATATCATTCCCCACGCAACATCCCTTACACAAAAGTCCATCGTTTTCACTGGCTTGGCAAGAAACATTGAGTCAAAGATTGAACAGACCATTGAAAATTGTGTCGTTATTGGAACCTTCTTCACATCGTACAAGATCGTTATTTTTGAAAACGATAGTTCCGATGACACGCGCCGTATCATTCAAGAAATGTCTTCCAAGAATCCAAATATCATGCTGGTGGAATGCGAAGGCTACCCTGATTGCAAATTTCAGCAATGTGAATTGTATGAATATGGAATCATGAACAAGAACCGTATCGATCGTATGGCCTTTTTTAGGAATGTTTGTATGAACATCGTCCAAACCAAGTTTTCATCGTACGAATACGTATGCGTCCTTGACTTTGATATCGATGGATCCATTCCGCTCTCTGGATTCCTCCACGCCCTCGACTGCCCCTTTGAATGGTCATGCATTTGTGCAAACGGAAGATCGTCTGTTCCAGGAACCTTCGGCATGTTCACGACGATGTATGATGCCATGGCGTTGTGTACAACAGACGAAGACTTTGTAGAGTCGGTGGAGGGGTCCAGAGGAATGTACCCCCTGTTTAAGAAATACCTGAAACTTATGAAACTTTCCAATTACGAAGCATCCGACTACGTCTCTGGTTTTGTACCTATCAAGTCCGCGTTCAACGGACTGGCTATCTACAAAATGAAGGACATCCAAGGACTGTTCTACAAGAAAGGATATTCATGCGAGCACATCTCGTTGCATGAACAATTGGTCAAACAGAATAAGAAATTGTTTATTGATACTTACCTCATCATCTACGCGGGTCACCAAGGACCTCGCCAAATTTCCCAGTTCTTTTTGAACTAATGAACTTGTTGTTGGTTGTAGAAAACCGGTTGTGACCCCTGTTGACGAGGATTGGCCGTCCGCGTATTTTGTGGTGGTTGTGCTGGTGTACCTGAATTGTACGCTTCCGTGAACGTTACATAACACACATCGTCGCGTTCTCCACTACACTTGGGCTTGCCGATTGTATACGCTGGGATGGTGTTATTGCCTGCCTTGTTGACGTTTTCGGGCATGGCGTTAGACGGCGCTGCGAATTGTGAAGACGATCCGTTTTGAGGAGGCTGCTGGTTTCTGGATGCACTGTTGGGTTGAGACGCAGTGGGAGGTTTTTGGGACGACGCCGATCGATCGTTTGTCGTGTTGGAAGCCTGTCTGGACTCCAAGAACGCTGTTTTTTGAAGCTGTTGATAGATATCCAGAATGAACGACTTGATGCTCTGTATGTCATGATTTCCGTCGTAACGCATGTACGGGATACCATCCACGTACAATATGATATCGGGAACGTAGGTGATGGGTACGATCGTTTGGTTGGAGAGTTGGACGACGCGTCTGTTCTCCGCCTTGTTGACGTTGATCATTGTGAATTGACATCCATTGATATTGAACGGCAACTGTTTGTAACGACCCATGAGCTTCGTACAGTGTTGACATTCATTGGAATAAAAGAGAACAAGGGAAAGTCCTTGGACATCGTAATTCAAGCACAGAAGGTTGCCCTTCTCGCCTTTACGGATGATGAAATCATCGACGTTTAAATATAAAATTCCACTCATATTTTATATTCGCTCGCGTGTTCTCTTAAATAATAATACATGATATTTTCGTGGAACCCATTATTGCTGATTACATTCCATCGCTCCTCCTCCAGGCATACCAGGCATACCTCCACCCATTCCAGGCATAGGAAATGGAATACCGTGTCCAGGTGGGGCGGTACGCGCTTGTCCTCCTCCATTACCAGGATGCGCCTGCTTCTCGGAAGATTTTGTAGGATCGGGGGATGTGAAGTACTCCATTTTCTTTGAAAACATGTTGGAGGGTTTGATTTCGATGGACCTTTGCTGGTCTTTCTCCACAATCGCCGCCGAAATCTTTTCGATCCATGACTTGTCAAGAGACGTTGGTGTCGGGTATGCAATGTCGAACCCAATATGAAGATCGCCGTGTTGATGTGTATGAGCATTATACAGTCCCTTTTTTGGAAGCACGAGCAGTTCATTCCACTTGACAAGGTATGGGTATCGTACCTCGATAAAAGATCGGTCTAGGAGTTCGATGTTTCGTGTGAACCCTGTCAAGGATTCCATGAATGTCAAGGCTAACGTCAAATACAAGGATGGTCCTTTGCGTTGAAATGTTGGATGATCTTTATATTCAATGACGAGAACCACGTCACCACTTTCACCGTCGATTCTCTCGTCTTGTTTGTTTTTCAATACAAAACGGTGCTGCTCCGTACAGTTCTTGGGTATGGGAACGACTACTTTCTCTTCAATCGTTTGAAACAGTTCGTTGGCATTCTCATATTTAGCTCCCTTGCACTGTGGACATTCCACTTGCTGCTGCATTTGCATGAAACCCATTTGTCGATTCATGACACGAAATCCGTTTCCTTGACAAAGTGAGCACTGCTTCTTCTCCTTTGTTCGATCCACAATCTTACGCTGTAATTTGTAGATGTAGTCCATATTTCCATTCACAACATCCTCTAATGGTACCCGAAGTGGAATGAACATGGGTGCAGGCACTCGTTCTTGAGCTTGTTGTCTTCCACCAAACCCAAATCCGAAAAGGTTTTCCATCATGGAGTGGACATCACCGGCGTTCTGACCCATCCCATTCTTCAAACCGTCAAATCCAAACTTGTCATAAATTTCCTTCTTTTCAGGATCTTTGAGAATGTTGTACGCTTCCGACACTTTCTTGAATTCGTTTTCATCACCTCCCTTGTCAGGATGATGCTGGATACACAATTTCTTGTACGACTTTTTCATTTCTTCCATCGAACAGTTCCTGGAAACCCCCAGAATATGATACAAATCGACGTTTTCGCTCATGTTTTACTTACCTAAGTCATCGTAAATCTTTAAGTCAACCTTTGAAGTCCATCTCTTGACGACGTTCTCCAATTGGTGGAGTACATCATTCCCTTCACCAATGTCATTGTGAACAACATGTTCAAACGGTAAGCCGTCCAAATCAATCTCGGATGGATGGTACCTGTTACATTTTTCCATGACATGCCGTTCTTCATTTCGCTTGGGAGCGACCACTCGAATCACGAGATGGTTCGGTAGACTTTTGATGTATGCCAGCTCATTCTCAAATCGAATGTCCTGTACAATGAACAACGGAACCATCGTACGGCGGGTTTTTACTGGAAGTTGTGAAAGTTGGTATTGTTGGATCGATATCCAACTCTCCAATTGTCGAATCCATACATCGGAACGAACGGTCTGACGACCGACTTCGGTACCGTACCTCTGAAGATGCTCTCGAACTTCGGTTGTCTTTTCCACGAAAAGATTGTGGAACGAGAGTGTATTGGTCATGTCACGTGCATAAATTTCAGACTTGATAAACGACCCAAAGCTGAAGTAGTATGGAAGGAGTTGAATGTCTTGTTCTTTGAAGATTTCGATCAGACGCGGTACAACGAAATGATCACTCAGAAAGTTCTTTCCTACGCCCAGCTTTCCTGACATTCCGAGGACAATCATGTTTTGGTTGACGAGTTTCATGTATGACGTTGTTTGTGATGATCATCAAGTACACAATAACACGATATCAATATTTCTCACGGAGACCTGTCTCATCACAAAAGTGTCCTCACATTCCACCAAAATATTGATTTTCCATGTGGAAAAATCAATATACATTCAATCTATTTCCAACAAAGCTTTATATTCCATCTGTATCCAATCACATTGGATATTTTCGGCATACAAATCAACCAAGACACATTGAATCTTTGAATTGATTCGAGACAACAAGACTTCTCATCTATGACAATGGAGGAACCGCAACCCGACATCGCACCTGTCCCTGGGGCGGTCGCCTTGGAAGACGACGAAACCACGGCATCGTACTATGTGAGATCAGAATGGTGGAAAGCCGATCTTGATTACCTCCCACTTCACAGGTTCCAGAAGCATTTGAAAAGCACTTGTTTGGAACTAAACGGCAGTCCACCTTTACGTCGTGTGGTGGATATTTGTCACGAAATCACGTCATTCATTTCCAGTGACATGACTCGGGAAATTGAAATGGAGTACGCGTACTACTACGACAAGGATATTATCCAGTGGAAGGATCATACGTTGGTTCAAACTGGGTACTTGGAGTATCTGAAACATCTCTTGACGAAACTTCTCCGAATCCATGTCAAGGAACCTCATGATGACATTCGGCAGTTCATCGTAAAATTTCACGACAGTTGGTTCAAGAAACCTCGGTATTGGGATGATGAAGATCTGACGCGTTTACAAGATATTGTCGCGCAACTCTAAACATTTATTGTTGTTCTTTTGTTTGCATAATCACGCTTCCTTGAGCCTTGCGGTACCCAAAAGTAGTACAGTTGGAGGGGTACGCACCATCAATGCTAAAGTAGACAGTGGAGCTGTAGGGTTTATTGTGAGTGAGGGCACCGTATCCAAATGATTTGTTAACGGGTACGATGTAGATGTCCGAAGCCATCGGTTTTGTCTGGGCGCAATTATTTCCATAGGAAGAATCAAGATTTCCAAACGTCATTTTATTTATTATTAAAAAAAAAAAAATAAATGGAATGTCCCATCTGTCTTGAAACATATGACGATGCGGAAGAGTATGTATGTGAAGTATGTAAAACAGGTTTATGTATCCAGTGTCTCCAAAAGTTGAGAAAAGAAGAGTGTCCATTTTGTCGCTTAAGCTTTTCCAAATCGATGCCCGCTGCTTCCACCGACGGAAGTTTCCTACAACCAACGCCACCACCT
>Ga0105096_10000933_pt1 | contig 11329 bp, 7 predicted proteins | sample PPLLak3cmMay2015_FD_87036 | JGI IMG/M metagenome (GOLD analysis project Ga0105096, IMG submission 87036) | Freshwater sediment microbial communities from Prairie Pothole Lake near Jamestown, North Dakota, USA - PPLs Lake P7 Core (1) Depth... | ecosystem: Environmental > Aquatic > Freshwater >... | reverse complement strand
TGGGGTGCCTTCTCGTCCGGTGTCAGGATTATTGGGTACGGCGTTATTCCGTTCTTCTGAGCGAAATACGTCTCGATCACGTGCCGGGCGATGGGCGCCGCGCTCGAGCCGTGCTCGCCGTGCTCGGCAAAGATGACGCCGGCGATTTCGGGGTTGTCGCGCGGCGCGAAGAACGCGAACCAGCCGTGGTCGCGCAGGTCCATCTCGGTGCGCCCCGCCGCCGCCCTGCCGCCCTGCAGCGAGATCACCTGCGCCGTGCCGGTCTTGCCCGAGACATCGCGCCCGGCGACGCGGGCCCGCCCGCCCGTGCCGTTGCCGTTGACCACCATCCACAGCCCGTCGTGCAGCGCGGCGATGGTCTCCGGCTTGAGCCTGACGCCTTGCGGCGGCGGCTGGTCCACCGGCCGCCACCCGCCGCCGTCGTTGGTGGCCTTCAGCAGCCGCGGCGGATAGTGGATGCCGCCGTTCCCGACGGCGGCGTAGAAGGCGGCCAGCGCCAGCGGCGTCACCGACACCTGGCCCTGTCCGATCGACACCGAGATCGTCTCGCCCGGGTACCAGCGCTCCCCCGTCCGCGCCTTCTTCCAGGCGGTGGACGGCACCAGGCTCTCGGCCTCGTTCGGCAGGTCGATGCCCGTGCGGCCCGCGAGGCCCAGCGCCGCGGCCCACTTGTTGATGCGATCGACGCCGACCATGTTCCCGACCGTGTAGAAGTACGTGTTGCACGACTTCTCGATCGCATGCCGGAGGTCGACCGTGCCGTGCCCGCCCTTGAGGTGGCACTGGAAGAACCGCCCGAAGAAGGTCGCGCCGCCGCGGCAGGTGACCTTGAAATCCGGCGTGATGACGCCCTCTTCGAGGGCGGCGACCGCCACGACGGCCTTGAAGGTCGAGCCCGGCGAGTAGCGCCCCTGGATGGCGCGGTTCTGCAGCGGCCGCAGCCGGTCGGTATTCAGGCGGCTCCAGGTCGCCCGGTCGATGCCCGCGGCGAAGTCGTTCGGGTCGTACGCCGGCAGGCTGACCAGCGCGAGCACCTCCCCGCTGCGGGGGTCGAGGATGACGGCGGCCCCCTCGAATCCCAGCGCGTGGAAGGCGTCCTCGGCGGCCTGCTGGAGGGCGTAGTCGATGGTGAGCTTGACCCGGCGCCCCTCGGACGCCGGCGCTTCGTCCAGCGTCGAGATCTCGCGGCCGACGCTGTCCACCATGACCCGGCGCTCGCCATCGCTGCCCATCAGCATCGCGTTGTAGGCCTTCTCGACGCCGGACTGCCCGACCACCGACCCGCTGCGGAGGCCGTCGGCCGCCATCTGCGCCTCGCCGACTTCGCCGACGTAGCCCAGCACGTGCGCGCCGAGGCCGACCGACGGGTAGCGGCGCGTGGGCACGCGCGCGACGACCACGCCCGGCAGTTCGTGCTCCATGCGCCGGGCGAGCACGGCCGACACCTGCGCGAGCGTCGCATCGTCGATGACCGTGATGGGCCGATAGCTCGGCTCGCCGCGGTGCCGCCGGATCGTCTCGCGGATCTCCTGCTCGTCCACGCCCGCGACGGCCGACAGCCGATGGATGGTCTGGTCGAGCGAGGCGCTGTGCTCGCGCAGGATGGAGATGGTGAACGCGTCGCGGTTCTCGACCAGCAGCTGCCCGTCGCGATCGAACATGACGCCCCGCGGCGCCCGGAGCGAGAGCCTGCGGAGATGGTTGTTCTCGGCCATCCGCGCGTACGTCGCGCCCTCGACGACCTGGAAGTACCAGAACGCCACGGCGAGCGTGCCGAACACGGCGATGACGACCACGGTGAACGCCGTCAGCCGGGCCGTCGTCGTGCGCCGGTCGGTGACGAGGGGGCTGGTCATCAGTGGTACCGCCGTTTCCGCCGCCGCTCGAGCACGGCGTTCCACCGCTCGCGGGCGACGGGCAGGAACTCGATCGCGTAGAAGAGCAGCACGCCGGCCGCGGCGTTGACGACGGCCTGCGTCACGACCTCCAGGAGCGGATTGGCGTAGCGGCGGAGGCCGAGCAGCATCGAGAGGCCGACGAAGCAGGCCGAGTTGAGTGCGCTGGCCCCGAGAAAGAGGAACCCGCGCGACATCCACTGCGTGACGATGAACTGCGTGCCGGCCACGCCGGCCAGGTACCCGGCGACGCTCTTGCCGAGGCCGCTCAGTCCGATCATGCCTCCGCCGAGCGCGTCCTGCAGCAGCCCCGCCGCCGTCCCTGTCAGCAGGCCCGCCACCCGGCCGTGCAGCAGTCCGACCGCCACGACGGCCACCAGGACGAGGTCGCCCAGGGCGCCGCCGCCGGACCGGGAAAGGGCGCTCTGGGCGAGCACCGCTCCGAGGACGAGCGCCGCCACGCTGAGCGCCTTCATCGCTCCGCTTTCGCCGCCGGCGCCGCGAGCGGCGGGGCCCAGACCGGGGCCGGCCCGACCAGGACGAGGACCGTCTCGAGGCGCGAGAAGTCCGCAAACGGCCTGACGGTGACGCGGCGGTACGCCGTGCCCGATCGCTCGACGCGCTCGACCCGGCCCACTGCCAGCCCTGGCGGGTAGACGCCGTCGATGCCGGCGGTCACCACCGTGTCGCCCTCGGCAAGATCGGCCGTCGCGGACAGATACTCGAGGCGCAGCGTGTCGCCGCCGTTGCCAAGAGCGATGCCCTCGCTCCGCGTGCGCTCGGTCCGCACCGCGACCGCCGCGCTGCGATCGATGATGAGCTGGACCGTGGCGGTGTCGCCGGCGGGCAGCGCCACGCGCCCGAGCACCCCGGCGGCGCTCATGACGGGCATGTCGCGCAGGACGCCGTCGCGGAGGCCCTTGTCGATCGTGATGGTGCGGTAGTCGGGCGACAGGCTGCCAGCCACCACCTCCGCGCCGGTGGTCCTCCAGGGCAGCCGCGGGCCCAACTCGAGCAGCGCGCGCAGCTGGCCGGCGGCGGCCGCCTCGGCGCGGGCCTGCTGCAGCTGCACGCGCAGATCCGTGTTCTCGCCGGTCAGCCGCGCATTCTCCGCGCGCACCCCGCGCAGCGCGGCGTACCCATCCCAGATCGACTGCAGGGCGCCGGCCACGACCCAGGTGGCTTCCTGGAACTCGGTGACCACGGCGACGGCCGTCGTCCGGAGCAGCGACGGCCCCGCGGGCGTGGCGACCTGGGCCGAAATGAGCAGGACGTGGCCCAGCACCACCGCGACCAGCAGGGAACGGGCACGTCTGCCGGCGTCCGCGCGAGCCATGCGTCAGTCGATGGAGATCTTGCGCAGCAGGGTGAAGTCGGCCAGCATCTTCCCCGCCCCGAGCACGACCGAGGAGAGCGGGTCCTCGGCCATCGAGAGCGGGAGCCCGGTCTCTTCGCGGAGGCGCATGTCGAGATTGCGGAGGAGCGCGCCGCCCCCGGACAGCACGATGCCGCGGTCGACGATGTCGGCGGACAGCTCCGGCGGCGTGCGCTCGAGGGCCACACGGACCGCGTCCACGATCACGCTGACGGTCTCGGCCAGGGCATCGCGGATTTCCTCGTCGGTGATGGTGATCGTCTTCGGCACGCCCTCGACGAGGTGGCGGCCCTTGATCTCCATGGTCAGCCGCTGCTCGAGGGGGTACGCCGACCCGATCTCCATCTTGATCTGCTCGGCGGTCCGCTCGCCGATGAGCAGGTTGTGGTTGCGCTTGATGTACTGGATGATCGCCTCGTCCATCTCGTTGCCGGCGACGCGCACGGCCTTCGAATAGACGATGCCCGCCAGCGAGATCACGGCGATGTCGGTGGTGCCGCCGCCGATGTCGACGATCATGTTGCCCGTGGGCTCGGTGATCGGCATCCCGGCGCCGACGGCCGCGGCCATGGCCTCCTCGATCAGATAGACCTCGCTCGCCTTGGCGCGGTACGCGCTGTCCTTCACGGCGCGCTTCTCCACCTGGGTGATCTCCGACGGCACGCCGATGACGATGCGGGGCCGGACCCACATGGCGCCGTTGTGCGCCTGCTTGATGAAGTAGGTCAGCATCTTCTCGGTGACTTCGAAGTCCGCGATGACGCCGTCCTTCATCGGCTTGATCGCCACGATGTTGCCGGGCGTGCGGCCGAGCATCTCCTTGGCGGCCTTCCCGACGGCCTCGACCTTGCCGTTGATCTTGTTGATGGCGACAATCGACGGCTCGTTGACCACGATGCCCCGCCCGCGCGCGTAGACGCAGGTGTTGGCCGTGCCGAGGTCGATGGCCAGGTCACTGGAGAACAATGAGAAGAGGGAACGAAACGCCAACGCCCTTACTCCTTGCGGCCCGCGTCACGCGCGCGTGGCCAGGATGACATCATTCTTGCCGCGTTCCTTGACGCGGTACATGGCCTCGTCCGCCGCCCGCAGCAGATCCTCGGGCACCAGCGTCACATCGGGCAGCGACGCGATCCCCACCGACGCCGTGAGCCGGACATCCAGGTGCAGCGCCTGCAGGAACCTGAACGCCGCCAGGCGGTCGCGCACGCGCCGCGCCACGACCAGCGCGCCCGCGCTCGGCGTGTCGGGCAGCACGAGCACGAACTCGTCGCCGCCGTAGCGCGCCACCACGTCGCTCTCGCGCGCGCAGCCGCGAATCAGCGCGGCGGCCTCCACCAGCGTCCGGCTGCCGCACAGGTGGCCGTGCGTGTCGTTCACCCGCTTGAACCCGTCCAGATCCACGAACAGCACCGACAAGGGGCGCCCGTAGCGCACCGCGCGCTTCGCCTCGCGGTGCAGCGCGTCGCGCAGGTAGCGCGAGTTGTGCAGCCCCGTGAGATCGTCGGTCACCGACAGCGCCTCGGCCTGCCGCAGCAGCACCGCGTGGTCGAGGGCGAGGGCCATCACGCCCAGCAGCGACTGCAGCAGGGGCAGCAGCCCCGCCGCCAGCTTCGGCGCCTTCGCGCACGGGGTGCGATCGAGGCCGACCAGCGCCATCGGATGCCGCCCCCGCCCGCCGAGAGCGAACGCCACGGCAGCGACCGGCGCCGCAACCGGCACGCGCGGGTCCTCGCCGAGGTTCGCCGCGAGCAGTTCGCGGCCTTCCGCCATCACCCGCGTGGCCACGGCCGAGAGCGCCGTGTCGTCCGCGTCGGCGCGGCCCTGCGCGTGCAGCAGCGTCAACTGGCCGGTGCCGTCATCGGCCAGCAGCGCCCATGCGTCCAGCGGGATCCAGGCCGCGGCGCTGCCGACCAGCATCTTCGCGATTCGCCCGGGGTCCATGTCGGCATAGGCCTCCCGAACGATCTGCTCGAGCGCCTCGCGCCGCCGCAACCGCGCGCGGAGGGGTGCACCGTCGAGCCTCAGCCGCTCGGCCAAATCGAGCGGACCTCCGCTCGCGCCACCCGGAATCCCGTGGGGGGACACGCCCGTCACTCCCGGTAAGTTCCTCAGTCCTCGGCAAATATAGCACAGCGACACAGATGCCGGCCGGACGATTCCGGGCCCCGGCGCCGGACGGTGCACGCCTTCCGCCGGTCCGAGGGCGCGCGCGTGACGCCGTCTGCCGGCCACATGACCGGCTGTTGCCATCCCGATAGGCGGGGCGCTACACTAAGAGTTTGCTCTGGATGGAGATACAGGCACCATGACGATGCTCGACCGTATGCGGCGTCACAAGGGCTGGCTCAAGTGGAGCCTTGGCCTTGTGGTGGTGGCGTTCATCATTCTGTACATCCCGGACTTCCTCCGCGCGAAAGACCCCGCCGGCGGAGCCCTGCCAAGCGACCAGATCGCGCAGGTGGACGGCCGGGGCGTCAGCGTCCTGGAGTTCCGGACCGCCTACCAGCGCCAGGTGGCGGCCTACAGGCAGGCGTACGGGACCAGCGTCAGCGAGCAGCTGCTCAGACAGCTCGGCTTCGAGCAGCAGGTGCTGCAGCAGCTCGTCAACGAGCAGGCGATGGTCGCCGAGGCCCAGCGCCTCGGCATGACGGTCACCGACGACGAGGTCCGGCAGCGGATCCTGGCGATGCCGGAGTTCCAGCTGAACGGCCAGTTCATCGGCGAAGCGCAGTACCAGGCCATGCTGAATTCCGCCAGGCCGCCGATGTCGCCCGGCGAGTTCGAGGCGGGCCTCCGCCGGCAGCTGCTCGTCGAGAAGCTCCGCGCGTTGGTCACCGACTGGGTTGCCGTGACCGATGCCGAAGCCGACACGGAATTCACGCGCCGGAACGAGAAGGTGAAGGTCCAGCTGGTCCACGTCCCGTCGTCGGCGTTCCTGGGCCAGATGGCGGCGACCGACGCCGAGGTGGCGGCCTACTTCGCATCGCACACGGAGGAGTACCGCATCGGCGAGCGGCGCAAGGTGCGCTACCTGCTCGTGGACGTGGACGCGCTGCGTCAGGGCATCGTCGTGCCGTCGCGCGAAGTGGAGCGCTACTACAACGACAACATCGAGCTGTTCTCGACGCCCGAGCAGGTGCGCGCCAGCCACATCCTGTTCAAGACCGAGGGCAAGGACGAAGCGGCGGTCAGGGCGGCCGCCGAGAAGGTGCTGCAGGAAGCCAGGGGCGGCGCCGACTTCGCGGCGCTCGCGAAGAAGCACTCGGAAGACGAGTCCAACGCCGCGCTCGGGGGCGACCTCGACTACTTCTCGCGGGGCCGGATGGTGCCGGAATTTGAAGCCGTGGTCTTCGGCGCCCAGCCCGGGCTCATCCCGAATCTCGTGAAGACGGGCTACGGATTCCACATCATCAAGGTGGTCGACGCGAAAGCCGGCACGACGCGCACGTTCGAAGAGGTGCAGCCCCAGATCCGCGAGCAGCTCGTCGGTGAGCGGGCGCAGCGCCTGGCGGACACGCGCGCGGCTGAAGCGGCCAAGGAGATCAGGACGCCGGCCGACCTCGACAGGGTCGCGAAGGCGCGGGGCTGGAAGGTGGAGGAAACCGGCTACTTCGCCGCCGATGAGCCGATCCTCGCCCTCGGGGCCTCACCGCAGGTGTCGGCCCAGATGTTCGCCCTGCAGGAAGGCGGCGTCAGCGCGCCGCTGCGGGTCGGCCGCGGCTATGCCATCGCCGCGCTCGCTGGGCGGCAGGAGTCGGCTCTCCCGAAGCTCGACGAGGTGAAGGACCGGGTCCGCAATGACGTGCTCCGGGAGAAAGCGGTCAAGGCCGCGTCCGAGCGGGCGGTGTCGGTGGCCGCCACGCTGAAGTCGGCGGCCGACTTCGCGGCCGCCGCGAAGAAGGCGGGCTTCGACGCGAAGTCGAGCGAACTGGTGGCGCGCGGCGCCGCGCTGCCCGACATCGGCGTCAACGCGCAGGTCGAGAAGGCCGCGTTCGCGCTGGCCGCCGGGACGGTGAGCGATCCGATCGTGACCGCCGACGGCACGACGATCGTCAAGGTGCTCGAGCGGCAGGACGTGAAGCCGGATGAGATGGCGGCCTCGCGCGAGTCCGTGCGGCAGGACCTGCTCGGCGAGCGCCGGACCGAGTTCTTCAACGCCTACATGGAGAAGGCCCGCCAGCGCATGAACATCGAGTTCAACCGCGAGGTGCTCGACAGCATCATCGGGTAGGCGCTAGCGCACGTACGCGAACGGCATCAACGCCAGCGGTTCTCCCGGACGGAAGAGGCGGATCGGGGCGGTCAGCGTCCCGACCGCCCGCCGGTCCCGAATGCCGAGCAGGGCCGCCAGCTGCGCCTGCTCGTCCATCCCGGAGAGAGACGTCATGAAGAGATCGTAGAGGCTCCGCCTGGGCGGGTAGACCACGAGATCCACCTGTTCGCCGGCTGGGATTTTCGCGCGTTCCTTCGCGATCGCCACCGCCTTGTCGAGGCCGCCGAGCGCGTCCACCAGGCCGAGGGCTTTTGCCTGCCGGCCGGTCCAGACCCGCCCCTGCGCAATCGCATCGATCTCTTCGGGCTTCTTGCCCCGCGAGGCGGCCACCTTCTCGACGAACTGATCGTAGAACGCCCGCAGTTGCTCGTCGATCTTGGCGCGGTCCTCCTCGCTGTACGGCCGCACCGGAGAGTTCATCTCGGCATGCCGGCCGATGCTGATCGCTTCGACGTTCATGCCGAGTTTGTCGTAGGTGCCGCCGGTCACGATCTTGCCGCCGTAGATGCCGATCGACCCGGTGAGCGTGCCGGGCTCGGCCACGATGTCGGGCGCGGCCATCGCGATGTAATACCCGCCGGACGCCGCCAGATCGGACATCGACGCCACGAGCGGCCTCGCGCCCGGGCCCGTGCGGACCTGCATCAGTTCCCGCCAGATCACGTCCGAGGCGACCGTCGAGCCGCCCGGGCTGTCGACGTGCAGGACGATCGCTTTGATGGACCGGTCCTTCGCGGCCTTGCGGATGTACTCGACGAGCGTATCCGAGCCCACCACCGCCCCGTTCAGCGGGTCGATCCCGCTGCGCCCCGAGTTGATGACGCCGCTGGCGTTGATGACGGCGATGCGGGATCGGCCGGCCAGCCCCACCGACGCGAAGCTGACTTTCGCATAGTCGTCGTCTTTGACCCGCACGACGGACGTGGCGCCCGGCTTGATCTTCGCGTCGAGCTGATCGTCATAGGCCACGTCATCGACGAGGCCGGCCCGGACCGCGTCCTCCGCGAGGAAGGGGCCGTCGTCCACGAGCTGGCGCATCTCGGCCGGCGTCTTCTTCCGGCCCTCGGCGACGGCCTGGATGAACTGTTCGAACAGGTCGCGGTTGAGCGACTCGGACATTTCGCGGTGTGCCGGGGTGAACGTCTTTTCGGTGAACTGGTTCGGCGCGGTCTTGTAGTCGCCGATGTGCAGGAAATCCGGGTACGCGCCGATCTTGTCCAGCGTGCCGCGGAGGAAGAGCTCGTAGGTCGCGAATCCGCTCACATCGAGCGGGCTGGTCGGCAGCAGGAAGACGCGGCTGCACGCCGAGGCGACGAAGTACTCGCGGTCGCCGCCGTACTCGAGGTGCGCCACGATCGGCTTTCCGGACGACTTGAAGTCGACAACCGCGTCCCGCACTTCCTGCAGCCGGGCCCAGTAGGCCGTCGAGATGCCGGAGGGTCTCACGATGACGCCCGCGATCCGCCGGTCGGCCTTCGCCTTCCGCAGGTTTTCCGTGATCGCCCGCGTGCCGTTCCGCCGGGCCCCGACCACGGCCGCGAACACGGTGTCGGACGCCGAATCGGCCAGGTCGCCTTCCACGCGCACGACCAGGAATGAACCGGGCGGAATGGCCGGCTCCCGACCCACCGCGAACATCAGCACGACCATCGCCGCCGCCGACACGAGGATGGCCAGCAGGAGAATGGTCAGCACCACGCCAGGGCCGCGTCGTATAGCCACAGAATGTCCCCCTTCTTGCAGGCGCGAGTATATCAGCCCCCTCAGCGGGGTCGGGTCGATTTGCGATCACGGGCTCCGGGTAACGACAATTCCGTCATCACCTTCGGCCGAACCCCGACGAGGGCGGGGCCGTCCAATCCTGTGGGAGCACCCGCGAGGCCGCATGCAGACGAACCCGTCGAACCCGACGCCCGACACGCCGCTCTGGGATACCCTCAAACAGGACTGGCGCTATGTCCGCGACGACGTGCGGCCGGGGTGGCGGACCATGTTCCGCACCACGATGGCGGAGGTCAAGGAGTTCTACCTCACGCCCGGGCACCGCCAGCGCCTCGCCCGCATGGGCACCGTCAGGCGCGGGCTGTGGCTCGCGGGATGGCTGCTCAGGGGCCTGTTCCTGAAGCTCACGCCGCTCAGGCGATTCATCTTCCTGGTCGCGCTGGTGCTGCTCGCGGCCTCGCCTCGCGTCACCAGCGGCGGTGGCGGCGGCCCGAGCGTGAGCGTGGACGGCCAGATGCTCAGCCTGTTCCTGCTCGTCGGCCTGCTGATGCTGGAATTGAAGGACAAGCTGCTCGCCAGGCACGAGCTCGAAGCCGGACGGGCGGTGCAGCGCGCACTGATGCCCGAACGCTGCCCGAGCCTGGCCGGCTGGGACGTCTGGCTCTACACGCGGCCGGCCAACGACGTCGGTGGCGACCTTGTCGACTGTCTGGAGCTGGGCCCGGGGCGCGTGGCCTTCACCCTCGCCGACGTCGCCGGCAAGGCCCTGCCGGCGGCGCTGCTCATGGCCAAGGTGCAGTCCACGCTGAGGGCGCTGGCAACCGACGTGCCGTCGTTGAGCGACCTGGCGGCGAAGTCCAACGACATCCTGTGCCGCGACGGCCTGCCCAACCGCTTCGCGACGCTCCTGTACTTCGACCTGCGCGACAACGAGGACACGGTGCGCCTGGTGAACGGCGGCCACATGCCGCCGGTGCTCGTCTCGGCCGGCGGCTACCATGAACTGCAGCGCGGCGACATGGCGCTCGGCATGATGCCGGGGGCGTCCTACCGCGAGCAGCAGCATGAGGTGAAGCCCGGCGAGATGCTGATCGCGTACTCGGACGGCCTGACCGAGGCGCTCAACGCCGCCGGCGAGTTCTACGGCGAAGATCGGCTTCGGGCGGACTTCGCGAGACTGGCGGCCCTCACGGCCAAGCAGGCCGGCGAGCGGATTCTCGAGTCGGTTGACGCGTTCATCGGCACGACGCGTCCCTACGACGACCTGTCCCTCGTCGTCCTCAAACGAAGGTAGGAGTTAGTCCCGACCCCGTTCTCTCGGGGTAAGATGCCGGCCGGAGGCGCATCGATGCGGCACAGGCTGACGGCGGCGTTCGTAATCACGCTGGGAATCGGGCTTGCGGCGGCGGGCTGGCGCAGCGGGCCGGCCGCACAGGCCCCGGCCCCGCTCGAGTGGCAGGATCCGGCCATCGTGGGCGTGAACAAGGAGCCTCCCCACGCCACGTTCACGAGCTATCCCGACGAGACGCTCGCGAGGGCGGGCAGGCGGGAGGCGTCGCCGTACTACCGGTCGCTGAACGGCGACTGGAAGTTCCACTGGGTGCCGAAGCCCGCCGACCGGCCCGTCGACTTCTACCGGCCCGGATTCGACGACACCGCGTGGAAGACGATCCGTGTGCCGTCGAACTGGCAGTTCGAGGGATACGACGTTCCGATCTACGTCAACATCCCGTATCCCTGGGGCATACCCGATCCGCCGCACATCCCCGCGAACAACAACCCGGTCGGGTCGTACCGGACGCGATTCACGGTCCCGCCGTCCTGGTCCGGCCGGGACGTCTACCTGACGTTCGACGGGGTCGAGTCGGCGTTCTACCTGTGGGTGAACGGCGAGCGCGTGGGATACAGCGAGGACAGCCGGACGCCGGCCGAGTTCAACGTGACGAAGTACCTGAAGGAGGGCGAGAACCTGCTGGCGGCGGAGGTCTACCGCTGGTCCGACGCCTCGTACCTGGAGGATCAGGACTTCTGGCGCCTCAGCGGGATCTTCCGCGACGTGAC
>Ga0105096_10000932_pt1 | contig 11338 bp, 5 predicted proteins | sample PPLLak3cmMay2015_FD_87036 | JGI IMG/M metagenome (GOLD analysis project Ga0105096, IMG submission 87036) | Freshwater sediment microbial communities from Prairie Pothole Lake near Jamestown, North Dakota, USA - PPLs Lake P7 Core (1) Depth... | ecosystem: Environmental > Aquatic > Freshwater >... | reverse complement strand
GCGGCCGTCGTAAAGGGCGTCGCCCGGGAGCCACGAGGGAATGCGGGCGTCGGTCAGGCGGACCAGGGTCCGGCTCTCTCCCACGAGGCGCAGCGCGAGGGCGAAGTCCTCGTAGCAGGGGGCGACGCCCTTGTTCTCCCACCAGGTCTCGAGCGGGAGCACCCCGTTGGGCGAGACCCGCGCCGGGTAAGCGACCTTGCGCGGGACCAGGCGGTAGCCCATCTTCCTGAGCCAGTCGTCGACGAGCGGCTTCCACTCGGGGGGCACCGGCGAGCTCTTGGCGTTGAACGACGAGACGTGCCACTTGAGGGCCTGCTCGAAGACGTAGCGCACCTCCTTCTCGCCGTAGCCCTGCTTGTCGCGCCAGCCGAGGAAGGTCCCGCAGATCTCCAGGGACACCGGCCCCCGGCGCCACGCCTCCGCCATGCCGCTCCGGACGATCTGCTGGGGGTAGACGTCGAACATGTGCGCCCAGTCGCGCACGCGGTCCTTCCAGAACCCGAGGTCTCCGAGGCAGTCGAATCGCCAGCCCACGTGGCGCACCTGGGGTCCGCTCCCGTTCGTTCTCCCGTCGGGCCAGGTCGCCGCGATCGGCAGCCCCTCGACCAGGAAGGCGGGATTCGGGGCGTCTCCGTTCAGGGGCTGCAGCAGGAGCCGGGTCCGACGGAACCCCTCGAGATAGGCGTTCAGCAGGGCCTTGCGCGTCCGGTCCGTCAGCAGGTGCCCCCCCGACCCCTCTCCCCAGTAGCCGACGATCGACACGTCGACCGCCTCGAGGTCCGGGTGTCCGTCGTAGCGGCGGCCGAGGCTGCGGACGAGGCCGCCGAAGGACTCGACGTACAGGGGGTTCTCCGGGTCGGTCCGCCACTTGGAGTTGGCGAGGTCGCGCTCCGCCCCCACCCGGCGGCGGTACCAGTCCGGCACGTCCATGTCGTCGCCCTCGTAGGGGGACACGCGGAGGACGAGCGCCTGGCCCCGGCTCGCCGCGGTGGCGAGCGCGCGGTCGATCATGGCCCACGCGTACTGGCCCGGCGCAGGCTCCACGAACCGCCAGTTCACGCGGAAGTAGGCGAGCGAGGTCATGGGATGGTCCACGTTGGTGAGGTCGCCGTCCCAGTCCTGGTGGACGATGGGACGCCCCTCGGTCCATCCCGCCCCCTCGTTGAGCGCGTCGCCGTTGAACCGCTGGAACGTCATGAAGCCCATCCCCGGGTTCGTCAGCACCTCGTCCGTCTCCACCGGCCGGACGATCCTCACGTCCTGGGCGGTGGCGACGAGCGCGCCGGGAGAGAGCAGTGCGACCGACAGCCAGAGCATCGTGCGCATGGGGTTCCTCCGACTCAGATTCCCGGCTGCGGGAACGCCATGCGGCGGAGGATCGCCTCGTAGCGCGTGTTGCCGATGAGCCCCGGGTCGATCAGGGGCCCGATGGACGCGTAGGCCATGTTCGGCGTCCGGTCCTGGTAGGCCTTCTCGAACCAGCGCAGCGCCTCGTCCGGCTCGCCTAGGCTGCTGTGAATCTCGGCGTAGAGCGACGGGTCCACGTATCGCTCTCGTGACAGGGCGTGGAGCTCCTCGAGCTTCTGGCGTGCGCGCACGGTCTCCCCGCAGATCCCGTAGGTGAAGCCGAGCCACGAGCGGGACAGCGGCGCGGCGCCGCCCGCGATCCTCCTCTCGGCGATCTCGGCCTGGGCGAGCGCTTCCGGGCACTTCTTCTGGCGTGCCAGGGTTCGCCCCAGCTTGACGTAGCCCCAGGTCCAGTTGGGGTCGATGTCGATCGCACGGCGGAAGTTCGTGGCCGCCTGGTCCAGGTCGCCCCGGGCCATGTAGTTGATCGCGATGTCGTGGACGGGGCCGACCGAGAGCGGGTCGAGGAGCGAGGCCTCGCGGCTGTGGGCAAGGCCCTCGTCGAGGCGGCCCATCGCGGTCATGAACCACCCGTACTGCCCCTGGACGGCGCGGCTGCCGGGGTTGAGCGCGAGCGCGCGCTGGAACTCGGCCTCCGCTCCCGCCCAGTCCCACTCGAAGTAGAAGAGGACCGAGCCGAGCGCGGTGTGGGCCTCGGCAAGGTCGGGGTCGAGCTCGAGCGCGCGGTTGACGGCGGCGCGGGCCATCCGCAGTGGCTCTTCCCGGCCGCTCGCGCGGAGGTGAGCCTGGCGCGTATAGGCCTCCGCGAGGCCGGCGTGGGCCAGCGCGTACTCCGGCGCTCGAGCCACTGCCTGCTGGAAGTAGTCGACGCTCTTGTCCATTTCCTGCTGGTTGCCCACCAGGAAGTCGCGCCCCTTGAGGTACAGGCGATAGGCCTCCGGGTCGGCGGTCGCGCCGCGGGCGAGCTTCTGCTGCTCCTCCCCGCTCAGCTGCCGACGGAGCGTCCGGGCGATGGTCGCGGCGATCTCGCCCTCCACCTTCAGCACGTCGTCCGCCGACCGCGTGTACCTCTCGCCCCACAGCTGCCGGTCGTCGCGCACGCTCACGAGCTCCGCGGTGATGGCGAGGCTCGCGCCCCGCTGGGCGAGGCTGCCGAGGAGGAGCGCGTCCACCCCGAGCGTCTGGCCGATCTCCGCCGGGCCGAGCTTCTTGCCCTTGAAGGCGAACGCCGACCTCCGCGAGATGACGCGCAGCCCAGGGAGGCTCGACAGCTTGTTGATGAGGCTCTCCGAGATCCCGTCGCTCAGGTACTCGTTCCCGGGGGCGCCGGTCGCGTTCTCGAACGGCAGCACGGCCACCGATCCGATCGAGGCGCCCCGCGTGCTCGCGCGGTAGAGAAGCCCCGCTCCCACGACCACGGCGGCGAGGAGGCCGGCCGCCCCGAGCACGAGAAGGCGCCGCGTCCCGCGCCGCGGCGCGACCGCCACCGGGCCCGTGCCCGAGGTTCGGTCGCGCTGGAGGTTGCGCAGGTCCACCACGATGTCGCGCGCCGACGTGTATCGCCGTTCCCGGTCCTTCTCGAGGCACTTCTTGACGATGCGCTCGAGCTCGGCCGGCACGTCCTTGCGGGACGCCCCGATCTCGAGAGGCGTCGCGTGGCAGATCTGGTCGATCGTCTGCGTCGCGGTGTTGCCGGCGAAGGGCAGCCGGCCCGTGGCGAGCTCGTAGAGGACGACGCCCAGGCTGAAGAGGTCGGTGCGCGCGTCGAGGTCCTTGCCCAGGGCCTGCTCGGGGCTCATGTAGGGCACCGTGCCCACCACGACCCCGGCCTGGGTCCGCGCCTCCGTGACCTGCTCGCTGTCGAGAGGCCCCGCCCCGTCCCGGTCCCGCCGGGCGAGGCCGAAGTCCAGCACCTTGACCTGGCCCTTCGACGTCAACACCGCGTTCGCGGACTTGATGTCGCGGTGGACGACGCCCCGCCCGTGGGCCTCCTCGAGGGCGGAGGCCATCTGCGCCCCGATCTCGACGACCCGGTCCACGTCGAGCGGGCTCCGCGTCACCAGCTCGCGCAGGTTCTCGCCCTCGACGTACTCCATCGCGATGAAGTGCGTCCCGTCCTGCTCGCCCACGTCGTAGACGTGGGCGATGTGCGGGTGGCTGAGGGCCGAGGCGGCGCGCGCCTCCCGCTCGAAGCGCTGGCGGTAGTGCGCGTCCCCGGAGAGCACCGCGGGCAGGATCTTCACGGCCACGGTGCGGTCGAGCCGCGCGTCGCGCGCGCGGTAGACCTCTCCCATGCCCCCGGCGCCCAGGGGGGCGACGACCTCGTACGGCCCGAGTCGGTGTCCGGCAGGCAGTCCCATGGAGCTCCCCTCCTACGAACGCGCCCCGTGACGACTCATCGGCCGAGGGCCGCCTGCCAGCCCAGGACCACGACGAGCGGCCGAGGCTTCTCCTCCTCCACCGTCTCGACGACGAGGAATCGCTGTCCGTCGGGGGTCGGGCGGAACACGTACTCTATGCCCGCCGCCACGCGCGACTTGAAGAGCGGCTGCGTCGCGCCGGCCACGAGCGTCGATCCCTCGAGCGTGACCTCCGTCGCGCTCACCGTGCCGTCGAGCGCCTGGTAGAGCACCTCGCGGCCGTCCGCGCGCCAGCGGGGCCAGGCGCCGCCCTGGGTCGACACCTGCCACCGGCGCCCCGTCGCGGGGTAGGGCACGACGTAGACCTCGAAGCGCCCCGACTCGTCCGACGCGTACGCGAGGAAACGGCCGTCCGGCGAGAACGCGCCGCAGCACTCGGCGCGCGGGCTCTGGACGAGCGGGACCGGCTTCCTCTCTCCGTCCAGGGGCAGGGCCCAGACGTCCCACCTCGACCCCTCGGACTGCCACGTGAAGGTCAGCGTCCGGCCGTCGGGCGAGACGTCCGTCGGTGCGATGTCCGTCTTCGTTTCGAAGAGCAGCTCCTCGGCACCCGCACCGCCGAGGGGCTTGCGGTAGAGGCCGGGCTGCGCTTGCCGGTTGGAGGCGAAGACCACGATCTCGCCGTCCCGGCTGAAGATCGGGCTCGAGTCGACGCGGGGGTCGAAGGTGAATCGCGAGCGCACGCCGCGCGCGGTCTCGAACGTCCAGATGTCCGACGTCCCCGTGTTCTGGTCCTGGACGGCGACCGCCGCGGCCTCCCCGCGGGGCGACAGGGCGACCTGGAACGCGTAACGTCCGACGTCGCCGGTCGTGCCGGGTGCCTTGCCCGCCCGGTCCCGCCAGACGAGCTTGCTCTGGAACCCGGCCTGGCCCTGCTGGTACGCCAGCACGTCCGCCGACGCCGCGAGGACCGCCTGCGCGGCCGCGGTGGAGACCATCCTCACGTCCTCCACGACCGGCATCGCCTCGCCGGTGAGCTCGAGCCGCCCCGGGTCGAAGGCCTGGGCCATGAGGGTGCGCTCGCGCAGGAAGAGCAACCGCCCGCCCACCGGCTCGGCGGCGGCCGCCGAGCGCAGGATCAGCTTGTCGGTGCCGCCGTCGATCGACCCGGCCATCACGGCGTTGTCCCCGCGCTCGCCGCCCCCGGGGTTGCGGGCGAGGTACAGGAAGTGGCGCCCGTCCGGCAGGAAGCGGGGGTGGCGGTGCGAGTCGTCCCCTCGGGTGGAATCGAGCTTCGTGACCGGCACGGGCTCGCCCCCGCCCTGCGGCACCCGGGAGAGAGCCGAGTTGGCGCCGGAAGCCAGGACGATGACCCCTTCCGGGCTCCAGGCCCCGCCCTTGCCCTGCTGGACCGTGCACAGCGTGAGGGGCGGGCCGCCCGCCGCCTCGACCCGCTTCAGCTTGTCCCCGGCGAAGAAGCCGATCGACCGCGAGTCGGGCGACCAGAACGGGAACTCCGCCCCCTCGGTGCCGGGGAGGGCCCGGGCCTCGATCGCATCGAGCGCGCGGACGAAGAGCCGCGCCTGGCCTTCGCTCACCGCCGAGAAGGCCAGGCTGCGGCCGTCGGGCGAGACGGCCACGACGCCGGGACGGTTCGAGACGAGCTGGAACTGCGCGTTCGCCGGCGGGTGGAGCTCGAAGCGCACGACCTGCGCCCGCTCCCCCAGGTGCCGGGACGCGACGACGCCAAGCCCGGCGGCCGCGAGGGCCGACACCGCGGCGAGCGCCCACGGCAGCAGCGCGGGCCTCCTCGCCGCCGGGGCGACGGGCAAAGGGGCCGCCTCCGGCTTCGCGGCGAGCGCGTCCGCGATCTCGAGCCGCGCGTCGGCGATGTCGTGGAGTCGCGCCTTCGGGTCGCGCGCGAGGCAGCGGCGCATCAGCCGCTCGAGGGCCGGCGGCAGTCCCGGGGGCAGCGCCGTCCACTCGAGGTCCGCCCGCCGGACCGCGGCCAGGGTGTCGCTCACCGTCTCGCCGGCGAAGAGCCGCCGGCCGGTGAGCATCTCCCACAGGATGACGCCGAAGGCCCAGATGTCGGCCCTCCTGTCGACCGTCTTGCCGCGGGCCTGCTCGGGCGACATGTAGGCCGCAGTCCCGAGGATGACCCCCGCCGCGGTGCCGTGAGCGGCGAGGGTCGGCGAGTGCGACAGGCTCGGCAGCGATCCCTCGGCGCCGTCGAGCGCCCCGGCCCGGGCCAGGCCAAAGTCGAGCACCTTGACCTGCCCGTCGGGCGTCAGCTTCACGTTCGCGGGCTTGAGGTCGCGGTGGACGATCCCCTTCTCGTGCGCGGCGCCGAGGCCGTCCGCGATCTGCCGTGCGACGTCGAGCGCCTCGGCGACCGGCATCGGCCCCTTCTCGATCCGGTCGGCCAGGGTCTCACCGGGGACGAGCTCCAGGACCAGGAACGGCTTGCCGTTCGCCTCCTCGATGCCGTAGATCGCGCCCACGTTCGGGTGGTTGAGGGAGGCCAGCACCTGCGCCTCCCGCCGGAACCGCGCCAGGCGCTCGGGGTCGTCCGCGACCTCGTCGGGGAGCACCTTGATCGCCACGTCGCGCGAGAGCTTCGAGTCCGACGCCCGGTAGACCTCACCCATGCCGCCGGCGCCGAGCGCCGCAGTGACGCGGTAGTGTGCGAGGCTCTGGCCGATCATCGAAGGACTCCTCGGGCTTTGGGCGTCTGGACGGTCTTGCGGCAGGGTGGGACGAAGGGCATTCTACCGCAGCCTCGCCGGACTCGCCGGGCCGGGCCCTTGCCTTCCGCCCCCCGGGCCTCTACCCTCCCGGGCGGACGTCGTTGCCCCGGAGACGCCATGGCCCTGGACGATAGGAACGACCCGGCCTCGCTCGCCGGGATCGGCGCGTGCCCGGCCTTCCTCGCGGTGGTCGAGCAGGCGCGCGAGCTCGCCCGCATCCCCCGCCCGATCCTCGTCCGGGGCGAGCGGGGCACCGGCAAGGAGCTGATGGCCCGCTTCATCCACGCGGCGAGCCCGCGGCGCGAGGCGCCCTACCTCATCGTGAACTGCGGCGCCTTCCAGGACGACCTGCTCGTGTCCCACCTCTTCGGGCACGAGAAGGGGTCCTTCACCGGCGCGACCGAGCGGCGGGTCGGGGTGTTCGAGCAGGCCCACCGCGGCACCCTCTTCCTCGACGAGGTCGCGAACCTGAGCCGCAACGCCCAGGCGCGGCTGCACCGCGTGGTCGAGTACCAGACCTTCCAGAGGATCGGGGGTACGACGGAGATCGAGGTGGACGTCCGCCTGATCGCGGCCACGAACGCGGACCTCGGCGCGCTCATCGAGCGGGGCGACTTCATGGTCGACCTCTACGACCGCCTGCGCTTCGCGGAGATCGCCCTGCCGCCCCTGCGGCAGCGGAGCGAGGACGTGCCGCTCCTCGTCGACCACTTCGTCGCGCGGCTGCACGAGGAGCTCCCCGACCTCGGCGGCGCCCGGTTCACCGAGTCGGCCATGAAGGCGCTCGTCGCCTACGCCTGGCCGGGCAACGTGCGCGAGCTCAAGAACGTGATCGAGCGGCTGTACGTCTGCGACCGCGACCGGACGATCCAGGCCTCGGAGCTGCCTCTCGAGGTCACCACGACCGAGCCGATCCGCGGCACCTTCTCCCAGAAAGTCCGGGCGTTCGAGAAGGCCCTGCTGCGCAACGCGCTCGAGGACGCGGGCGGCAACCAGCGGGAGGCGGCGGAGCATCTCGGCATGACCTACGACCAGTTCCGCCACCACTACAAGAAGTACGGGCTCGGCGAGCCGAGCCGCTAGGCTCGTCGCGAGACACCCCCGCGCGCGGTTGGCGTGAAACGCCACCCGGCTGGCGTCCGGCACCAACCCCGGCACCCGCTTCACTCTCTTTTTCAGCAGTTTACAGTTGGCACTCCCCTTGCCCTTGGTGTGGGGTGGAGGTGGCGACCCCACCTCCTTTCACCGAGGGAGGAATGAACAAGATGAGTGGGATCCAGGTCGCCTTCCGGCCGCTCGTCCGCGACACCGGGGAGACGGTCCTCGCGCTCCGGCGCGAGGCGGTCGAGGCCGTGGCCCGCCAGCGGCGGCTGCGGGAGCGGCTCTGCGCGGCGCGGGCCCAGGCGAACGCCGTCGAGGACGAGGCCCGCCGCGCCCTCGCGAGTGGCGAGGACCTGCTCGCGCGGCAGATCCTGGCCCGAGGCCTGTTCACGCTCGAGACGCGCCGCCAGCTCGAGCAGGAGCTCGACGGGGCCCGGCGCGACGTCGCCCGCCTCCTGGCGACGCTGGTCCGCGCCGAGAACCGGGCGTGGGGCCTGCGGTAGCCGATCGACATCGCTTATGATTTGGCTTTCGGAGTGAAAGCAGCCTCATGACGAACCCGCCCCCCGCTCGCACCCTCGCCGTGCTCACGAGCGGCGGCGACGCGCCCGGTATGAACGCCGCCGTCCGCGCGGTGGTGCGGACGGCGCTCGCCCGGGGCCAGCGCGTCTTCGCCATCCGCGAGGGCTACGAGGGCGCGGTCGCCGACGGCGACCGCATCGTGGCCATGACCTGGTCTTCGGTGGGCGGCATCCTCCACCAGGGCGGGACCGTCATCGGCACCGCGCGCTCGGAACGCTTCCGCTCCCGCGAGGGGCGCCTCAAGGCGGCGGAGAACTTCCTCAAGGCCGGCATCGACAGCCTCGTGGTCATCGGCGGGGACGGAAGCCTCACCGGCGCCGACCTGCTGCGGCGGGAATGGCCGGAGCTCGTGGCGGAGCTGGCCGCCTCGGGCGCGGTGGACGCCGCCACCGCGGCGCGGGCGCGGCCCTTCAGCATCGTGGGCCTGGCCGGCACGATCGACAACGACATGGCGGGCACCGACATCACGATCGGCGCCGACACGGCGCTGCACCGGATCACGGAGGCGATCGACGCCATCGCCTCCACCGCGGCGAGCCACCAGCGCACGTTCGTGGTCGAGGTCATGGGCCGCCACTGCGGGTACCTCGCGCTCATGGGTGCCATCGCCACCGGGGCGAGCTTCGTGCTCATCCCGGAGAGCCCTCCCGACGTGGACGACTGGGAGGCGACGATGTGCGAGCGCCTCCGCAGCGGCCGCCAGGCCGGCCGCCGCGACTCGATCGTGGTCGTGGCCGAGGGCGCGCGCGATCGCCACGGCAACCCGAACAACGCCGAGCACGTCCGGAAGGTCCTGCAGGAGCGGCTCAACGAGGACGTCCGCGTCACGATCCTCGGCCACGTCCAGCGGGGCGGCGCGCCCTCCGCCTTCGACCGCTACATGAGCACCCTGCTCGGCCACGCCGCGGTCGAGGAGCTGCTCTCGTCGCCGCCGGGCAGCGAGCCCCAGCTCATCGGGATGAAGGACAACCGGGTCACGCGCCAGCCTCTCATGCAGTGCGTGGACGAGACCCGGAAGGTCGCGGAGTGCGTGCGCGGCGGCCAGTACGCCGAGGCGATGGCGCTCCGCGGGCGCGGCTTCGGCTCGGCCCTGCGGACCCTGCGCACGATCGTCCGGGCGCTCCCCCACCCGCCGGCCGAGGGCCAGAAGCGCTTCCGCTTCGCGATCATGCACGGCGGGGGGCCCGCCCCCGGCATGAACACCGCGGTGCGCGCCGCGCTCCGTCTCACCCTCGACCGCGGCCACCACGTCCTGGGCGTCCGCAACGGGTTCAAGGGTCTCGTGGAGGGCGACTTCTTCGAGATGGGCTGGATGAGCGTCAACGGCTGGGCGAGCCGCGGGGGGGCCGAGCTCGGCACGAACCGCCGCCAGCCCGCCGACCGCGAGCTCTACCAGGTCGCCCGCCACGTCGAGAAGCACGAGATCGACGGGATCCTGATGATCGGCGGCTGGTCGGGCTACTCCGCGATCGCCAAGCTCCACGCCGAGCGCGAGCGCTTCCCCGCGTTCAACCTGCCGATGATCTGCCTGCCCGCCTCGATCAACAACAACCTCCCCGCCTCGGAGCTGTCGATCGGGAGCGACTCCGCCCTCAACAACATCGTGGGCGCGGTGGACAAGATCAAGACCTCGGCGGTCGCCTCGCAGCGCTGCTTCGTGGTCGAGGTCATGGGGCGCCGCTGCGGCTACCTCGCCCTCCTCTCCGGCCTCGCGACCGGGGCGGAGCGCGTCTACATGCACGAGGACGGCGTCACCCTCGCCGACCTCCAACGCGACCTGCAGATGCTCACGAACGGCTTCCGCCACGGCAAGCGCCTCGGGCTCCTGATCCGCAACGAGGACGCGAACCCCTTCTACACGACCGCCTTCATGTGCGCCCTTTACGAGCAGGAGGGCGGCGAGCTCTTCGACGTGCGGCAGGCGATCCTGGGCCACCTCCAGCAAGGCGGCGACCCCAGCCCCTTCGACCGCATCCTCGCCACCCGCATGGCCTCGGAGAGCGTCGACTACCTGATCGCGGAGGCCGCAAAGGGCCCGTCGGGCGCCGCCGCCTTCATCGGCATCCGCGAGGGCAAGCTCACGATCACGCCGTTCGACGAGATGCCCCGGCTGATGGACCTCGAGAACCACCGCCCGAAGGAGCAGTGGTGGCGGCAGCTCGCCCCCATCGCCGACCTCCTCGCGGCGCCCGGCCCGCAGGCAGGATAGGCGGGTATACTCGCGGGAACGCTTCCCGCGATGGACCAGGACGAGGAACCCGGGGCCCGCACGCCTCCGCTGGCCGGAGGCACCTCACGCAAGGGCGTGCTGCGCCGCCTGATCGCGGGACTGCGCGGGGAGACGCCCCCGCCCGCGACACCCACGGCGGCGGGGCGGCTGGGGCGCTACCGCATCCTCCACCGGCTCGGCCAGGGCGGCATGGGCATCGTCTTCGCGGCCGAGGACGAGAGCCTGGGGCGGCGGGTCGCGGTCAAGACGATCGCCGAGCCCGACGAGTCGGCCCGCAAGCGGTTTCGCCGCGAGGCTCGGGCCGCCGCCGGCGTCAACCACCCGAACGTCTGCCAGGTGTACGAGATCGGCGAGGACGGCGGCCAGCTGTTCATCGCCATGGAGCTGCTCGAGGGTGAGCCCTTGTCCGCACGGCTCTCCCGGGGAGAGATGCCGGTCCCGGAAGCGATCGCTCTCGGCCGGGGCATCCTGTCCGCGCTCGGCGCCCTCCACGCCACCGGTATCGTCCACCGCGACCTCAAGCCCTCGAACGTCTTCCTGACGCCCCACGGGGTGAAGCTCCTCGATTTCGGCCTCGCGCGGCCGCTGCCGAAGGAGCTCACGCAGTCCCTCGAGACCGGCACGGAGCTCACGCGCCCCGGCCTCCTGGTGGGCACCCCGCGCTACATGGCGCCCGAGCAGGTGCTCGGCCACGAGGTCGACGCCCGTACCGACCTCTTCTCCGCCGCCGCCATCCTCTACGAGGCGGTGGCCGGGCGGCCGGCGTTCCTCGGCGCGACGGTCGTCGAGGCGCTCTCCGCGACCCTGTACGAGCAGCCCCCGGCCCTCGCCGGGGACGCGGCCGTGGTGGGCCTCGACCGCGTCCTGCGCCGCGCCCTCGCGAAGCGCCCGGACGAACGTCCCGCCTCGGCTGCGGAGATGGCGGAAGAGCTGGCGCAGATCGCGGC
>Ga0105096_10000931_pt1 | contig 11342 bp, 9 predicted proteins | sample PPLLak3cmMay2015_FD_87036 | JGI IMG/M metagenome (GOLD analysis project Ga0105096, IMG submission 87036) | Freshwater sediment microbial communities from Prairie Pothole Lake near Jamestown, North Dakota, USA - PPLs Lake P7 Core (1) Depth... | ecosystem: Environmental > Aquatic > Freshwater >... | reverse complement strand
CCGGCGGCGATCAGGTCACGCAGGTAGCCGGCCTCCATCGCCTCGGTGTAAATACGCCACGAGGCCGGAAAGACCAGCATACGCGTGCCATCCGCAACATGCTTGCCCTTCAGTGTCCGGGCGACGATCTCGATGTCGTCCAGGCGGCCATTGGTGCAGGAACCGACGACGATCTGGTTGATTTTCTTGCCCTTGATCGCCGCGATCGACTTGACGTTGTCGACCGTGTGCGGGCAGGCGATCTGCGGGTCGAGCAGGTTCGCGTCAATCTCGACCACGCGGTCGTAGACGGCGTCGGCGTCGGCCGCGAACAGGTCCAGTTCATCTGCAACATGGGCCTCGTCACGTAAATAACGACGGGTCTCGTCATCCGGCGGCACCACGCCGGCCGTCGCGCCGGCTTCGACCGCCATGTTGCAGAGCACCAGCCGTCCCGAGGTCGGCATGTCGCGGATCACCTCACCGTGGAATTCGATCACCTTGAAGTTGGCACCCTCTGCGCTGAGCAGACCCACCAGGTACAGGATCAGGTCCTTGGGGTAGACGTCTCGCGGCAGCTTGCCGTTGACCACGACCTTGATGGTACCCGGCACCTCGACATTCAGAATGCTGCCGAGCGTCCAGACCGCCGCCATTTCCGTCGCGCCGATACCAAAGGCAAAGGCGCCCAGGGCGCCATGCGTGGTGGTGTGGCTGTCGGTGCCGACCAGCACCTGGCCGGGGCGGACGTAGCCGTTTTCCGGCAGGATCTGGTGGCAGATGCCGCCGACGTCGCCACGCACATCGTGAAACTTGGTGATCCCGTGCTGTGCCACGAACTCGCGCGTTTTCTTGTGATTGGTCGCCGTTTTTGCAGACTCGGCGGGAACACGGTGATCAAAGATGATCGCGATCCGGCCCGGGTCCCAGACGCGCGGTTCCATCCCGGTGCCCTGGTAGATTTCCTTGAACTGGTTGATGACCAGCGCGGCGTTCTCGTGTGACATCGCCAGGTGGACCGGCAATTCGAGGATGTCGCCAACGGCAACCGCATCCTTGCCACACGCCTTGGCGAGCAGCTTTTGTGTATACGTCATTCCCATATCGATCTCCTTTCTCCAACGGCCGTCAGATGACGCGTTTCGCTTTCAGGGCGGCCACTTCGCTTGCAGTGATGCCGATACCCGCGAGGACTTCGGCGGTGTGTGCCGAAAGCCGCGGCGGCGGGGCAGTGATATCTCCCGGCGTTTTTTCAAATTTTGCAGTCAGGTTGAACAACGGAATGCTGCCGATACCCTCGACCGGCACGTCCTTCAATGTCTGACGGTGTTTGACCTGGGGTTGTTGCAGGGCGTCCGCGAGACTCAGGATGGCGCCGCTGGGCACGTCGCTGGCGTTCAGCAGTTCCACCCATTCGTCCGTCGTGCGTTGCGCCAGCTTGATCTCCAGCAACGGGGTCAGCAGCTTGCGGTTCTGCTTGCGTACATCGCGTTTCTCGAAGCGCGGATCGGTTTTCAGGTCGGGCAAATCGAGCACATCGCAGACCGCCTCCCATTGCTCCTGCTTGTTGGCGGCGATGTTGATAAAACCGTCGCCCGTCCTGAATACGCCGGACGGCGCCGCCGTGAAATTGTCATTGCCCATCGGCACCGGTTGCTTGCCGGCGATCAGCAGGTTGGCCGCCACCCAGCCCATCAGCGGCATGATGGAGTCGAGCATGGCGATGTCGATGAACTGGCCCTCGCCGCTGCGTTCGCGGTGATAAAGGGCCGCCATGATCGCAAAGGCGGCGTTCAGGCCACCGACCGTGTCACAGACCGGAAAGCCGGTGCGCAACGGGTTGAGACGCTCGTCACCGTTGACCGACATTTCACCGCTGAGCCCCTGGATGATCTGGTCATAGGCCGGTTTGAACGCATCCGGCCCGGTCTGGCCGAAACCCGAGATGGCGCAATAGATCAAACCCGGGTTGATGCCCTTGAGCACATCGTAGCCAATACCCAGCCGGTCCATGACGCCCGGGCGGAAATTCTCGACCAGCACGTCCGCGGTCTGCACCAGTTTCAGGAAGATCTCCTTGCCCTCGGGGTCCTTGGTGTTGAGGGTCAGCGACTTCTTGTTGGCGTTCTGGGCCAGGAAACTGGTACCCATATTCTGATCGTTCAACTCCGTCAGCGTGCCCAGCTTGCGCGCTAGGTCGCCGGAGCCTGGCCGTTCTATCTTGATCACCTCCGCGCCCAGCAGGGCGAGGTGCAAAGTTGCGAAGGGCCCGGCCAGCACATTGGTAAGGTCGAGTACCCTGACATCCTGCATGATTTGCTTGCTCATGCTGCCTCCTTCCTTTGGATCGTTCCGGTCTTGTAAACGCAACCGGGCATTTCGCGTTCAAAATACCTGGCGACATCGGTGGCCACGCCGATCAGGCCGTCAAGCCTGATGTCGCGGCGCAAGCCCTGCAACTGCAAGGCGTTGACAAAGTCCTCGGTGGCCACGTTACCGGCTGCGACCTTGGTGAACGGGCAACCACCGAGACCGGCGAACGAAGTTTCGAACGAGGTCACGCCAACGTGCAGGGCGGCCATGATATTGGCCATGCCCAGACCGTAGGTATTGTGGAAGTGACAGGTGCATTCGACTTTGGGATCGAGTTTGAAGACGGCGGAAAACAGGCGCTCGACCTGATCGGGGTGGGCATGGCCGGCGGTGTCGGCCAGGCTGATGTTATGCAAACCCGCCTCCAGGTAGGCGGCGACCATCTCGAGCACGCGCTCCGCGGCGATGGGTCCTTCGAAACCGCAACCAAAGGCCGATTGCACCGAGACCTGAACTTTCTTGCCCGCCGCCAGCACCTGCTGCGCGGCGGCGATAATGCGGTGGGTAGCTTCCATGCTCGCCATGCCGGTATTTTTCTGGCTGTGGGTCTCGCTGGCGGAAGCGCCCAGGCAGAACATTTCAACCCCGCAGGCCAGGCCGCGCTCGACGCCGCGTTCATTCAGGGCCAGTCCGGCGAGAATGACCGGCGAGGTCTTGTCCATGGTCAGGCGCCGGAACAGTTCATCGGTATCGGCCATCTGCGGTACCTTGACCGGATGCACGAAGGAACCGACCTGGACGATATCGACACCGGTCGCCATCGTGCGGCGAATCCAGTCCTCCTTGATATCAATCGGAACGACCTGCCGTTCCATCTGTAACCCGTCACGGGGCCCGACTTCGTGGACGACGATATGTTTCATGACATTCTCCACCTATAGTTTTGCAGCAACGGCTTCGGCCATTTCGAGGGTGGTCGAAGAACCGCCCATGTCATACGTGCGTACCTGGCCTTCTCCGATCACCGCGGCTACGGCGTCCTCGATGCGTTTGGCCGCAGCGGTCTCGCCCAGCCAGTCGAGCATCATCTTGGCGGCGAGGATCGTGGCGATCGGGTTGACCTTGTACATACCCGAATATTTAGGCGCCGAACCATGGGTCGGTTCGAATACCGCGAGTTTCTTACCGATATTGCCGGAGCAGCCAAAACCGAGACCGCCCACCATCTGCGCGCACAGGTCGGAGACGATGTCGCCGTAGAGGTTGGGCGCAACCAGCACGTCGTAGTTGAACGGGTTTTTCAACAACCACATGGTAATGGCGTCGACGTTGGCATCGTCCATGGCGATGTCCGGGAAGTCCTTCGCGACCCTGCGGGCAGCTTCGAGGAACAGGCCATCGGTGGCGCGCACGACGTTGGCCTTGTGCACCACCGTAACCTTCTTGCGGCCGAACTTACGGGCAAATTCGAAGGCGGCGCGGATGATCCGCTCGGAGCCTTTCTTGGTGTTGATCTTGCAGGAGATGGCGTACTCGTCACCGGCCAGGTCCTTGAAGGCCTTGAAAGCCGGCGCAATTTCCGACAGCAGGTTGCTAAGCTTCTCCGGCACCGGGTTGAACTCGACACCGGCATACAGATCCTCGGTGTTTTCACGGAAGATGACGAGGTCGATGCCCTCGTGGTAATTCAGCGGATTCTCCGGATAGGCCTTGCAGGGTCGCAGGCAGACGTAAAGGTCGAAAAGCTGGCGCATACGCACGATCGGTGAACGGTAGGTCAGACCCTTGCCCTGCAAGGCTGGCACCAGTTCCTTTTCAGTCTCCCTGACGGGCTTGGATGTGATCGCACCAAACATGGCGGCATCGACATTGTTCAGAAGATCGATGGTCCGGGCGGGGAAAGCGTCACCCTCGGTGCGCCAGAATTCCCAGCCGATATCACCGTGTATGTATTCCGCATCGAGGCCGACACGGTCGAGAACGATCCGCGCCGCCTGCATGACCTCCACACCAACACCGTCGCCAGGCAACCAAGCGATCCTGTATTTTCTGTCCATATCCTGAATCTCCCGCGCAGTTTGAAACGCCGACGCCCGGTGGGCGGGGCGCAAAAACGCATCTGGGCAAAAGCCGGATGCGTTCCAAAGCGTGAATTTACTCTCCTTGGGGTGAGACGTAATTGACGCTAATCAACTGTCCTCGGTATAGGGTGAACCGGCGTGGCAATTTCACGTCCAGGGGACCGTTTCAGACACTTTTCGGGCTCAGGACTTCGAGCCGCTGAAGTTGCCGGGATGTTTAGCTGTAACGGTTTTTCAGATAATGAAACACCGCCCGCAATCCAAGCGCCTCGCCGCCGACCGGACGCCCGGGACGGGCCGCCTGGTTCCAGCCGAAGGTGTCGATGTGCACCCAGTCGGTTCCGGCACTGACAAAATACTCGAGGAACAGAGCAGCGGTGATACAACCTCCCATGGGGGTCTTGCTCATGTTGTTGATGTCCGCAATCTGGCTTTTCAGCAACTCTTTATAGGGCTGGTAAAGCGGAAATACCCAAAGCGGGTCTTCCTCGCTATCACCCGCCGCCATGATCTCGTTCGCAATGCTGATATCGTTGCTGAATATCGGCGGCAGATCGGTACCCATCGCGGTCCGGGCCGCACCGGTAAGCGTGGCAAAATCGATCACCAGGTCGGGCTCGAACTCGCAGGCATAGGCCAGCGTGTCCGCCAGCACAACCCTGCCCTCGGCATCGGTATTGCCGATTTCGACGGTCAGACCCTTGCGCGTGGCGATGACGTCGCCCGGGCGATAGGCATTGCCGGACACCGAATTTTCAACCGCCGGGATCAGCACCAGCAGACGCACGGGCAATTGCACCTGCATGATCAACCGGGCCAGCGCCAGCACGTGCGCCGCACCACCCATGTCTTTTTTCATCAGCGCCATGCCGGTCGCGGGTTTCAGGTTCAGACCGCCGGTATCGAAACATACGCCCTTGCCGCACAGCGCCAGCAACGGCTTGTCCTCTTTCCCCCACTCGAGTTTGACCAGGCGTGGCTCGCGCCCGGCAGCCCGTCCGACCGCATGGATGGCCGGGAAGTTCTTGGTCAGTAAATCCACACCGTGCACCACGCTCACGCGGGCGCCGAATTGGTCGGCCTGGGTCTGCACGGCATCCGCCAGGTGGGCCGGACCCATGTCTTCGGTTGGCGTGTTGATCAGGTCACGGACCAGCGCTTGCGCGGACAGCAGCCGTTCGGCGTCACCGGCGATATCCTCATCCAGCGCCAGCGACGGCATTTCGTTTTGTGATTTGAGATACATAGTGAACTGGTAACAGGCCAGGCCCCAGCCAAGACTGGCCTGCAGGCGCTGCCTGGGAGTCCAGTCCGACACCAGGCGGTAATTGCCGGGCGCCAGCCTGGCCGGCAGCGGCGCAAGCTGGTACAACCAACCCTGATCCGCCATGCCAAAGGCGTAGCCGCGCAGTTCCCCGCTACTGTCCGGCAGGCTGCACAACTCACCTGCCTTGGCACGGAAACCGGCTGCTTTTATCCATTTCTGCTGGATGCCGGGCAGACCGGTCAGCCACTGCTCAAATTGGCCCGCACTCACCGGGTAAAGAGGAGTGCCGTCGCGTTTATCAGTAAAGCTCATCGTTGCAACCTGTTCGGGAAATATCACAGTTTATGCCAATCGCAGGGTACCGGAAAGCTCCAGATACGGCCGTCGACCCCAATTCCGGCGCACACCGCCGCGGTCAGTCGATACGAACGATATAGGACCTGCCGTCACGCCAGACCTGCAACAGCAGCGGGCCACGGGTATTTTCCAGGAGCCTGCTGAAATCTGCCAGGTTGTGCACCTGCTGGCGGTTTGCGCCGGTGATGATGTCGCCCGGCTGAAGACCCTGGCGCGCCAGGCGGCTGCGTGCATCGAGATCGTCGAGCAATACGCCGGTCAGGTTCAGTTGCCTGTGTCTTTCCGTCAGGTCTGTAAAGCGCGCACCCTCGAGACGGTAATCCAGGTCAGCCCCGCTCAGTACCGGCACGGCCGCGACGACCAGCCTGGTGTTGCGTGTTTTGCCTTTGCGCAGATAACCGATTTCGAGCGACTCACCGATCGCCACGCGGCCCTGGGCATTATGAAAATCCATGGCGCTGTTAACGGCTTGGTTATCTATGCTGACGATCACGTCACCCGGTTCCAAACCCGCCTCATCGGCCGCCATGCCAGCGGCCACTTCCGCCACCAGTACACCCTTGCCTGGCTCAACCGCGAACGCACCGGCCAGGTCCGGGGTCAGGTCCTGGACGATCAGGCCGAGGGTCCCTCGCCGCACCTCGCCAAACTGGATCAACTGCCCCATCACGTAACGGGCCATGCTGGATGGAATGGCGAAACCGATCCCCACATTGCCGCCGCTGGGCGTGAATATGGCGCTGTTGATGCCCACCAGTTCACCACGCAGGTTGATCAGGGCGCCACCGGAATTGCCCGGGTTGATCGAGGCATCGGTCTGGATAAAATTCTGATATTCAAGACCGCGCAAACCGGTGCGACCCAGCGCGCTGACAATTCCGGAGGTGACCGTCTGACCCAGTCCGAAGGGATTGCCCACCGCAACGACAAAGTCTCCCACCTCAAGTTCGTCGGAATCCGCCAGGGTCAGCGCCGTCAGGTTTTCGGCCGGTATCTGGATCACCGCGAGGTCGGTATCGGGATCGGTGCCAATCAGTTTCGCTGCGAGACTGCGTCCGTCCTTGAGGCCGACGGCAATTTCGTCTGCGCCGGCAATAACGTGATTATTGGTCAGCACATAGCCTTTTTCGGCGTTGACGATGACACCGGAACCCAGGCTTTGCGAAACACGTTCCTGCGGCATGTCGGGGGTATTGAAAAATCGCCTGAAAAACGGGTCATCCAGCAATGGGCTCCTGACACGCACCCGGGTCTGGGTGTACACGTTGACCACCGATGGCGTCACCTGCTTGAGTACCGGGGCGAGTGATGGCAGGGGTTGACCATCCACTGCCGCAGGTAAAACAGCCAACGCCGGCCCCGCACCGCACAGCAGGGCCAGCAACAGAAAAAATTCGCGTAATAGCTTTTTCACACCCGACTCCTGGTTTAATCGTTGCGGTTGAGACAACGGACACTTGCCACGGTTTCGCAATAACGGCTTGCGCCTGCGCCGGCGAATATTCAAATCGTTCAAATTTTCGCTTGCGATTGATAACAAAACAATATAAAACAACACCTGCGGCACTGGATTGTGAACCAACACCATAGCTTGCGCGCACGGCTATTTTGGTCCGAATCGATAACTGAGGTCATGAACTTACAGCAGCGGGTCCTACGCACAGATGTATCCGGTATGCCTTTGGAATGGGTCGGCTACCAGGAAGCGGTCAGGCTTATCACGCTTGACCAGGTCTCTTACTCCCTCGGAAAAACACTTTACCAGGTCCGTGGTGGAATCAACGCCATCAGCGGCCGCCAGAGTTCGGTCAGTGTCGATGCGATCATTGCCACCTACGGACACAATCCCCACAAGCACCTGTTCTCATCCGCTTACGTACCGCCCCTGAGCAATCAGTCGCTGTTCCGCCGCGATCAGAACCTGTGCCTGTATTGTGGTCTGCAATTTCCCAGCTATCTGCTTTCCAGGGATCATGTCCTGCCGCTCAGCCAGGGCGGCCAGGACCGCTGGGTCAATGTCGTCACCGCCTGCAAGCGCTGCAATAATCACAAGGCCGGCAGGACACCCGAGCAGGCAGACATGGAATTGCTTGCGATCCCGTTTTGCCCGACCCACGCGGAGTACGTCTACCTGCAGGGCCGCCAGATCCTGAACGACCAGATGGAATTCCTGCTGGCGCATTTCCCGCGCAACAGTGTTTTACGCAAACGGGTCGAACAGGGCGAGTCGTTACTGGTATAAGGCCTTTGTCCTCATTTGGGTTAACATAGCCGGTCTATGAGCCTGCAACCCGTCTACCTCGTTGATGCCAGCATCTATCTATTCCGTGCCTGGTTCTCAATTTCGGATGAATTCGCCACCTCGGCGGGCGCACCCACCAACGCCGTTTACGGCTTTACCGGATTCCTCTGCAGCCTGCTCGAACAGACCAAAGCCGAGCACATCGGTGTGGCCTTCGACGTATCGTTGAGCAAGAGCTTCCGCAACGAGATTTACCCTGCCTACAAAGCCAATCGTGAACCGGCCCCGGAAGAACTGAAACGCCAGTTCAGGTGGGCCAGGGAAGTGTCTGAAGCCATGGGGCTAAGCTGTTTTGCCGATGACCGTTACGAGGCCGACGACCTGATCGGCACACTGGCGTCGCACTGGCGGCAACGGGGACACCCCGTCTGCATCGTGACCAGCGACAAGGACTTGGCGCAACTGATCGAAGCAAACGACACCTGGTGGGATTTCAACCGCAACCAGAAACTCGGCCATGCAAAAATCAAGGACAAGTTCGGCGTCTTTCCCGGGCAGATGGCGGATTTTCTTGCCCTTACCGGTGACGTGGTCGACAACATCCCCGGTGTGCCGGGCATCGGACCCAAATCGGCCGCTGCCCTGCTGAGTCACTTTGACAACCTCGAAGCGCTCTGGGAACGCATTGAAGAGGTTCCGCACCTGAGCATCCGCGGCGCGAAATCACTGCGTCAAAAACTGGTGGAACACAGGCCGGCGGCGGAACTGGCGCGACGGCTGACGGGTATTGAAACCCGGGTTCCGTCGGCGCTTGAAAACCCGGCCCTGGCCCGCGGCGAAGTCGATGCTGCCCGTCTCAACCGCCTGTTCGATGAAATGGAATTCGGCGGCATGCTACGCCGCCGTTGCCTGTTGACCGCCTGACCTGGCGGTTAGACTGTTTTAGGGAACCTCTGATTAATCAGAGCTTCCTTAGTTATCCTTGTTATCCGTTGCGCGCTGCTTGTGCAGTTCTTCCTGTTGCTTTAAAAACTGCTGCATGTCAGGTTGCACCAGGTCAGTGCCGACATTCAGCGGTGTGCGCAACACGCTAACGGGTTTTTCAGACCCCGTTTTGCCTATCCCCTGGCTACTGGCGAAATAGTACAGGTCTTCACCCACCAGGGTGCCAAAGCTGGGGAAATCAAATTCCGGTTGTGCGACAGCCAATGGCCCGACATTTTCGACTTTTGTACCGCTGGCATCGAGTTGCAGACGCATGACGCGCTGTGGCTGGATGCCGTTCTGGATGATGAAAAGCGCGTTGTCTTTGCGGTACAGACCATCGATGCCCGCCAGGTTCAGTGATTCGGGAACCCCCAGCAACCGCGCCTGCCGGCCCTCGAGGTCGACCACCATGATGCCCATCTCGCGGTCGGCAACGTACAGGAGGCGACCGTCAGGTGTCATCGCGAGACCACGCTGGCTGATCATATCCCTCAGGGCCAGTATGGGTTTGAGCTTGTCCTCACTCGCCGGCTTGCTGTAAACAAGCGGTAGCGCGCGGTCCGCTACAAACACGTCACCGCCAGGTCCGAGCGTCATGTTGCCAAGGATGTGGGGATTGCCATCAACCGGCACCGGGTAACGGCGGATCAACTCGAGGGTTTCCAGGTTGAACTCGAAAAGCCCGGAACGGCCCCTGTCGGCGGGCTCATAGCGGGCAACCCCCGGCAGGGATGCGCTGCTGACCCACAGGCGGTTACGCGGCGGGTCCACCAGGATATCGAAAATCCCCCAGAGTCCATTTACAGCGTCAGCCTTGAGCAATTCAGCGACGCTGCCGTCCTTGCCGACTGCGAAAATCTGACCTTCGCTAAGCGTGCCGACCAGGAATTTCTGCCGGCTTTCATCCCAGCTGATGGCCTCGGGCAATTTTATTTCTTCGGGCAGGGTGAATACTGTTTCGGATTCACCCACCGGCGCGCTAGCGCCTTTCATCAGGTCATTGACGTAATCAAAAACCTCGGTGCCCCTGATATTCAGGGTGTCATCCGTAGCCGTGAAATCATAGGCCAGACCCTGCCGTTGCATGCGTAACATCAGGTCATAGGCCTGGGATTTTTCGTTCAGCAGGGCGTGGGCGATCACCAGTTGGTACATGTATTGGCTGTTATTGGGACGCAACCTGTGCAAGCTCTCGAGCGTTATGCGGAAGTTCAGGTAGTCCTTGGCGGCGTACGCCTGGTTGGCCTTGACCAGCAGGGCAGGCACGCCTTCAGGCTGGGCTTTGGCGGCTTCGGTCTGGGCTTTGGCGGCTTCAGGCTGGGCTTTGGCGGCTTCGGTCTGGGCGGCCAGAGGCAGGCTGCCGGCGGCCAGGGCAAATGCAATGACCAGGATAATGACTGCTTTATACAACATGGTTTTCCTTTTTTTTCCGCCCTGCCAGGCGCCGCTCTTTATGAACTGCCGGCACGTGATTGGTTCCGCCCGGCTTTGCTCCAATTTTATAGGGTTGACAGTGTGCTTGGGATACAATGCCGCAGTTTAGCAGAGCACGGGGTCAGACTGTGGCAGAAAATGTAACGATTCATTACCGTGGACGCTTTCTTGGGTTACAGGAACGCGATCACTGGGAGTACGCATTCCGCACCAACGCGAGTGGTGTGGTGGTGCTGGTGCCGGTGACCGATGCGGGTGAATTGATACTCGTTGAGCAGTACCGTGTGCCTGTCAATGGCCGCGTCATGGAGTTGCCGGCCGGCCTGGTGGGCGACAGCGGGGACCGCGGGGAAAGCCTCGAGACGGCTGCGCAAAGGGAACTGATCGAAGAGACCGGTTACCGCGCCGGTTATTTTGACAAACTGCTGACCTGTCCGAGCACGCCGGGCATGAGCAATGAAATCGTCACCATTTTTTTTGCCGGCGACCTCGAACAGGTAGGCCCCGGCGGCGGACACGGCGATGAAAACATCACCGTCCACCGGGTGCCGCTTGCCATCGCAGGTCAATGGCTGGAAGCACGCATGGCGGAGGGTATCATGGTGGACCCCAAAATCTACGCGGGTCTTTTCTGGGCCGGATCGCGGGCATGAACGTGGATAGGAATACCGCAGATTCCCCT
>Ga0105096_10000930_pt1 | contig 11347 bp, 8 predicted proteins | sample PPLLak3cmMay2015_FD_87036 | JGI IMG/M metagenome (GOLD analysis project Ga0105096, IMG submission 87036) | Freshwater sediment microbial communities from Prairie Pothole Lake near Jamestown, North Dakota, USA - PPLs Lake P7 Core (1) Depth... | ecosystem: Environmental > Aquatic > Freshwater >... | reverse complement strand
TGGCAGACGCTGCGTCTGCCCTTCACGGACTTCGAGGCCTATCGCACCGGCGGCGCGCTGCAGCCGCAGCGTGTGCGCCGCATCGGCCTGGTGGCCATCGGCGAGCGCTTCGACGCCGACCTTTGCCTGGCCCGGCTGGCACTGTACCGTTGAGCCCTGGGTGTGGCCCGCGCGCGGAGGGTGCTCAGACCTGCAGCCGCGCCGCCAGCGCACGCAGCCGCTCGAGGCCCGGCTCCTTGCGCGGCCAGGTGAGTTCGACGCCGTCGCCGGCGTGGCGCGGCAGCACGTGCAGGTGCAGGTGCGGCACCGTCTGCCAGCCGGCGGCACGGTTGGCCTGCAGCACGGTGATGCCTTCGGGCGCGAAGGCCGCCTGCACCGCGATGGCGACGCGCCGCGCCGCGCGCATCAGTGCCGCGGCCTCGTCTTCGCTGCAGTCGAGCAGCGTCTCGCGCGGTGCCTTGGTGGCGACGATGACGTGGCCGTCGTTCACCTGGCCCGCGTCCATGAAGGCGAAGACGAACTCGTCCTCGTAAACCTTGGCGCAGGGCCATTCGCCGGACAGCAGTTTTTCGAAGACGGTGCTCATGGCAAGACGGGAGAGTGGTCGACGAAGATCAGCCTGCCGGTGTCGAAGCCGGCTGCCGCGGCGCGCGCCACCAGCCGCTCGCGAGTGGCGGCGTCCAGCGTGGGGCTGCGCGCCAGCAGCCAAAGGTAGGAGCGGTCGGGCCCGCTGACCAGCGCATGGCGGTAGTCCTTGGCATCGAGTTCGAAGACCACGTAGCTGCCATAGAAGGGGCCGAAGAACGAGACCTTCAGGTGGCCCTTGTCGGTGCCGTCGACGAAGTAGGCCTTGCCGCGAGCTTCCTTCCAGGTCTGGGTGTCGGCCAGGTAGCCGCGGTTGACGACCTCGAGCCCGCCGTCGTCGCGCTTGCGGTACTCGGCGGTGACGCGCGACATGCCGCGCTCGAAGGAGTGGTCCAGGCGCGCGATTTCGTACCAGCGGCCCAGGTAGCGCTCGGCCTGGAAGCCGGTCACCGGCTGTACGCCGTCGGGCACGGCGGTGCAGGCGACGAGCAGGCAGACGAGCAGAGTGGCGAATGCCACCGACGCCGCACGAGACCTTGAACGGCAGCCCATCACGTCAGACCCGCATCAGCGTGCTCTTGCCGAACAGGCTCTCGATCAGGTCCACCGCGAGCGCGGCGGTCTTGTTGCGCTCGTCGAAGGCCGGGTTCAACTCCATCACGTCCAGACTGGCCAGGCGGCCGGTGTCGGCGATCATCTCCATGCACAGCTGCGCTTCGCGGTAGGTGGGGCCGCCGGGCACGGTGGTGCCCACGCCGGGCGCGATGCCGGGGTCGAGGAAGTCGACGTCGAAGCTGACGTGCAGGTGCGTGTTCGCGTCCAGCGTGGCCAGCGCCAGCTCCATCGCGTGGCGCATGCCCATCTCGTCGATGTAGCGCATGTCGAAGACCTCCAGGCCTGCCTGGTGCACGAGGCGCTTCTCGCCCGGGTCGACGCTGCGGATGCCGATCTGGCGGATCCACTTCGGCTGCAGTGCAGGCACCTGCCCGCCGATCTGCAGCAGCGCCTGCGGCCCGTGGCCGCACAGGCAGGCCACCGGCATGCCGTGCAGGTTGCCGCTGGGCGTGAGCTCGCTGGTGTTGAAGTCGGCGTGCGCGTCCAGCCACAGCACGCGCAGTTTCTTGCCGGCCTCGCGGCAATGGCGCGCCACCGCACCGATCGAGCCGATGGCCAGGCTGTGGTCGCCGCCCAGCAGCAGCGGCAGCCGGCCCAGGCGCAGTTCGGCCAGCACGGCGTCGTGCACCGCCCGGTTCCAGGCCACGACTTCGTCCAGGTGGCGGTAGCCGCCCTGCGGCGGTAGCCAGGGATTCACCGGGCCGGCCAGGTTGCCGCGGTCCAGCACCTCGGCGCCGTGCTGGCGCAGCGCGTCGGCCAGCCCGGCGACGCGCATCGCCTCGGGGCCCATCGCGGCGCCGCGGTGGCCGGCGCCGATGTCGGTGGGCGCGCCGATCAGGCTGAGCTGCTTGTCGATGGTCATTGGAAGGTCCAGCCGAGCCGTCAAACCCCGGCCGGGAGCTCGATCGCCGCTTCCAGGGGCCACCGCGGAAGCGGCTTTGCCGGGCCCAGGGTGGCGCCCCGCGCAGGGAGCCGAGCCGCGACGAGCGGCAGCCCCTGCGGACGACTTTTCGCCGCCGAGGGCCGCCGAAGATGCTCGCCCTTCGGCGCGCCGAAGGCGCTTCGGGGGTGGGTCATATGTTCACGGCCAGGTCGCCGGTCTGCGTGACCGGCGCGTCGAAGCCGTACTCGCGCTCGAGCAGTGCCCAGGCTTCCTCGGCGCTTTCGACGTAGTGGAACAGGTCGACGTCGCCGGGGCTGATCATGCCGGTGTCGATGAGCAGGTCGAAGTCGATCAGCCGCGTCCAGAACTCGCGTCCGAACAGCAGGATCGGGCGCTTGCGGCACTTGCCGGTCTGCACCAGCGTCATCGTCTCGAACAGCTCGTCCAGCGTGCCGAAGCCGCCGGGGAAGCACACCAGCGCGATGCTGCGCATCAGGAAGTGCATCTTGCGCAGGCCGAAGTAGTGGAACTGGAAGCACAGCTCGGGCGTGATGAAGTCATTGGGCGCCTGCTCGTGCGGCAGCACGATGTTCAGCCCGATGCTCTTGCCGCCCGCCTCGAACGCGCCGCGGTTGCCGGCTTCCATGATGCCGGGCCCGCCGCCCGTGACGACGTAGATCGGCGTGGCCAGGCTGCGCGAGCGCGTCGTCACCAGTGCGGCGAACTCGCGCGCCGCGTCGTAGTAGCGGCTCATCTGCAGCTGCATCGTCGCGCGGCGCAATGCGGCGGCATCGCCGCTGGCCTGCGCCTGTTGCAGCTGTTTCAGCGCGTCCTCGGGCGCCGCGACACGCGCGCTGCCGAAGAGCACGATCGTCGACTCGACGCCCAGGCGCTTCTGCACCATCTCGGGCTTGAGCAACTCGAGCTGCATGCGCACCGGGCGCAACTCGTCCTGCAGCAGGAACTCGACGTCGGTGAAGGCCAGCCGGTAGGCGCTCTCCGGGCCGCTGTAGCGCGACGCCGGCGGCACCGCCAGCGCGTCCTCCTCGGCGGTGGGAAAGTTACGGGCGGTGAGGTCGTTGCGCTTGATGTCCATGGCTTGCGGTGCGCTGCAAAGGCACGCAGCTTAGCCTGCCGCCGCGGGCGCCGCACGGCGCAGGCCACCACAGACCGCACAGTCGGGCGTGGCCTGCACGGCAATCTGCGTCCATTCCATGCTGCGGGCATCCAGCATCAGCAGCCGGCCGGCCAGCGACTGGCCGGCGCCGGACAGCAGCTTCAGCGCCTCGGCCGCCTGCACGGTGCCGATCAGGCCCACCAGCGGCGCGAACACGCCCATCGTGGCGCAGGCCGCATCGGCCACGGTGGATTCGGCCGGGAACAGGCAGGCATAGCAGGGCGCGCCGGGCTTTCGGCTGTCGTACACCGACACCTGGCCGTCGAAGCCCACCGCCGCGCCCGACACCAGCGGCCGGCCATGCCTGACGCAGGCGGCATTCACGGCCTGGCGGGTGGCGAAGTTGTCGCTGCAGTCGAGCACCACGTCGGCCTGCGGCACCAGCGCATCCAGCAGTGCGGCATCGGCGCGCTGCACGCGCGCGCGCACCTCGATGCCGGGGTTGATGTCAAGGACGCTCCGGCGCGCCGACTCGGCCTTCGGCTGACCCACGCGCGACAGGTCGTGGGCGATCTGCCGCTGCAGGTTGGTCAGGTCGACATGGTCGTGGTCGACGAGCGTGATCGTGCCAACCCCGGCCGTGCCCAGGTACAGGGCCACCGGCGAGCCCAGGCCGCCGGCGCCGATGACCAGCGCGTGCGCGTCGAGCAGCCGCTGCTGGCCCTCGATGCCGATGTCGTCGAGCAGGATGTGGCGCGAGTAGCGCAGCAACTGATCGTCATTCATGGCTGCAGCATAGCCGCAGCCGGAATGCAAGAGGCCGGCGCAGGGCCGGCCTCGTCGGGGAGCCCGGCTTGCGCCGGCTCAGTTGGCGCCGGCCTCGGCCTTGCGCTCCGTGGCCGTCTTGCTGACGATCACCGGCCGCTGGCTCAGGTGGTTCAGCGCCTGCTGCAGCTGGAAGTCTTCGGCCGTGCCGAACTCGGGCAGCGGCTTCGGCGGCTCCTTCTGCTTGGCAAGCTGCTCCTCGAGCTTGACGCGGGCCTCGTCGCGCGCCTTGTTGCGGGCCTCGTCCTTCTTCTCGTCGGCGCCCGCCAGGTGCTTGGTCAGATCCGCCTCGCGCATGCGCAGCGCGGCAAAGACGTTGCCCTCGGCGGTTTCGTCGAGCCAGATGTCCGGCACCACGCCGCGCGCCTGGATGGCCTTGCCCGACGGCGTGTAGTAGCGCGCCGTGGTGATCTTCAGCGCGGTGTCGGCCGACAGCGGGCGCACGGTCTGCACCGAGCCCTTGCCGAAGGTCTGTGCGCCCATGATGGTGGCACGCTTGTGGTCCTGCAGCGCCCCCGCGACGATCTCGCTGGCCGAGGCCGAGCCTTCGTTGACCAGCACCACCAGCGGCACCGTCTTCACTGCCGCCGGGAGCCGCCTCAAGGGGTCGCTTCCGGCGCGGCGCGAATAGAACTCGGGCGAGGCCTTGAAGGTGGCCTTGGACTCAGGGATCTGGCCGTTGGTGGTCACCACGACCACGTTCTCCGGCAGGAAGGCCGCCGAGATGGCCACCGCGGCGTCGAGCAGGCCGCCCGGGTCGTTGCGCAGGTCGAGCACCAGGCCCTTCAGGTTGGGATCCTGCTTGTACAGCTCGTCCAGCTTGCGCACGAAGTCCTCGACCGTGCGGTCCTGGAACTGGCTGACGCGCAGCCAGGCGTAGCCGGGCTCGAGCATCTTGGCGCGCACGCTCTGGATGCGGATTTCCTCGCGCGTGATGACCACCGGGAAGCTGCGGTTCTCGCTCTTGCGGAAGATCGTCAGGGTGACCTTGGTGTTCGGCTCGCCGCGCATGCGCTTGACGGCCTGGTCCATGCTCAGGCCCTTCACGGCCGTGTCGTCGATGCGCGTGATCAGGTCGCCGCTCTTGATGCCCGCGCGGAAGGCGGGCGAGCCCTCGATCGGAGACTGCACCTTCACCAGGCCGTCTTCCATTCCGATCTCGATGCCCACGCCGACGAACCTGCCGCCCGTCTGCTCGCGGAATTCCTTCAGCGTCTTCTTGTCGAAGTACTGAGAGTGCGGGTCCAGGCCCGCCACCATGCCGCTGATGGCGTCGCCGATGAGCTTCTTCTCGTCCACCTGCTCGACATAGTCGCTCTTGACCATGCCGAACACGGCGGCGAGTTGCTGCAGTTCCTCCAGCGGCAGCGGTGCGGTCGCGCTGCGCGCGAAGGCCTGCAGCTGGATCGTGGCCAGGGCGCCTGCCAGCGCGCCCAGCGCGATCATTCCGGCGACCCTCAATTTGGCGTTCATGCGTACTCCCAACTCGTCGAAACAAGTGCCGCACCAGTATAGAACCCGGCCTGTCTCGGAGTGTTAGGCAGGGGTGAAAGTTGCACGCGACGGCCCCGACAGGCTTCTCGCGGCGCTGCTCGACCCTGCAGAAAGCCGCGTCCGGCGCAGCCGCGCGCCGTTCAGCCGGGCGCAGCGCCCTCTCGGGCGAAGGTCACGACGTGGTCGACCTGCGGCCGGATGCCGATCCACTCGCCGACCTGGTGATCGTGGTGAGAAGGCACGTGCGCGAGCACCTGCTCGCCACTGGCCAGGCGCAACGTGTACAGGAACTCCGAGCCGCGGAAGGACTTGCGCTCGATCTGCGCCTTCACCGGGCTCAGATCGTCGTGCACGATGTCGTCGGCGCGCAGCAGCACGTCGCAGTTGCCGCCCGGGTAGGCCTCGGGCAGCGGGCACTCCTGCAGGTCCTCCAGCGCGCCCAGTGCGGTCTGCACGCAGCCGCCGGTGTCGGCGGCCGCCGCCCGGTCGATGTGCGCAGGCGTGAATACGCCGTGGCCGATGAACTGCGCGACGAAGCGCGTGGCCGGGCGGTGGTACAGCGTGTAGGCGTCGTCCCACTGTTCGAGCCGGCCGCGCCGCATCACGCCGATCAGGTCGCCGAGCGCGAAGGCTTCCAGCTGGTCGTGGGTGACGAACAGCGCCGTGGTGCCGGTGTCCTTGAGGATGCCGCGCACCTCGTGCGCCAGGCGTTCGCGCAGGTCCACGTCGAGGTTGGAGAAGGGTTCGTCCAGCAGCAGCAGCCGCGGCCGCGGCGCCAACGCGCGTGCCAGCGCGATGCGCTGCTGCTGGCCACCCGACAGCTGGTGCGGGGCACGCTTGGCGGCATGTGCCAGCCCCACTACGTCGAGCATCTGCTGCACCCGTGCGGCACGCTCGGCGCGCGGCAGCGCCTGCACGCCGAATGCCACGTTGTCGGCCACGCTCAGGTGGGGGAACAGCGCATAGTCCTGGAACACCATGCCGATGCGGCGCGCCTCGGGCGGGACCTGCCGGCCGGCGCCGGCGTCGCCGAGCAGTTCGCCGTCGATGCGCACGCGCCCCGTGCTCAGCGGTTCCAGACCGGCCACGGCGCGCAGCAGGGTGGTCTTGCCGCAGCCCGAGGGGCCGATCAGCACGCCGATCTGGCCGGCCGCGAGCCCCAGCGACACCCCCTCGACGGCGGCATGGTCGGCCCTGGCGCCGGCATAGCGCACGCCCAACGATTCCAGACTCAGAAACATGCGCCCATCATAATTGCTTTGATGCTAATGAGCATGGTTCTTATTACCGCAGCGGAGCACCCATGCGTCTCGCCCTGAGCGCGCTGTGCCTGATGCTGGCGCTGCCGGTGCTGGGCGTGCTGGGCGCCTGGTTCGCTCTGGACGCGCAGACGTTGGCCACGCTGTCGCATCAGGCCGCCACGGTGCTGCCGGGGTACGTGCTGCAGACGGCGGCGCTGGCCTTGGGCGTCGGCCTGGGCGTGATGCTGCTGGGCACGGCGAGTGCGGCGGCGGTCACGCTGTTCGAGTTCCCCGGTCGGCGGGTGTTCGAATGGGCGCTGCTGCTGCCGCTGGCCATGCCGGCCTACGTGCTGGCCTATGCGTGGACCGACGCGCTGCAATACAGCAGCCCGTTGCAGTCGGGCCTGCGCCGTCTGCTCGGCATGCAGGGCCCGCTGTGGCCCGACGTGCGCAGCCTGTGGGGCGCGGTGATGCTGTTCGTGCTGTGCCTGTATCCCTACGTCTACCTGCTGACGCGCACTGCCTTGGCCGAACGCGGCGTGCGGATGATGGAAGCGGCGCGACTGCTCGGCGCCGACATGCGCCGGCGCGTGCTGCAGGTGGCGCTGCCGCTGGCCCGCCCGGCCATTGCCGCCGGCACGGCGCTCGCGCTGATGGAGACGCTGGCCGACTATGGCGTCGGCGCGTACTTCGGGCTCAGCACCTTCAGCACCGGCATCCTGCGCGCCTGGCTGGTGATGGAGCAGCCGCTGGTGGCCGCGCAGCTGGCCTCGCTGCTGCTGCTGCTGGTGGCATTGCTGCTGGCCGCCGAGCGTCGCGCCCAGCGCCGGCTGCGCTTCGCAAGCGGCCGCGCCGCCCATGCCGCCGATGGCCGCCCGATGCGGCTTCGCGGCCGGCGGGCCGCCGCCGCCTGGCTGCTGTGCGCGCTGCCGGTGGCCTTCGGCTTCCTGCTGCCGGTGGCCTGGCTGCTGCGCATGCTCTGGCTGGAGGCGGCCGGTGCGGAGTTCGGCCTGCCGCTGGCGCGCTTTGCCGAATGGGCACTGGCCAGCCTGCGCCTGGCGGCAACCGCCGCGGTGGCGGCGACGCTGCTGGCGCTGGCGCTGGGCGTGGCGCTGCGCCGCGGCCCGGACGGGCACTTCGCGCTGCTGCCGCTGATGACGCGCGTGGTGTCGCTGGGCTACGCCGTGCCCGGCGCGGTGATCGCGGTGGGCATCCTGCTGCTGCTGGCGGCGCTGCAGCAGCTCTGGCCCTCGCTGGGGCTGGGTGTGTGGGTCACCGGCACGGTCTTCGGGCTGCTGTATGCCTACCTGGCGCGCTTCTCGGCGGTGGCGTTGCAGTCGGTGGAGTCCGGCCTGGCCCGCGTGCCGCGCAGCATCGACGACACCGCGCGGCTGCTCGGCGCGTCGTCGCGGCGCGTGTTCCTGCAACTGCACCTGCCGCTGCTGCGGCGTTCGGCGCTGGCCGCCGCGTTGCTGGTCTTCGTCGACGTCATGAAGGAGCTGCCGGCCACGCTGGTGCTGCGGCCCTTCGGCAGCGACACGCTGGCGGTGGTGGCCTACAACCTGGCGCGCGACGAGCGTCTGGGAGAGGCTGCGCTGCCGTCCCTGGCGATCGTGGCCGTCAGCCTGCTGCCGGTGGTGCTGCTGTCGCGCGCCCTGCGGCAAACGTAGGCAGCCCTCAGGGGCTCGGGCGGCGGCTCGGGCCCGCGGGCCACGGCTCGCAGTCGCGCAGGGCGGGTGCCGGGGCCGGCCCGCCGGCTGGTCCCGCCGACAGGAATCGAACCTGTATTTGCCGCTTAGGAGGCGGCCGTTCTATCCATTGAACTACGGCGAGGCGGGCGCGATTCTGGCACGCGCGCCTGCCGCAGCGGTCGGCCCGCCGGCGTGATGCCGTTCAGTTCCAGCGCCAGCTCCAGATCAGCTCGATCGAGTTGTTCTCGCCGGACTGCGTGCGCACCGTGAACCGCTGGGCCACGCGGTAGATCAGCTGCCAGTTGCCGGTGGTGGCGTTGATGCCGCGCTCGTAGCCCACGTACCAGCGGCGCGAAAGCTGCTTGCCCACCGAGACGATCGCGCCGCCGGTGCCGCCTTCGGCCTGCCGGATCGACAGCTCGTCCAGGCCGAACATGCCGATCAGCTGGTCCAGCCCGTTCGACTCCTCGCCGGCGACCAAGGCCATCGCGGCGGCCTGGAGCAGCGCCGCGTCGCCGCTGCCGGGCCCGTCGCTGGGGCGGCCGCGCAGCAGCCAGCTCAGGCGCTCGGCGTCGGACATCTCGGTGTCGGAGAACAGTCGCACCCGCGGCACCAGCACGGTGCCGGTGACCGCCACGCCCACCCGCACATCCAGGTTGGGGCGGATCGCCTCGATGTCGAGCTGCGGGTTCTCGATCGGCCCGTTGAAGACGAGCACGCCGCGCTCGATGTCCAGCCGCTGGCGGTAGGCGCGGTAGGTGCCGTTGAGCGCGCGCAGGCTGCCGTCGACGCGCAAACGGCCCTGCGGGGCCGTCAGCCGCAGCTGTCCACGCAGCTCGGCATCGAGCCCGCGGCCGCGCACGCGCAGCTTCTCGCCCATGTCGACGCGCAGGTCCATGCTCGCGCGACGGCCGAGCCGGCGTTCGGCTTCGGTGGCATCGGCCGTCGTCGGCTGGAAGGCCCCTGGGTCGCCCATGCCGCGGTGCACGTGCACGTCATCCGACAGCCGCGGCGCGTCGCTGCGGCTGAAGTCGATCAGGCCCTCGTCGATGCGGAAGGCCCCGTCCAGCGCCAGCGTGTCGCGGCCCAGCTTCAGCGTCGCATCGCCGCTGGCCACGATGCGCCGGTCGATGCGGCCGAGCAACTGGAAGCGTTCCAGCGTCAGGCCCAGGTCGGCACGCGGCGACGCGCCCAGGTTGGCGTCGCCGAGCAGGCTGAGCCGTCCCTCGCCGGCGCTGGCGGCGAACTTCTCGATGTGCGCCCGGTCGCCCAGCAGCACGATGCGCAACTCGCCGTCGCGCACCTCGACGCCCTGCAGCACATTGCGCACGCCGATGCCCTGGCCATTCAGCTCGCCGGTGAACTCGGGCGCGCCGAAACGCCCCTCGATGGCGGCGCTGGCCTGCATCGTGCCGGTCAGCCGCCAGCCTGGCGGGGTCCAGGAACCCCACACGCCCAGGTCGGCGATGCGCAGGTCGAACACCCCGTACAGCGGCGCATCGGCCTGGGGCCAGATCGCCGTGGCCGCGGTGCGGGCGACCAGCGCGCCGGTCGCGCTGCCCAGCGTCTTTCCGGCCAGGCCGCCGTAGAAACTCCAGACGCCGTCGCGTGCATCGAGGCCGACGCGCAGGTCGGAAAGCCCGAGCGTGCGCGTGCCGGCTTCGTCGGTGACGCTGAGATCACCGCTGCTGCGCTCGAGCACGACGTCGGCGGTGAAGGTCGGCGCGCTCTGCAGCACCACGCGCCCGCCCAGGCGCAGATCGCCTCCCCAGCCGAAGCCGGGTTGCGCGCGTGCCAGCAGCGGCGCCACGTCCAGCGGCTCGAGAGAAGCCTCGGCATCCAGCCGCGCCGCGGCCTTGCCGTCGGCTGCGCTCCAGGCGATGCGCGACCAGCGCAGCACCGCGCCGAGCAGCTCGGCCCGTCCGGCATCGGCCTTCAAGCGCAGCGGGCCGTCGGCCCACTGCAGGTCGAAGCCGAATTCGCCGACCTTCAGCCAAGGCGGCGCGGCCGCGACGTCGCCGCGCAGCTCCGCAGCCTTCAGCTTGCCTTGCCAGCCCTTCCAGCCTTCGGCCGTGGAGCCCGGCACGCCGCCTTGCAGCTCGATCCTTGCCAGGGTGCGCTGCGCCGCGGCATTGGCGGGGCCGGCCTGCAGCGCCTCGACCCAGGCCGGCGGCAGCGATTTCGACTCGATGGCCAGCCGCAGCGCATGCGCGGCGGGCGTGCCCTGCAGCTTCAGCTCGACGCGTTCGGCCGACGGTGCGCCCTGTCGCACCTGCTTCAGCGCCAGCAGCAGGTCCAGCGGCGCATCGCTGCGGCTGCCCAGCTGCCAGCGGCCGTCGGCGCTTTCGACCTGCAGCGCCCCCAGCTGCAGGGCGTCGGCCTCGAGCTGGCCGCTGCTCGCGAGGACCGGCCAGCGGCCGTCGACGCGGGCCTCGGCCTTGATCCTGCCGGCCAGGCGGGGGTCGGCCACGGCCAGCAGCTGCCACAGTGGCTGCAGCCGCTTCAGGGAGGGCAAGTCGGCCTTGAACTGCCAGTGGTCGCCCTTGCCGTGCCCGGCAATGTCCAGCCGGCCTTCGGCCTGCACCCGGTTGTCTTCGGACTGCAGGTTCAGCCGACCCAGCGTGCTGCCGTCGGCAGCGGTGTGCAGGGCCAGGCCGCCGCTGAGCGGTACGCCGGCGAGCTTGCTCGGCTCTAGCTTCAGATCGGCACGGCCGCGCACCTGCGCCAGCTGCTGCCATGCGCCGGCGCCGCCCGACGCGGGCAGCGTGAGATCGAAGTCGCCGCTCGCGTTGACACGGTGCGGCCCCCGGCGCCAAGGCGAATCCAGCCGGCCTGGCCACCAGGGCAGGGGGTCGAATTCGCGCAGGCTGGCCTGGCCCACGGCAGCCCAGTCGGC
>Ga0105096_10000929_pt1 | contig 11351 bp, 10 predicted proteins | sample PPLLak3cmMay2015_FD_87036 | JGI IMG/M metagenome (GOLD analysis project Ga0105096, IMG submission 87036) | Freshwater sediment microbial communities from Prairie Pothole Lake near Jamestown, North Dakota, USA - PPLs Lake P7 Core (1) Depth... | ecosystem: Environmental > Aquatic > Freshwater >... | reverse complement strand
GCGGCCAAGGCGGCGCAGGCCGAATTCGCGGTGCGCTGGGACCCGCGCGACGGCGGCCCCGGCACGCCCGAGGCAACGCTGCGCGCGCTGCAGCAAGCGCCGGTGCAGACCACGCACTTCGAGATCGAGTACTTCGACTTCGTGCCGCCGGCGGGCATGCCGCCGGGTTTCGAGCCGATCCTGCGCCGGCGTTTCAGCGACGGCGCCACCGAGCTGAGCTTCAAGCTGCGCGGCACCGCGCCGCTGCCGGCGCAGCCGGCGCTGCAGCAGTGGGACTGCCCGCTGGGCGCCACGCAGGACCGCAAGGACGAGGCGGACCTGAGCTTCCTGGCCGGTGGCCAGGTGGCGACGGCCTATTCGCGCAGCTGCAGCCTCCAAGCCCAGGGCCGTGCGCTGCAGCCGCCCGCCGCGCTGCAGGCAAGGCCGCGCGGCTGTGCCAGCCAGATGACGCGGCTGCGCGCGGGCAAGCTGAAGGTGGAGCAGTGGCATCTGGCCGACGGCACGGTGCTGGTGGAGGCCTCGCGCCCCGGCCGGCACGACGCACGCGCCGTGCGGGCCTTCGAACGCGAGGTCCTGCAGCCGCTGCTGGCGCTGCTGGTGCAGCCGCTGCAACGCAGCAAGTCGGCCCTCGGCGGCGAATGCAGGAACTGACATGACCGAGCTGGTGTTCGTGCGCCACGGCGAGACCGACTGGAACCGGCAGCAGCGCTTCCAGGGGCAGATCGACGTGCCCTTGAACGACACCGGGCGGCTGCAGGCGCAGCGCCTGGCCGAGGCGATGCGCGGCGAGCGCTTCGACCGGCTGCTCTGCAGCGACCTGCAGCGGGCGCGAGAAACGATCGCGCCGCTGGAAGAGGCGCTCGCCGCCCGCGCCGTGGCGCAGCGCGCCTGGCGGGAGCAGGCCTTCGGCGTGCTCGAGGGCCTGAGCGTGGCCGAGATCCAGGCGCGGCACCCCGGGCTGTGGTCGCACTGGCTGCGCCACGACGCCGACTACCGCCTGCCCGAAGGCGAGAGCGTTCGGCAGTTCCACGCCCGGGTGGACGAGGCCGTGCGCGAGCTCGTGCGGGCGCATGCGGGCGCCCGGCTGCTGGTCGTCACCCACGGCGGGGTGCTCGACATGCTGTGGCGCACCGCGCACGGCCAGGCGCTGCACGGCCCGCGCGAGTGCGCCATCCCCAACACGGGCATCAACCGCCTGCGCTGGCGCAACGGCAGGCTGCTCGTCGAGGGCTGGGCCGAGGCCGCCCACCTGTCCGGGCTGCCGCCGCAGCCGGCCACGGCGCCGCCGGCCGAGGGCTGACGCCTAGGCGCGCCGGCGGTCGCTCCTGACAGAATGCCGGCGCAAACCAACAGGCGGAGTCAGATCCATGCTCGCAGTCATCGGCGGGACCGGCATCTATGAACTGGCAGGCATGCAGGTCGACGGGCAGATCGAAGGCGACACTCCCTTCGGCCGGCCTTCGGGCAGCATCGTCAAGGGCCGGCTGGGCGGGCGCGAGCTGCTGTTCCTGGCGCGCCACGGCAGCGGCCACAAGCACCTGCCGCACGAGGTGAACTACCGCGCCAACCTCTACGCGCTGAAGCGCGCCGGCGCGACGCAGGTGCTCGGCTTCTCGGCGGTGGGCAGCCTGGCGCAGGAGATCGCGCCCGGCGACCTGGCCATGCCCAGCCAGTACTTCGACTGGACGCGCGGCGGCCGCGCGCGCAGCTTCTTCGGCGACGGTGTGGCCGCGCATGTCTCCACCGCCGAGCCGGTGAGCCGGAACCTGGTGGACTGGGTCGCGGCCCAGGCCGCGCGCATGGGCATCCGGCTGCACCGCGACGTCACCTATGCCTGCGTCGAGGGCCCGCGACTGGGCACCCGAGCCGAGAGCCTGTTCATGCGGCAGATCGGCTGCCAGCTGGTGGGCATGACCAACGTGCCCGAGGTCTTCCTGGCGCGCGAGGCGCAGATCTGCTACGCCACGGTGTGCATCGCCACCGACTACGACTGCTGGATGGAAGACCCGGCCATGCACGTCAGCGTCAGCGCCATCCTGGCCAAGTACCGCGAGAGCCTGGAACGGGCGCGTGCGTTGCTCGACGCGCTGCTGGCCGGCCCGCTGCCGGCCGAGGAGCCGGAGATCCGCGGCGCACTGCAGTACGCGATGCTCACACCCGACGAGGCCTTGAGCGACGCGCAGCGCGAATGGCTGTCGGTCCTGCGGCGCTGAAGTGAAGCACCCCCTGCGCGCTTCGCGCGCCCCCACGAGGGGCAGCGCCATCGGCCCGGCGAGGCCGGATCCGCGGCGGTCGCCTTCGGCCTTGGTTTCGTTCCGCGCGAGTGCCGCTCCGGCGCCATGGACCACCGAGTTGCGCCCCCCTGGCTCACCTCGTTCGCGCCCCCCTCGCGTGGCGCTCGGGGCCTTCGGAACGGCCGGGCGGCGCTGATGAACCCGCCCTTCACGCGCGCCGACCTCGCCCGGGCCGAGCACCACCTGCTGCGCGACGGGCGCTTCGCCAACGCGCGCGTCGAGCGCGTGCGGCTGGACGGCGTGGACTGGATCTTCAAGGACTTCTCGTCGCGCGCCTGGTGGGTGCGCCAAGGCTTCGGCCGCTTCCTGGTGGGCCGCGAGGTGCGCGCGCTGCAGCGGCTGGAAGGCCTGCCCGGCATCCCGTCGCAGGCCTTCCGCGTCGACGGCTGCGCGCTGGCCGCACGCTTCGTGCCCGGGCGCACGCTGGGCCGGGTGGAAACGGACGACGGCGGCATGAGCGCGGAGTTCCTGGCGGCGCTGGAGGCGCTGCTGCAGCAGGTGCATGCGCGCGGCCTGGTGCACCTGGACACGCGCGGCGGCAACAACCTGCTGATGATGCCCGACGGCGCGCCCGGCATCATCGACTTCCAGGCGGCCGTGTCCACGCGCTGGATGCCCGGCTTCCTGCGCCGCTGGTTCGAGGGCATGGACCTGGGCGGCATCTACAAGAAGTGGCTGCAGTTCCAGCCGGCGGCCATGGGGCAGCGGCGCCGCACGCACTTCGAGCAGATCAACCGCTGGCGGCGCCTGTGGGTGTTCCGCGGCTACTTCGGGCTGCGCAAGTAGCCGCCGCCCCGGGCCGCGCGACAATGGCGACATGAAGCAAACCTCGGACGGCCTGTTCCAGCACCCTGGGCTGCGCAGCTTCCTGGTGAAGGCGCGCAAGCCGCTGTTCATCCTGGTGCTGCTGCTCGTGGCCCCCTTTGCACGCGCCGACTGGCTGCTCGCCGGCTTCGTGGTGTCGATGATCGGCGAGTTCATCCAGCTGTGGTGCTTCGCCTCGCTGGACAAGAACAGCACGCTGACCATCCGCGGCCCGTACACCATGGTGCGCAACCCGATGTACCTGGGGCGCTTCCTCATCCCCTTCGGCTTCCTGATGCTGCTCGGCCCGTGGTGGTGGTGGCTGCTGCTGATCTACACGGTGGTGTACTGGAAGTACATGGACGCGCGCGTGGGGCGCGAAGAGGCGCACCTGCAGCCGATCTTCGGCGCACCCTACGACGACTACCGCGCCAAGGTGCGCCGCTTTGTGCCCGGCTGGCCGCTGGCCGGCAAGCCGGTGGCCTACTGGAACTGGGCGCTGTTCGCGCAGAACAACGCCGGCCGCAACCTGGCGGGCACGCTGCTGGCCTGGGTCGCGGTGGCGGCATGGACCTTGTGGGGCACCACTGCGCTGAGCGGCTGAGCCTCGCCCGCGCCGGCCGCGCCGGCCGGACAATGCCGCTTCGTCTTCCACTGCAACCGAGCCACCCACGCCATGCCGATCCTGACCTACCTGACCACCACGCATTTCGACCACGGCGCGATCAAGATGCTCGCGCCCGAACTCAAGCGCCTGGGCGTGAGCCGGCCGCTGGTCGTCACCGACCGCGGCGTGCGCGCCGCCGGCCTGCTGGACCGCGTGCTGGCCACGCTGCCCGAGGGCGCCGCGCCGCCGGTCTATGACGGCACGCCCGGCAACCCGACCGAGCGCGCCACGCTCGAGGCACTGGCGCAGTACCGCGCCGAGGGCTGCGACGGCGTGGTCTGCCTGGGCGGGGGCTCGTCCATGGACCTGGGCAAGTCGGTCGCGCTGCTGGCGGTGTCCGGCGAGCCGCTGGCGCGCTTCGACCCGCTGCAGGGCGGCGCCAAGCACATCCGCGGCGTGGCGCCGGTGATCTGCATCCCCACCACCTCGGGCACCGGCAGCGAAGTCTCGGTGGGCGTGGTCATCGTGCTCGACGACGGCCGCAAGCTCACCGTGGCCAACCCGCAGCTGATCCCCAAGGTGGCGATCTGCGATCCCGAGCTCACGCTCGGCCTGCCGCCGCTGATGACCGCGGCCACCGGCATGGACGCCATCACGCACTGCATCGAGGCCTTCCTCACGCCGGCCGTCAACCCGCCGGCCGAGGGCGTGGCGCTGGACGGGCTGTACCGCGGCTGGCGGCACATCGAGACGGCGGTGGCCGACGGCAGCAACCGCGACGCCCGCTGGCAGATGATGATGGCCTCCACCGAGGGCGCGATGGCCTTCATCAAGGGCCTGGGCGCGGTGCATTCGATGAGCCATGCCATCGGCCGGCGCGAAGACCTGCGCGCCCACCACGGCACGCTGAACGCGCTGATCCTGCCCACCGTGCTGCGCTTCAATGCCGCGGCCTGCGCGGACAAGTACGTGCGGCTGCGCCAGGCGATGGGCCTGGACGCCGGCGCCGACCTGGCCGCTGCCGTGGCCGCGCGCAATGCCGCCATCGGCCTGCCCAGCGGCCTGGCCGCGCTGGGCGTGACGCGCGAGATGATCCCCGACCTGGTGCCCTACGCGTTGGGCGATCTGGCGCACTTCGGCACCCCCGTCAAGCCGACGGCCGAGCAGTACGCCCAGCTCTTCGCGCAGGCCCTCTGAACGCCGCACCCGCGGCCACGCAAGCGATGGCGCCGCGCCCGCACTGCCATGTTCGACCGACTTCGCCGCCTGATGCCCACGCCCGAGGCCATGGCCCGCAACCGCTGGCTGCGCTGGCTCGGGCCGTCGCTGCTGCATCCCAGGCTGTGGCACATGAGCCGCCGCGGCGTGGCCACCGGCGCGGCGATCGGCGTGTTCTTCGCCTTCATCACGCCGATCGCGCAGATTCCTCTGTCCGCGGCCCTTTCGGTGCTGCTGCGCGCCAACGTGCCGGCCGCGGTGGTGGCCACCTTGGTGAACACGCCGCCGACCTTCGGCCCGGTGTACTACGCCGCCTGGTGGGTGGGTGCGCGCGTGCTCGACGAGCCGGTCGACGCCGAGCACAAGCCGGGCGTGCTGGCTGGACAACCGTCCACGCTGCAGGCCGCCGGCCCCGCGCTGAGCGGCTGGTCGAAATGGATCGTCACGCTGCAGGACATCGGCAAGCCGCTGCTCCTGGGCACGCTGATCTTCTCGTTCGCCTTTTCGCTGCTGGCCTACCTGCTGGTCAACGCCGTGTGGCACCTGCGCGTGCGCTCGAAGAGGCGGCGGCGCCTGCGGCGGCGTGCCTTGCCCTGACCCGCGGCGCAGCAGCAGCAAGGCACCGAGCCACGCGCCGCATAGCGAAAAACCCTGAGTGCCGCCCCAGGCCGTCCCGCGCAGGCAACAGAATGCGGTTCCCGCAAACCCGACCTCACGCCGAGGAGCCCTTCCCATGAGCAGCAGCCGCCTGAACCCCCTCGACTCCGCGTGGATCATGACCGAGACGCGGGCCACGCCCAACCATGTCGGCGGGCTGCTGATCTTCAAGCTGCCCGAGGACGCGCCGCGCGAATTCCTGCGCCGGCTGATGCACGACTTCCGCACCTACCGCGGCTTCACCGCGCCCTGGAACCGGCGGCTGAAGTACGCGTTCAACCTGAACCCGGTGCCCGAGTGGGTGGAAGACGACGACATCGACCTGGAATACCACGTGCGCCATGCCGCGCTGCCCTGGCCGGGCGGTGAGCGCGAGCTGGGCGAGCTGGTCGGCCGGCTGCAGAGCACGCCGCTGGACCTGAGCCGCCCGCCGTGGGAGTGCACCATCATCGAAGGGCTGGAGCACCACCGCTTCGCGCTGTTCGTGAAGATGCACCACTCGCTGATCGACGGCATCAGCGGCATGCGCATGCTGCAACAGGCCATGTCGCCCGACGCGGCGAAGAGCCGCACGCTGCCGCCCTTCTGGTCGGCGCCGGAGACGGCGGCCATCCCGGTGCGTCGGCAGACCTCGATGCCGACGATGGCCAACGTCATGGCCGGCGCAGCGCAGGCACTGCGTGGCCAGCTCAGCTCGGCGCCGCAGTTGCTGGCCGCCTTCGGCAAGATGATCCGTCGCGTGGGCGATCGCGGCGACGGCATGGCGCTGCCCTTCGACGCGCCGCTGTCGGTGCTGAACGGGCGCGTGCGCGAGAAGCGGCGCTTCGCCACGCAGCAGTTCCCGATGGCGCGCTTGCGCGCGCTGGCCGACGCGGCCGGCTGCACGCTGAACGACTTGGTGCTGGCGCTGTGCGGCGGCTCGCTGCGCCGCTTCCTGATGGAACGCGACAGCCTGCCCGAGAAATCGCTGACGGCCGGCATCCCGGTGTCGGTGCGGCCGAAGGACGACCAGGGCACCGGCAACGCCATCAGCTTCATCGTCGCCACGCTGGGCACCGACATCGAGGACGCGGCCGAGCGGCTGGCGGCGATCCGCGCCTCGGTGCGCCATGCCAAGGCGCACGTGCAGAGCCTGCCGCGCCAGGCGATGATGCAGTACACGATCCTGCTGATGGCGCCGACCATCGTCACGCTGCTCAGCGGCGTCGGCGGCCGCACGCGGCCGATGTTCAATGTCACCATTTCCAACGTGCCGGGGCCGACCGCGCCGCTGTACTTCCGCGGCGCCCGGCTGGAGGCCATCTTCCCGGCGTCCATCGTCACCCACGGCCAGGCGCTGAACATCACCTGCCAGAGCTACGCCGGCACGATGGACTTCGGCTTCACCGGCTGCCATTCGTCGGTACCGAGCCTGCAGAAGCTGGCGGTGTACTCGGCCGAGGCGCTGGAGGAGCTGGAAGCGGCGATCCTGCCGAAGGCGGTGGTGCGCAAGCCGAAAGTCGCCAAGACCGAAGCGGCAGCCCCGAGCCGCGGCGCTGCAGCCGCCACGAAGAAGAAGGCGCCGGCGCGACGCCGGCGCATCAGCGCAGCGGCCTGACCGGCGGCCGGCGTGGCGCCGTGCGCCCGCGCACCCCGGCACCCGGCCCGCGCCGCTGTGGCACCGGGCGCCCTGCCGGCCCGCGGCGGCGTCGTGACCCTCGACACGGCGCCGCGGCGCAGGCGGTCCTCGTGCAGCGCCTGCGGGGCTCGCCGCAGCCTCAAGCCCGCCGGATCACCGCGCAGGCGATGCGTGCCCCGGAGTTGCCCGTCGGCTGTGTCTTGAAGTCGTCGGGGTCGGCATGGACGATCAGCCCGCGCCCAACGATGTCGGTGGCGCCGCTGCCGATCGCCAGGCCTTCCACGCGGAAGCTGAAGCTGGCGACGCCATTCGCGTCGGCCTTGAGCGACGGCAGGTCGCCGGCATGGTGTTCGGCGTGCTGGGGCCCGTGCGGCTTGCCGGTCGGGTTGAAGTGCCCGCCGGTGCTCATGCCGTCGCCGCTGCTGCAGTCGCCCTTTTCGTGGACGTGAAAGCCGTGCTCCTGGCCGGGCTTGAGGCCTGATACGCGGCCGCTCACCTGCATCTGCGCGCCGAGCTGCTGGAAGCTCACCGTGCCGGCCGCGACGTTGCCGCGTGTGGGTTCGAGCGTCGCCACGGCCTTGGGGCCGGCATCGGACATCGACGCACAGGCCGCCGTCAGGATCGCCGTGCCGAGCGCGCCGGCAAGAGCCACGTACTTCATCGCCTGTCTCCTTGGTTGGGTTTGGCACGCCGCCGCCATCGGCGCCGCGCGACGCCCACTGTATAGGGCCGCGGCACGCCGCGGCGCAAAAACTGCGAATCCGCGTCACCCGACGGCCAGCGCGTGGCGCAGCAGCATGGCCGACAGCACCAGCATCGTCGTGCCGATCAAGCCGTCCAGCAGCTGCCATGCCCTCGGCCTGGCAAACCAGGGCGCCAGCCAACGGGCGCCGTAGCCGAGCAGCGTGAACCAGGCCAGGCTGGCGCAGCTGGCGCCGGCGATGAACCAGCCCTGCATGCCGGCCGGATGCTGCGCACCGATGCTGCCCAGCAGCAGCACCGTGTCGAGGTAGACATGCGGATTGAGCACCGTGAATCCCGCGGCCTGCAGCATGGCCGCGCTGCGGCTCAGGCCCCGTCCGCCCGCCGTCACGCTCAGCCGGTGGGCCTGCCGCATGCGTTGCAGCGCGCGCCAGCCGTAGAGGGCGAGAAAGCCGGATCCGGCCAGCGCCAGCGCACGCGCCAGATGCGGGCTGCTGCCGAGGGCCCGGGCCATGCCGAGCACGCCGGCCGCGACGAGCAAGGCGTCCGCCGCGGCGCAGAACAGCACGATGGGGCCGACATGCTCCTGGCGCAGGCCCTGGCGCAGCACGAAGGCGTTCTGCGCACCGATGGCGACGATCAGGCCGAAACTCAGCGTCAGGCTCTGCAGGAACACCGCAGCGGCAAGCGGGGTGAGGGGCGTGTCGTTCATGGCCGCGCAGCTTGCCACCCTCGGCAGACGAAGGCAAACTAAAGAACTTAATTCAGATTTAGGTTTTCTTAATTCATGCTGGACTACGCGGCGCTCTCCGCCCTGGCGGCCGTGATCCGCGAAGGCAGCTTCGAACGCGCGGCGCTGGCGCTGCACGTCACGCCCTCGGCGGTGTCGCAGCGCATCCGCCTGCTCGAGGAGCGAATGGGCTGCGCGCTGGTGGTGCGCGAACAGCCCTGCCGCGCGACCGAGGCGGGCCGGCGCCTTTGCCAGCACGTGGACCGCGTGCGCCTGCTGGAGCAGGATCTGCAGGGTCTGCTGCCGGCGCTGGCGCCGCGCGACACGTCCCGCGTCACGCTGCCGATCGCGGTGAATGCGGACAGTCTGGCCACCTGGTTCACCTCGGCGGTGGCCGCGTTCGCGGCCGGCGCACCGGTGCTGCTGGAGGTGGCGGTGGACGACCAGGACCACACCGCGCAATGGCTGCGCAGCGGCGCGGTCCTCGCGGCAGTGACCGGCAGCGCCCGCCCCGCGGCCGGCTGCAGCAGCCGGCCCCTGGGGGCCATGCGCTATCTGGCGGTGGCCAGCCCGGCCTTCATGAGCCGGCATTTCGCCGGCGGCGTGGGCGCCGGCAGCCTGGCGCGGGCGCCCAGCCTGGTGTTCAACGCCAAGGACGAGCTGCAGGATCGCTGGGTGGGTCGCCTTTGCCACCGTCACGTGGAGCTGCCGCGGCACACGCTGCCCTCGCCGCAGGCCTTCGTCACCGCAGCCGTCGCCGGCATGGGTTGGAGCCTGCAACCGCTGGCGCTGATCGAGGCCCATCTGGCCGGCGGTGCGCTGGTCGAGCTGCTGCCCCATACGCCGCTGGACGTGCCGCTGTATTGGCAGCATGCGCGCGCCGCGTCGACATTGCTGGATGACCTGGGCCGCTGCGTCCGTGCCGCAGCCCACCAAGCCCTGCGCCCGCCCTGAGGCGTCGCCGCCCGTTCAGTCGAGCGTGACCTCGGTGCGCACCGCGCCGGCACGGTCCGCCACCGCGCTCAGGCCGATGCGTGCGCCGCGCGGGCCGCGCACCACCCATTCGGCCACCGCACGGTCGCCGGTGACCGCGGGGTTGGGCAGGAAGGCCTGCATCGAGGTCTTTGTCGCATGCCCTTCGAGCTGCGGGCCGACGATGCGCTCGACGCCGCTGGCCAGGCTCAGCCCCGGTGGCAGGTGGATGTTGAAGACCACGCCGCGCGCCGTCTTGCGCTCCAGCGCGCGCTTGCTGATGTAGGCTGGCAGATAGCCGGCATTGGCCACGGCAAAGCGCACACGCCAGGTGTCCTCGCCCAGCGCGCGCACCTCGGCTCGCAGCAGCTCCAGCTTGGGCAGCGACAACGCGACCTGCGTCATCCAGGCCGGGAAGCGTGCAGCCTCGCGCTCGCGCAAGGCCGGCGGCGGGTTGCGCCAGTAGTTCATCTTGTCCCAGCCACCCAGCTCCACGTCGCCCAGCTGCGGGTGGCGGAACGGGTACCAGTCCACGTGCGCTTGGCCACCGCACTGCTCGTCGCTCCACTTCAGCAGCTTCAGGTCGTCTTCGGGCGGGTGCTCGCGGTACCAGTGGATCCAGTCGTAGTCGGTGATGCCGGCCTCGCGGTTGGGTGCCCACAGCTCCACCGTCCAGAACAGCGCCCCCAGGTGCTCGTAGATCCAGTCCTGCGTGCCGGTGATGATCTCCTTCGGGTGGTACTTGAAGTCGTGATAGGTGCTGATGGCCGGATAGCCGGTGAGGCGCGTGCCCAGTTCGCTCAGGCGCTTGTAGACCCACAGGTCCTCGGGCGTCATGTCGTCGTCGCTCTGCGTGCCCATCGGGCGCAGGATCACGCCGCTGTGCGTGTGGAAGCTGATCGCGGCGCCGATGTTCGTGTGCTTGACGATGAAGTCGACCATGGCCCGCACCTCGGGCTCGCTGGTGGGGTACGGGCCGGCGCCGGCCTGCTCGAATTCCTGTCGCCAGTAGGCGGGGAAGTTGCGGTTCAGGTCCAGGCCTTCGCGGTTCGAATTGACCTTGACCTGCAGGCCGTCGTAGTTCGTCAGCAGGCCCTCGGGCATGACGCGGAAGTACTCGCCGCCGAAGTCGCCGGGCTCGCGCGGCACCAGCAGCCGCGGCTGGTCGGGGTGCTTCTTCCAGCCGCCGTGCGGGTCGGGCACGCGCATCTGCAGCATGCGACCGTCGCCGTCCACGTCCTCCACCGTCAGGCCGTCGACGTGCGGCTCGTCGAAGGGATAGGGCCGCGTGCCGCTGCGGATGTGCCTGGGCGAGTCCGCCAGGGCCAGCTCGGCGCCGTCGGGGTTGAGGCGCGGCACGATGTAGACGGTGCGCGTGTCCAGCAGATGCGTCACCTGGCGGCCGGCCTCGTCGCTGCCGCCGTAGCGGCTGACCAGCCAGTGCAGCCAGTACAGGCAGGCGGTGCTGGCCGTCAGCTCGGCGGCGTGGATGTTGCCGTCCGCCCAGAAGGCCGGCTTGTCGGTGTCGGCGCCGGTGTGGGCGTTGGTCAGCGTCACCAGCCAGATGTCGCGGCCCTCGAAGCTCTTGCCGATGGAGCGCAAGCCCACCAGGTCGGGCCGCGCGGCGGCATAGTCCTGCAGCAGGCGCGTCAGCTCGGGGTGGCGGTAGAACTGGTCGAAGCGGGGGGCGGGGACGTCGGGCATGGCGTGCGTGATGCGCGGGTGTGGATCGATTGTGCCGGGCCGGAT
>Ga0105096_10000928_pt1 | contig 11355 bp, 3 predicted proteins | sample PPLLak3cmMay2015_FD_87036 | JGI IMG/M metagenome (GOLD analysis project Ga0105096, IMG submission 87036) | Freshwater sediment microbial communities from Prairie Pothole Lake near Jamestown, North Dakota, USA - PPLs Lake P7 Core (1) Depth... | ecosystem: Environmental > Aquatic > Freshwater >... | reverse complement strand
ACATTAAAATGGCCAGAATATATGAATAACCCAGTGGCGCAAACAGGCGTCCGGCCACACCATTTAGCGTTAACAAGGGCACGAACACCAGCGCGACAATAAAGCTGGCGTAGACCACCGAACTGCGCACCTCCAGAGAGGCGGTATATACAACCGTTGCAACGGGCAACGGTTGCTCCAGTAAACGGTTTTCACGCAAGCGCCGGAAAATATTTTCGGTATCAATAATGGCATCATCAACCACCTCCCCCAATGCAATAGCCAGGCCACCCAGCACCATGATATTCAAATTAACCCCCGTTTCCAGCAAGACAATAACTGCACCGATCAAAGACACGGGAATAGCCAGGGCAGAAATAAAAGCCGTGCGGAAGTTAAACAAAAACAGGTACAAAATAATCAGCACAAACAAGCCGCCAATCAATAAATGTCCCGATAAATTGGCAATCGATCGTTCAATATAGTCGGCAGGACGGAACAAGTGCTCATAAAAAGTAATGGCCTCATTTTTAAAAACCGGTTCGAATTCTTTCAAGGTCTGTTCAACCTGTCTGGACACAGTCAAGGTATTGGCTCCGTATTGCCCGATAACCATCATGACTATGCCCTGTTTGCCTCCAATTTGTGCCGCGCCGATGGGCGGTTCGGTGGCATAACGGATGGTGGTGACTTCGCCCAGGGTGATGTTGCGCCCCTGATCGCGCTTGACAATGATTTTTGCAAATTGTTCCGGAGTAGTAGGCTGACCGGTGACTTGCAGGGTGATTCGCTGGTTAAGGTTTTCAATAAAACCGCCGCCCTGGATGGTTCCGGCCTGCGAGGCCGCTTGAATTATGTCATCCAGCGCCAGATTGAAACGATGCAACTGTACGGGATCAACCTGAATTTGCAGTTGCCCAATCTCCCCGCCGAACACATTAACATCGGCAACGCCGGGAACCGCCAATAAGCGCGGCACGATAGTCCAGTCAACCAAACTGCGAAGAGCCATTAAATCTTTCGTATCTGAACTTAACCCGATGGTTAATACCGTCGCGGAAGACGAAGACAGTGGTATCACAACCGGCACAATACCCAGCGGCAGATGTGCAGGTAACCTCGCCAAACGTTCACTAACCAGCTGCCGATTGCGATAAACATCACTTTTTTCTACAAACGTCGCCGTGATGATCGATAAACCCTGAATGGATTCGGAACGCACCGATTCCAGCCCCACCAAGCCGCTGATAGACATTTCGATCTGCCGTGTCACCAGAACTTCAACCTGCTCGGCAGACAGCCCGGGTGATTCAGTTTGAATAATGACCCGCTTGGGAGCAAATTCAGGAAAAATATCCAGGCCCGCAGTGGTAAAGCGATAACTACCATAGAGCAGGATCAATACAGCGAGTGCAATAACAATCCCGTAAAAACGGATGGAAAAGCGGACGAGGGTGCTTAGCATTATTTTGTTGGGAGTTTGACCATTGTTTCGCGTTAGTTCCCAGGCTCAAGCGCTCATCTTTATATACAAATGAACAAGTAACTCGTCATACTCGCCGGGAAGCGGGTATCCAGTGCCATGGATGGCAAGCCTAAACCATCCATGAAATCCTGGCAACAAGAAACTGGTCTCGTCATTGCCTAACGTTTACTTGTTGTTAGTATGACTTCTGTGATCGTCTGGGAAATAGCGGCTTTGCAAGAAACAGCTCAAGATTTTCTAACGCAAGAGTTTAGCAAACGCATCTGCGGATAAAGCCTGCCCGCTCAGATAACCCTGATAACTATCACAGCCTTTCGCTTGCAAGAATGCCAACTGTTCATGTGTTTCTACCCCTTCCGCTGAAACTTTAAAGCCCAAGGTATGCGCCATAGCAATAATAGTGGCAGTGATTTCCGTGTCACCTTGCAGAAAGGGAATGTCGTCGATAAAATTCTTGTCGATTTTCAACACATCCAATGGAAAGTATTTGAGATAAGCCAAGGACGAATAACCAGTGCCAAAGTCGTCAATAACAAGACGAATCCCCTGGACACGCAAATCATTCAAAATACCCATCGCTTTGTCCTGATTCTCCATCAGTCCACTTTCGGTTATTTCCAATGCAAGATACTCGGCAGGATAACCGGTTTCACTCAGTACTTTTGCGACTAAAGCATTAATGTCCTGGCGACGGAACTGGTGAGGGGAAACATTAACCGATAAAGTTAGCGCCGGGACCCCCTCATCCAGCCACTGCCGTCCTTGACGACAGGTTTCCCGTAACACCCAAGTACCAATCGCTATAATCAGATCGGTTTCCTCGGCGATGGGAATGAATTGTTCCGGAAAAATCAATCCTTCAGTTGGATTTTGCCAGCGTACCAGGGCCTCAGCACCGACAATTTGACCACTGGCAATATCTATCTGTGGCTGATAGAACACCCGCAATTCCTGTTGGTCAATTGCCTGTCTTAGCCGCGCTTCCAGAGCAATTCGTTCCCGGGCAGCGAGGGTAAGTTCTTCGGAAAAATAGGCGAAACAACCGCGTCCCCGGTCTTTAGCTTGATACAACGCTGCGTCGGCGCTATTCATCAGTATTTCGGGGCTATCGCCGTGTTGGGGATATAAACTGATACCTATGCTGACACCTATTCGTACACCATCACTTTGAATTAGCTGGAAGGGTTTACTCAAATCAGCAACGATGTCTTCAGCGATCCGCGCAGCATCTTCCGGATGAGCAATATCCTCCAGCAGTATGATAAATTCATCGCCACCCAAACGAGCGACTACGTCCACTTCGCGCAGCCTTGTCGTGATTCGTTTAGCTACTTGTTGCAGTAACTCGTCACCAGCCGAATGTCCCAGATTGTCATTGACAGCTTTAAAACGATCAAGGTCGAGCATCAGCAATGCCAGTCGCTTGCCTTCACGTCGCTCGACTTCAATGCTGTGTTTCAGGCGTTCCAACAGCAGACGCCGGTTAGGAAGTTGGGTAAGTGGATCATAGAAGGCAAGCTGTTTGATTTTTTCCTCTGCCGCCTTACGCTCGGTAATGTCAGTAAACGTAGCAACGTAATGAGTGGTTTCACCATCGGTGCCCTTGACGACAGTGATGGTAAGCCATTCGGGATACACCTCACCATTTTTGCGCCGATTCCAGATTTCTCCCTGCCATGCTCCAGTATGCTGGATACTATCCCACATTGCTGTATAAAAAATCGTATTTTGGCGCCCTGATCGGAGCAAGTGTTGTGGCGTCTGGCCTATTGCTTCCTTGGCCGTATAGCCAGTGATATTAATAAATGCCTGATTTACCTTGATAATGAGGTTTTCAGCGTCGGTGACAATCATGCCTTCCTGAGACTCGAAGGCTGCTGCAGCGATGCGAAGCTCCTCCTCGGCAGCCTTGCGCTCGTTGATGTCTGCGTGGGTCCCGCACATCCGAATGGGACGCCCGTTCTGATCACGCTGGACAACTTTGGCATGATCAAGAATCCATCTTAAACTGCCATTCTTGTGGATCATCCGGTATTCGATTTTATGTATTGACGAACGTCCAGCGAGAACATCTTGTATTGATTGCCATGCCTTTTCCCGGTCATCAGGATATATAAAATCCGACCATTGTTGGGTCGTGCGTTTTATTTCTTCATGACTATAGCCAAGCAATTCTGCCCAGGCTGGATTCCGTTCTACCTCATTGGTATCGATTTTCCAATCCCAAAACCCAAGATCACTTCCCTCCAACACGAATCTCAAGCGTTCTTCGCTTTCTATGAGTGCAGTATTTGTAAAATTATTTTCAATCCCCAGTTGTGCCAGATTGGCGTAGTTTTCAATCAGGGTAATTTCTGCATTTGTTGGTCGTGTGGACTGCCGATGATAGATCGCGAATGTCCAAAGCGTCTCACCTGTGCTGCTTTTAATGGGTTGTGACCAACAGGATTGGATATCGGCCAACCTTGCCAAATCTCGGAACTCCTCCCAATAACTATGTTGCTGTATATCTTCAACGATGACTCGTTCACCCCGATAAGCCGCCGTTCCACAAGAGCCTATTCCCTCGCCAATTGCCAAACCATTAATGGCCTGGTTATAAAAGTCGGGTAAACTGGGTGCTGCACCATGGCGTAAATGTTTGCCTTCTTTATCCAGCAGTAAAATAGAGCACAACATTCCATGATGCAGTGCTTCAATTTGTCGAACCAGTTCTTCCAGTAGTTTGGGTAGCTCAATTCTCTGATTGATTCGCTGGAGAATTTGATTGTGTAATGCCAGCTCATGGGTACGATTACGCAACTCATTTTCTACCGCAATACGTCGGCTATTTTCTCTTTTTATCGATCGATAGGCGATATACAGGATTAATGCAATAACACTGATAATTATCGCAATAGCCATCATAATCTTCAGATAATTAATCAGCTTTTCTTTATTGATGCCTGTGTTTGACGTATAAATAAATCCTTGCAACAAGTGATCGTTTTCAACCATTCCCGTTTGCACAAATGTTTCAGCCATGTGTCGCCAACGCCAGGGATTCATGTGCCCCAATTCCATTAAGTCAGGCAATATTAATGACTGCATCGCCTTAGCTTCAAATTCAAGATGGACTCTGGATTTAGTGACTTTATATTTGTTCAGTAGTAGATCAATTATCTCTTGAGGATGATTCATTGCGTAGTACCAGCCTTCAAGACTGGCCTGGCGGAAGGCTTTTACGCGTTCAGGATGATGCCTAATCTCATCTTCTGTCGTAAATAGAATATCGCTATAGAAATCAACGCCGTAGTTACGCGGATTAAGGGTAGTAAATTCAACGCCTTGTTGTTGTAAATAATAAGGTTCATTACTGCTATAGGAATTAAATGCATCGACTTTGCCATCAATCAAGTCCTGTATTTCAAAGCTGCTGGGAATAATATGAATACCTTTTATATCGAGATTCTCATTGCTGAACATGGCAATAAAATCGGCATCCACATATTGACCGAGCATCATCACTTTTTTCCCGATTAAATCATCAGGAGAAAGAATTTCAGTTTCTTTGCGTGCGAGCAATACAGATGCAGAATGCTGATATATAGCGGCCAAAGCTACCAGTGGTGCTCCACGCAAACGCTTCAGGAGTAACTCGCTATTGCCAACACCATATTGTGCATGACCTTGCAGCACCTCTTTTACCGGCAATTTTTCGGGTGTGCCATTGTGAATACTAACGTCCAGCCCCGCCTTTTTGTAATAACCTTTTTCCAAAGCGGCATAGTAGCCGGCAAATTGAAATTGATGATGCCAACGTAGCTGCAAATGAATAGATTCAGCTGCTGTAGAAAAGCAAGGACATAATAATGCAACTAAAAAGCCGAGCTTGATTCTTGTTGTTCTGGAATTACCAAAATTCAAGTTAAATCGCATAATTAAGACTTTATTCAAGAGACGATGGCTAGTGTCTACTGTAATCGATAAAATAAAAATTGCAGTTAGCTAACTTATTAACGAGAAGGGCTATCACGCTTTAAGTCATTACACTATGTTCAAAAAACACACTCCCAATCGAAAGTTATAAATTTAATTATAGGTCAATAAACTTAGTATGTTGTGTAGCAAAGGTTATAAAACATGAAACGAGAAAATCCTAGGGCAATTTCATGTTAGGAAAATCCCATACCAACAACAAATACCATGACATTATAAAAATTCGGGCACAAAAATACCCCGCAGGAAAGCCCAAACGGGGGTTCGAATTTGTGCGCTACGTTTAAGGTAGATTGCTAATGAGATTGAGAAAGAAAGTGGGCATATTGAACCCTAACGGGACCTAGGCCGCATAGTGCGTTTCGATATACCTTTGAACTATTTCCTGAAATTCTTCAGCAATTCTATCGCCTTTAAGGGTAACCGTTTTTTCACCATCCTCATAAACAGGAGCTACAGGTGATTCACCAGTGCCCGGTAAACTGATGCCGATATTGGCACTTTTACTTTCTCCGGGACCATTAACTACACAGCCCATAACGGCAATTTCCATAGTTTCAACACCCGGGTATTGCGTTCGCCAGATCGGCATTTGATCGCGTAAATAGGTTTGGATATCCATAGCCAGTTTTTGGAAATAATCACTGGTAGTGCGTCCGCAACCGGGACAGGAAATAACCATGGGAGTAAATGAACGAAACCCCATCGTCTGCAGGATTTCCTGAGCGACAATCACTTCCTGAGTTCTGGATGCGCCGGGCTCAGGTGTTAAAGAAATACGGATAGTATCACCTATACCCTGCTGCATTAATACCGACAAAGCGGCGGCTGACGATACGATGCCCTTGGAACCCATACCTGCCTCAGTGAGGCCCAAATGCAAGGCATAATCACAACGACTGGATAAATCCTGATAAATATTAATCAGCTCCTGTACGTTACTGATCTTGCATGAAAGAATGATTTTATTTTTTGCCAGCCCCAATTCTTCTGCTTTAGCGGCACTTTCAAGCGCAGATAAAACTATCGCTTTACGGGTTATAGCGGGTAAAGGTTCAGGATGTTTTTGCAGTCTGTTTTCATCCAGTAATCGGGTCAACACAGCTTGATCCAGGCTTCCACCATTGACGCCAATACGGACTGGTTTGTTGTACTGGCAAGCAAATTCAATCATTTGCTGAAACTGTGGATCGCGACTTTTACCACGACCTACATTACCTGGATTGATGCGGTATTTATCAAGGGCTTCCGCGCAGTCCGGGTATTTTTCCAGCAATTTGTGACCATTGAAATGGAAGTCACCTACTATGGGTACAGTACAACCTTTCTGATTCAATTTGTTGCGAATCTCGGCAACAGCTTTCGCTGCCTCTTCTGAATTGACTGTAATACGAACCAGTTCAGAACCTGCGGTAGCCAGTTCGATAATTTGATTAACAGTTGCAGACACATTCACAGTGTCGGTATTCGTCATTGATTGTACGACGATAGGGGCACCGCCGCCGACTTTAACGTCACCGACTAAAACTTGGTGGGTAATTTTTCTAAGGCTAATTGACATATACTAAATCTTTTGAAAAAGTTGCAGTTATAATTTAATTATACGCTATACAGCTCAATGAACAGAGTTAAATTGTATATTTTTTGTACAAATCACCGATACGACCGAGATGAATTTAACCCTAGAAATGTTTGAAGCAAATACCTTAATGAATGGTATTTTAATAACTTGAACACTTTAACGGGTCCTTTTATCAGTCTCCCCCCCTCTTATCCCTTGTTAATAGGATCGCTGAAATCGCCGCCCAAATCCTGATGAGTAAAGAAACTGACTGTTACGCAACGGCTCAATGTATCTAACATCAAAATTTTCCATATCCCTGCTATTGCGTAATCTAACGCTTAAAAGCAGGGGATTTTCAATTTAGTACTTTTATTACAATTTTTTCGTCTCAAATATAAAACGAGTAGTAATATTTAAGTATATTAACTATTCAAGATGTCTCTGGATGATCTATGCTTGGGTGGTAAATTAAGTAATCGTTAAAACAGATCAACCCCTGAGCTTTTTCTATCAATTTTAAGGCACCCAATAAAGATGGTCCATTTATGCGCCTAAAGACCTTACAAAATCCAATTATCAAAAGCTGGCTGCCTGTCTTTGTCACTGCCGTATTGTTTTATATTGCTGGCAAGCTGACGTTGTCTTTATCGTTACCCCCAAGTTATGCTACAGCCATTTGGCCTCCTGCCGGCATTGGCCTGGCTGCGCTTTTATTGTGGGGATATCGAGTTCTGCCGGGAATATTTCTGGCCGAGTTACTTATACACTATGAACTCTACAACTTGCCGACTTCATTGGAATCCCCTCTGGAATTGCTGATTTTTTTTCTTAATCCCATTAATAGCGTTATCAGAGCCTGGCTGGGATGTATTCTGGTCAAAAAATATGCGGAATATCCCAATGCGTTGATTTCAACTCGATTAATTATCCTGTTTTTTCTACTTGCTGGGCCGGTTGCAACTTTTTTGCCCGCCATTCTAAGTGTTTATGGGCTAATTCTAACGGGCAATATCATAAAACAGGATGCAGCTTCTTCCTTCTTAACCTGGTGGATGGGCGATTGTACAGGCATTGTTGTTTTTACCCCGTTATTTTTGATTATCTTTGACCGCTCTCATAGAATTTGGCGGCAACGTTTATTATCTCTGGGTTTACCCTTGTGCGTCATGTTTGTAATAACCGTCGTCAGTTATGTATTGGCACAACAATATGAAGTTGACCGTTTACGTAAAATCCTCAGCAAACAAACGCATATTATAACCCATAGTTTACAAGATAGGTTTCAACAGCATTTGACCACTTTAAGTCTGTATAAGGGATTAGCTGATTCAGATAAACCGATATCGGAAGCGGATTTCCGATTATTTTCATTGTTAGCGTTTAATCATCATTCCGACATTTCACATATTGCATGGCTGTATGCCCTTAAAAATAACAAGGAGCATCGCTACATTAGTCAATACAGTGCAACTAATGAAGGAAATAACCCTGCTGATTTTAATTCAATCGCTGATATGGCCAATAAACTCGATTTTGATCCTGCGCTTGTAACAGCAATGAACAAAAATCATTTTCTTATTTTTATGCCTTTAGTTGAAACGGGGGAAAATAGCTGTCAATGCGTGAAAGGCCTTGTTGCCGAAGTTTTTAATATTAAAAAATATGCAGAAGCCGCTTTAGACAAGGAAAATATTGAGCATCTGGTTATTAAAATTTTTGATGCTAAGAGTGAAGGGCGACGGCAATCTATTTTTCAATCCAATAATATTCATGAACTATCAGATCCGCTAGCCCTAGCTAGTTACAATACCATAGCTATGGGTGAACAAAAGTGGTTGCTGGAAATTGCCCCGGATAAAAAATTTCTCAGTGAGTATTATTCCTGGTCTGTATGGGAATTGCTTGCGGGCGGCATGTTTTTGACCTCTTTTATGAGTATCGGTTTATTGGTTTTAACCGGTGAGAATGAATCAGTCAGATCCGAAGTTGATAAACGCACAGATGAACTCAAAGAAAGCAATAGCAAATTAATAGCAAGCGAACAGCAGTTCAGAAAACTGGTGCAAACACAATCGGCGATAGTTTGGCGGGCAGATCCGGTTACTTGCAGGTTTTTGTTCGTCAGTGATGAGGCCGAAAGCATATTAGGGTATCCAGTTGAGCAGTGGATTAGTGAAGCTGATTTTTGGCCGCAACACATTCATGAAGATGACAGGGCAACCGCAGTGGCATTTTGCGCAGAAGAAACCAGAAACCTACGCAATCACGATTTTGAGTATCGAATGATTACAGCAGATAACCGCTGTATCTGGTTACGTGATTATGTCCATTTGACTGTTGATAACGGTGAAGTAACAGAAATGTCCGGTTTCATAATTGATATAACGAAACAGAAACAAGCTGAAGAACAATTGCGATTAGCGGCAACCACATTTGAAAGTCAGCAGGGGATCATGATTACGGATAAGAACTTCAAGATACTGCAGGTGAATAAGGCCTTCACTGAAATTACCGGCTATTCTCAGGAAGAAGTCTTGGGGAAAAATCCAAGAATACTGAATTCAGGGCTTCATGATAAAGTGTATTTTCAGGATTTCTGGAAGCAATTAACGACTAATGGCCGATTTGAAGGGGAGGTGTTGAATCGCCGAAAAAACGGCGAAATCTATCCGGAATGGCAGACCATTACAGCAGTTAAAAATGATACGGGCGAGGCGAGCCATTATGTATCCGTTTTCACAGACATTACTGAAAAAAAGGATGCAGAAGGCAAAATTCATGCAATGGCTTTTTATGATCCTTTAACCAAATTACCCAATCGTCGTTTACTACTGGACAGATTTGATCAGGAACTGTCAACAGCTAAAAGGCATAAGCAGTTTGGTGCTGTTATATTTTTGGATTTGGATCATTTTAAATTACTTAATGATTCACAAGGACATCTTGTTGGTGATGAATTACTTATTCAGGTTGCAAACCGCCTGGTTTCGGTTCTCAGAGAAGAAGATACGCCAGCCCGATTAGGCGGGGATGAATTTGTTGTATTACTGCATGCAAACTCAGAAAGTTTAAGCACGGTTGCAGATCAGGCATGGGTTGTCGCTGACAAAATTAAAGTTAAATTAAATGAACCGTTTATGCTCAATCAATATCAGCACCAATTATCAACCAGCATCGGCATTACCTTGTTTCCTGACAATCACAAAAGCCCGGCGATGATTCTTCAACAAGCCGATACTGCGATGTATCGCTCCAAGGCCAGTGGACGCAATGCGATCAGTTTTTTTCATCCCAGTATGCAGGAAGCGGCTGATTTACGCTTAAACCTTGAGCAAGACCTCAGGAATGCAATTGATAATGGCCGATTTATGTTGTGTTATCAGCCACAAGTTGATGCCAGTGGGACTGCAATCAGCGCGGAAGCACTGATACGCTGGGAACACCAGGTTAAAGGTACGCTGTTACCCATGGATTTTATCCCCATTGCAGAGGAAAGCAATTTGATTCTGGGCATAGGTCGCTGGGTATTTTTGGAGGCATGTAATCAGATTAAAGCCTGGCAAGATGCAGGAATTAATCCGCCGCACATATCGGTTAATGTCAGTTCTCGGCAATTCAGACAAAATGATTTTGTTGGCCAGGTAAAATATGCAATAGACAGTAGTGGGATTGCTGCTCATCTGCTCGGTATTGAATTAACCGAAAGTGTGATGATTGTTGATATTAACGATACTGTCGCTAAAATGAAGGCCTTAAAAGCACTGGGTATTTCAATCGCCGTGGATGATTTCGGTACGGGCTATTCTTCATTAATATATTTGAAACAGTTGCCAATTGATGCATTAAAAATAGATCAGGGTTTTGTCAGAGATATTTTAACAGACGCAAGTGATGCCATAATAGTAGAAACCATCATTATTATGGCGCAACACCTGAACTTGAGTGTTGTTGCCGAGGGAGTGGAAACGGCAGAACAATTAACCCTTTTAAAGCAACAAGGTTGTCTGGCTTTTCAAGGCTATTATTTTAGCCGTCCTCTGCCTGCTGCAGATTACGCGGAAAAATATTTGTAGTCTTCAGCTATTAGCGACAAGGCTAATGAAAACCAGGCATTTTACTGGACAGATAACTGAAAAGCCGATTGACAGCTATACGGCATAAGGTTTTTTATGGCGCGCCTGATCTGTATAACAGCCTGCTTGTTTAACTGCCCTACCCTGTCGTGTCCTTGACATAACGCACCTCTAAAACCAAGATAATCCGCGTTATAAGGCATGAGTTCGGGTATATCTTCCAATCTCAGCGAACCGGCCAGTCCACAAAGTAATTTCAAGGCTTTAGCCTGTTT
>Ga0105096_10000924_pt1 | contig 11375 bp, 9 predicted proteins | sample PPLLak3cmMay2015_FD_87036 | JGI IMG/M metagenome (GOLD analysis project Ga0105096, IMG submission 87036) | Freshwater sediment microbial communities from Prairie Pothole Lake near Jamestown, North Dakota, USA - PPLs Lake P7 Core (1) Depth... | ecosystem: Environmental > Aquatic > Freshwater >... | reverse complement strand
CCGCCCAGCAGGTAGGGCTGCGCTGCGAGCAGCTGCTCCATGGCATCCAGGTAGCGCTGCCAGCTCTCCTCCAGCAGGACATGGGTGGGTGGAAACCCGGGCCGCGCCGGGGGCACTCGCAATGGCTCCACGTCGGCACGGTAGCCCGCGGGCGCGACACTGAACAGGTAGGGGCAGCGTCGCACCTGGCGGCGGGGCAGGTCGACCCGCAGCCGGGATGAAAACGGCGGGGGCAATAAGCGCGCCATCTCCCGGCCGGTGACCTCGCCCATGACGTTGTCCAGCGCCGAGCAGACCCAGCGCTGGTGGTGCACCATGTACAGGCCGTATTCATCAAACGCCTCGTCGATCAGCCTCGCGACAAAGCCGGTCAGCGGATCCTGCGGATAAAAAGGCGGTACCACTGACGGCTGCGCAGCGTCCAGCCAGTGGGCGATGGCGGAGGAGTCGTAGTGAAACTCCCTGCCGTTCACGATCAGATAGGGCACGGAGGGGTATTCATCCAGTGGGTCCATCGCGGGGTAGCGCAGCACCGCCTGCCGGCGACGGGCGCGAGCCAGGCGCAGGGCGGCCAGGATGTTCTCCAGGCGGCCACCGTCACGGGGCAGGCGACGAAACTCAGCGCCCCGGTAATTCAGCAGGGCCTCCACTTTCAACAGGAAGGGCGACGCCTCGACGCCCCATACGTCCAGTTTCATCAACTGAAGCGGCCGCCCCTGTTGGCCAGGTCCACCAGGTAGCGGCTGGGCTGCCAGAAATCACTGCCCGTGCTCTGCTGGTAGGCGCGCAATTTCTCCACTACCCGGTCCAGGCCCAGGCTATTGGCATAGTGCATGGGGCCGCCGCGGTAGAGCGGCCAGCCGTAACCGTAGACGTACACCACATCGATATCACTGGCGCGCAGGGCAATGCCCTCGTCGAGGATTTTCGCGCCTTCGTTGATCATCGGCAGGATACAGCGCTCGAGGATCTCTTCGTCCGCAATCTCGCGCCGGGTGATGCCGGCCCTGGCGGCGAATTCAGTGTAAAGTTCCTGCACAACGGGCGCAGGCGTCGGCTTGCGATTCTCGTCGTAGTCGTAAAAGCCCGCGTTGGTTTTCTGCCCGCGACGATCCATTTCGCACAGCCGCTCCCTGACCGTCGCACCTTTTGATGTCTCGGCGCTCCAGCCGATATCCAGCCCCGCCAGGTCGGACATCTGGAACGCGCCCATGGGGAAGCCGAAGTCATACAGCACCTTGTCGATCCGGTGGGGCGGTGCGCCCTCCAGCGCCAGCTGCTCCGCCTGGTACTGGCGCACGAACAGCATGCGGTTGCCGACAAAACCGTGGCACACGCCCACCAGTACCGCCACCTTTTTGATGCGCTTCGCCAGTGACATGCTGGTCTTGATAACCTCTTTCGAGGTCCTGTCGCCGCGCACCACTTCCAGCAGCTTCATCACATTGGCCGGCGAGAAGAAATGCAGGCCGATGACGGATTCGGGACGGCCGGTGACCGCAGCGATTTCGTTGAGATCAAGCGCGGAGGTATTCGAGGCGAGAATCGCGCCGGGTTTGGCGATAACATCCAGCCGCCCGAACAGTTCCTTCTTCACCGCCATATTCTCGAACACGGCCTCGATCACCAGGTCGCAGTCGGCGAGGTCGGCAAGGTCGAGGGAGCCCCTGACCAGACCCATGCGCTGTTCGACATCCGCCGCGCTGATGCGGCCCTTGCGCGCAGAGTTTTCGTAGTTCCTGCGGATCACCCCAAGGCCGCGATCCAGCGCCTCCTGCCTGACCTCCACGATGGTCACGGGGATGCCCACGTTCACCATGTTCATGGCAATCCCGCCGCCCATGGTGCCGGAGCCCACCACGCCGACCCTGGAAATCGGGATTTCAGCCGTGTCTCTGTCGATGCCGGGAACTTTCCCCGCCTGGCGCTCGGCAAAGAAAAAGTACTGCTGCGCGGCCGATTGCGGGCCGCTCATCAGTTCCATAAAGAGCTTGCTCTCGGTTTTCATGCCCTCGTCGAAAGGCTGGTTAACCGCGGCCTCGATGCAGCGGATGTTGTATTCAGGGGCCAGGTAGCCGCGGGTCTTCGCGGCAATTGCCGCGCGGAACCTGGCGAATACCAGGGGATCAGCCCGGGCGCCCTGTAACTTGTCGTCGCGGTCCCGGATTCGCGGCAGTGGAGCGGCCGCGGCAATCACTTCGCGGGCAAAAGCCAGCGCACCCGCGCGCAACTCGCCCTCGATGATGCGATCGACCAGGCCGGTTTCCAGTGCTTCCGCGGCGCTGACAGGCACACCCGAGGTGACCATCTGCAGTGCTTTTTCAACGCCCACCACCCGCGGCAGCCGCTGGGTTCCCCCGCCGCCGGGCAACAGGCCCAGGTTGACCTCGGGCAGGCCGAGCTTCGCACTGGCAACAGCCACCCGGTAATGACAGCACAGCGCCGTCTCCAGTCCGCCGCCCAGGGCCGTGCCGTGAATGGCGGCGATCACCGGCTTGGACGCATTGTCCATGGCTGCCAGTACCTCGTGCAGCCCGGGTTCGACGAAACCGCGGGAAAACTCCGTGATATCAGCGCCGGCAATAAAGGTACTGCCCTTGCAGTAAACCAGGATGGCCTTCGCCGCGGCATCGGCCTGGGCTTTTGCCACTCCCTCCTTGAGACCCTGCCGCACCCCCTGGCTGAGGGCATTGACAGGGGGGTTGTCCAGGGTCAGGACGGCGACGCCATCGTCCACTTCGTAATCGACCATACTCGTAAGCTGCACCATGACTGTTGCTCCTTCGCCAGGAATTGACTGTTGGGGGAAGCCCGGGGGATTAAATGGATAAAACGCGTATATCAGCCGGCGTACTGCCGCGCCAGGCCCCTGATAACGTCATGAAAGCCCGCCATGGTCTCGTCTATGATCTGCCTGGCGCTGATCACGGCGTCGATGCGGCCGCAGACCTCTCCGGACAACGGGATGGCCGCCTCCATATCACCGCCGAAATACAACTGCGGAATGCCGGCCATATTTTCCATCACATTGAACTTGCCCAGGGGTTCCAGGGCCGCCGTGCGCGCCGTGCGCAAGGCGCGCAACGCCGGCCGTGACTGCTGGTTGAGGAACACGGTATCCGTCTCCCTCGCCGCCACCACCGCCTGCTTCCAGTTGTCGTGCACCGGTGATTCCAGGCAGGACAGCATCCGGGTGCCCATCTGTACACCTTCTGCACCCATGGCGAAGGCGGCCGCCATCGACACTCCGTCACTGATGCCGCCGGCGGCGACAATGGGCACATCGACGCGGGAGCGGATCAGGGGCAGCAGCACCATGGTGGAGACCGGGCTGGGGTTCTTGAAACCGCCGCCCTCACCGCCCTCGACCACCAGGCCATCGACGCCTGCATCGATGGCCTTGAGGGCCATCTCCAGGGTGGGTACCACGTGGAATACGGTAATGCCTGCCGCCTGGAAATCACGGGTGCAGACACTGGGGCTGCCGGAAGACGTGGTGACAAACTTGATCCCCTGCCCGATCACGAAATCGATGATATTGCTGCCTTTGACATAGGACAGGGCCACGTTCATACCAAACGGCTTGTCGGTCAGCTCGCGCATCAATGCCACTTCGCGCTTGATGTTGTCGAGTTCCCCCGATGAGGTCTCGATGATTCCCAGGCCGCCGGCATTGCTGACGGCGGAGGCCAGCTGCGAGCGGGCGATCCAGCCCATGGGCGCTTGAATGATGGGGTATTGGGTGCCAGTCAGCCTGGTCACCCGATTGTCGATTGTCATTCCCTGCTTCCTTTTCAGCTGAAGTTTTCCGCTCAGTCAGCGGCACGCAACTCAGTCGCGCAATATAGTCTCACAACCGGTCCCCGCCAACAGCGCATCGACCCGCGCCCGGTCGGCGCTGCCCAGGGCGCGATACGCCTCGTTGATCCAGCCCAGGCACTTGGCCTGGTAGGGGAATGCCTGCTGGCTCCAGTTGCAGCCATCGATCGGGGCCCGCCAGTGCTTTTCCCCCGCCTGCACCGCCACGGCATTGGCCAGCAGCGCGGGCGCGTAGACCCGTCCGACCTCGCAGAGAATCTCCCTGATGCTGGCGGGCAATTCTTCCGGCAGCTGCCAGTCGCTGTCCTGCGGCTCCAGCGCGGAGAGGTCCTCCGCCAGCCCCATCCAACCCACCGTGCGCTTTGACAATTCATGGGCGATGGCGCGGGGGGTGGGATCAAAGCCCACCAACTGGCTGAACTGCCCGAACAGCGCGAAGTCGCCGGCGCCGGGGCGTCGCCCCAGCAGGAAGGGCAGATTGGCAAAATGGTTTTCCAGCGCCTGCAGCAGGCGCCGGTAGCTGGCATCGATGATCGGCGCGGTCTCCTCATTGGAGCCCACGTAGCGCAGGCGCCCCACCTGGCGCTCGGTGAACATCTGCTTGAATTGCGTCCAGTTCGCCGCCGGCAGCGTGACATCCATATAGGTTGGCAGCACGCTGCCCGCATTGTCCGCATCCGCGGCAAAATGCCAGCGGTAGTGGAACATGTACTTGGTGCACCACTCGTCGGCAAAGTCCTCCAGCAGGTAGTCGATGAACGCCAGGGCCGGGTCGCCGGGCAGCACGCTGCGCCCGCCAAAGGCCTGCTCCAGATCGCGGATAATCGGGGTCGAATCACTGCGGGACACGGTGTTGCCTGCCTCGTCCCGGTACAGAAAGGTGGGCAGGAATACCAGCTTGGGCACCGGGATATCGCGCTTGCGCAGCACGGCCGCGGGATCACCCCAGATCATCTGGTAGGGAATGCGCCGGTAGCGCAGCAGGGCCAGCATCTTTCTCGTGTAGGGCGAGCCGGGGGAGCCGATCAACTCAACGGGGCTGGGTAGGGTCATCTGCCTCTTCCTCAACTGGGACTGTTACTCGATCCGGAACTGCTACAGGATCTACCGGGCGATCTTCCTGAAAATCGACCGCAAGCCGGAACAACCGGCCGCACATAATATTGACATATTCGATGCCATTATGCCACGCTGTCTGCGCCTACGGTGGCAGCCACCCGGGCCTGGCCCCCGGGCCCGACCTGCCGTCTTGCGCGAGCATAACAGGAGACACTCCATGCGAAAATTAACCATCATTCTGGCGGTCCTCTTGGTTGCGGCTGCCCTGGCCTACTCCCAGCGCGGCGCCATCGCCCAGCGCATCATGAGCCGCGGGGTGGATACGGTCATGAATACCGACACGCTGGCTGAACTTGGCGACGGCCTGCACCTGGCCATTTGCGGCGCCGGCGGGCCCATGCCCGACATCAAGCGCTCGGGGGCCTGTGTGGCGATCGTCGCCGGGGAAAAAATATTCATGGTGGATACCGGCACCAACGGGGTGCGCAACCTCGGCCGCATGCGCTACCCCCTCGGCCAGGTGGCCGCGGTACTGCTGACCCACTTTCACTCCGACCACATCGACGGCCTGGGCGAGGTGGCTACCCTGCGCTGGGTGTCCGCGGCCAATACCAGCCCCCTGCCGGTGATTGGTCCCGAGGGCGTGACGCAGGTGGTTGCGGGCTTCAACGAGTCCTATGAGCTGGATACCGGCTACCGCAATGCACACCACGGCGATGCGGTAGCGCCGCTGTCGGGCAAGGGGCTGGTGGCGGTCGAATTTCCCCTGCCGGAACCCGGGGAGCTGACCACGGTGTACGACCAGGACGGCCTCGTAATACAGATGCTGGCGGTAACTCACGACCCCGTCGAACCGGCTGCCGCCTATCTCTTCACCTATCAGGGCCGCACCATACTGGTGTCGGGTGACACGGCCAAATCCGCCAACCTGCAGCAATTCGCCCAGGGTGTGGACATCCTGGTGCACGATGCCCTGTCAGCCAAGCTGGTCGGCATCCTGCACGACGGCGCCGAGCGGGCAGGCAATAAAAATATGGCCAAGATTACCGACGACATACTGAATTACCACGCGACTCCGGTGGAAGCCGCAGAGATCGCCCGGGATGCCGGCGTCGGCCGCCTGGTGTACTACCATGTAGTGCCGCCCCTCATTTTCCCCGGAGCGGAAGCCGCCTGGCTGGAAGGTGTGGGCGAAGTGTTTGAAAATTACACCCTGAGCCAGGATGGCACCTCCTTTACGCTGCCGCCCAATTCCAAAGAGATTATCCAGACGCAAGAAAAAATCTAGGAGGCTGCGCATGATCGACCTGTACACCGCCCCCACACCGAATGGCTACAAGGCGTCATGCACCCTCGAAGAGCTGGGCCTGGAGTACACTGTCAAGACAGTGGATATCCGTAGCGGCGACCAGCACAAGCCGGAGTTCCGTGCCCTTAACCCCAACGGCCGAATTCCCGTGATCGTCGACCGGGCTCACGATGATTTCGCCGTGTTCGAATCCGGCGCCATCATGATCTACCTGGCGGAGCAGGCCGGCAGGCTGCTGCCCACCGATACGAAGGGCCGCTCACGCGTGATCCAGTGGTTGATGTTCCAGATGGGAGGCATCGGTCCGATGATGGGCCAGGCCAACGTCTTTTTCCGCTATTTTCCCGAGAAAATCGAGGCTGCAATCAACCGCTACCAGCACGAGGGCCGCCGCCTGTTCGAGGTGCTGGACACGCGCCTGGGCCAAAGCGAATGGCTGGCGGATGACTACTCCATTGCCGACATCGCCAACTGGTGCTGGGTGCGGACCTACAAGTGGTCCGGCATCTCCCGGGACGGCCTGGAAAATCTCGATCGCTGGATGAACGTGATGAAGGAGAAGCCGGGGCTGCAGCGGGGCGTCCGCGTACCCGTCGCGATCGACAGCATCATCGAGGACAAGGAGAAGGCGGAGGAGTTTGCCAGGAACGCGCGCTCGACGCTGCAGACCTGAGAGCGCCTGCCTGCGACGAAATCCAGCCGCGAGGAAATCTACCGCCGGAGTTACCCGACCATGCCAAGCAAAGAGCAGATTGCCGCCGGCCATCGACCCGTGCGCAACACCAGGATACGAACCCTGATCCCCACGCCGCAGGAACTGGCGGCGCTGGAACCGGATGTGACGGTGCACGCCACCGCGGCGGGTGTCGAGTACGTGCGCACGCCCGATGCCTGTTTTGACAAGCTGGCGGATTTTCCGTACCAGCCAAAGTACGTGGATATCGACGGCCTGCGCATGGCCTATATCGACGAGGGTCCGAGGGACGCACAGACCCTGCTGCTGATGCACGGCCAGCCGGTGTGGGGCTACCTGTACCGGCGCATGATTCCCATCCTGCTGGCGGCAGGCCACCGGGTGGTGGTTCCGGACATGATGGGTATGGGGCGCTCCGACAAGCCCATAGACCAGCGCTACCACGACTACTACACCCACGTGGGAAATTTCGAGGCGTTTCTTAAGAAGCTTGAATTGAAAGATATCTCACTGCTTTGCCAGGACTGGGGTAGTGTTATCGCCCTGCTGGTGGTGGCGGAACAACCGGCACTGTTTTCCCGGGTGCTGTTGACCAATGGTGTCATGGTCGGCTTTGTGCTCAATCCCTTTTCGATTCCGGAACCCGTGGAGCTGGACCGGGCTGCGCCGGACATCATTCAGGGCCTGTTCATCCCGCACCTGGCGGATCCCTTTCCGGTCATGTTCCAGGCCTGGATCAACTACACCCTGACCGCCGGGGACAGCTGGGATCCCGGGCAGTTCCTGGCCCTCAATTGCACTGCCGGCGGGCGCCCCCTCAGCCCGCAGGAGGAACAGGCTTACCGTGCGCCGTTTCCCTCGCTCATCTACAAGGCGGGCCCGCGCACCCTGCCGTCGATGGTCTGCGGCATCGGCCCCCGCAACCTGGCGGGCTGGAGCAAGCTGATGACGTTTACCGGGCCCTTTCTGCATGTCCGGGGCAGCCGTGACACCCAGTTCGGCACCATTGAACTGCAGGAACTCCACACCTCACTGATTCCCGGCGCACAAGGCCAGCCCCACGGCATGCTTGACGCCGGCCATTTTATCCAGGACAACGAGGGTGAGGAACTGGCGGAGATCTTCAACCGGTTTATCGCCTCATGAGCGGCTGCCGCAGCTGGCAGTCGGCGGCACCGCGCCGAAGTTGACAGCCCGGGTGATAGCGGTCGACACTGGCATAGCCCGCATATTCCGCGGCAGTCGATAAAGGGAAGCCAGCATGGCCGAGCACACAGGGGACGAGCGGAGAGGGGTAAATCCGCCGAAGTGGATTCTGAAAACCATGTCGCGCACGCATATCTTCCTCAACAAGCTGAGCCTGGGCAAAATGTTCAACACCCTGGCCGGCGACGAGGTGTGCTTTGTGACGATGACCGGCGCGAAGTCCGGCCGCACTATCACCATGCCGCTGATGTACGTGCCCTACGGCAACGGCCTGTTGCTCGTTGCCTCCATGGGCGGGGCCGTCAAAAACCCGGTGTGGTACTACAACATCGCGAAGAATCCCGATATTTCCGTGAGGTATCGCGGCAGGGTAATGAAGCTGAGGGCGCGGCTGGCAACTGCGACCGAGAAGCCGGCGCTGTGGCCATTGTGTGACGCGGCCTACGCGCCCTATGCCGATTACCGCGCCCGAACCAACAGGGACATCCCCATTTTTATCTGTGAGCCCGCCGTTGCGGCCTAGGCTCAGGGACACTGGTCACCCACAGTAGATAACCGCCACGGTCGAACACGCGACCCCGTCCTAGATCCCATGCCTGACCATCAGGTTTTTCAGTGCATCGCAGTGCTTAACCCGCTCTGCCGTATTGGCGCCATGGAATGCCACCAGTAGCGAGGTCACCCCGGAGGCCTTGAAGGCTTCCAGGCGGTCGCGGACGAAGCTCTCGGGCCCCACCAGCGACATCGCCTCGATGTAGTCGGCAGGGATCGCGGCCTCCGCCTCGGCCTTGCGCCCCGACAGGTACAGCTCCTGGATGCGCTCACCCTCCGCATCGTAACCGTACTTGCGAAACACCTGGTTGTAGAAATTCTTCTTCCTGGCGCCCATTCCACCCAGATACAGGGCCGTGCCCGGCCGGTCGTGCTCGCGAAGGTGCTCCAGGCCCTCGCCAATCGCCAGCGAACCGCCGGCAAAAATTTCCAGGGGCGCCCTGGCCGGATCGCGCCTGGCGGCACCGGCTTTCAGAGCATTCCCCCAGGCCAGGTGAGCCCGTTCCGGCAGATAGACGGCGGGCAGCCAGATATCGGCGATTTCCGCAGTCATCTCCACGCTCAGTTCGCCGATGGTGGCCAGGGCGATGGGAATGTCATTGCGATAGGGATGGTTGATGAGCTTCAACGCCGTACCCAGGCCTGAGCCGCCCTGCTCCTTCGGCAGGGGCAGGGTGTACTTGTTGCCCTGGTAGGTGAGCTTCTCCTGGCGCAACCAGACCTTGCGGCAGATCTCCACCACCTCGCGCAGGCGCGTGGTGGGCGCATCGAAGGGAACGCCGTGAAAACCCTCGATAACCTGGGGGCCGGACGCGCCGAGGCCAAGGGTAAAACGGCCCTCTGACAGGGCGTCCAGGCCCGCCGCCGTCATGGCCAGCAGGGCGGGGGTACGGCTGTAAATGTTGAGGATGCCCGAGCCGAGCTGCAGCCGGTCGGTCCTGGCGGCGATGTAGCCCAGGGCACTGACCGCATCGAACGAATAGGGTTCCGGCACCCAGGCCATGTCCAGGCCGGCTTTTTCCAGCTCGACGATATCCCTGGTAGCCTCGATGAAACCCCGGGTATAGGACATCAGCGTCGATATTTTCATACTCCGTGTTCCTGTGTCGCGAAACATGTGACCCCAATCGACAGGGCCGGGCCTACCTGGACTTGGGCAGGCCCAGTACCCGTTCGCCCAGGATATTGCGTTGTACTTCACTGGTGCCAGCGGCAATTGTGGCCCCGAAACTGTTCATGTACGCCAGTGGCCACTGGCCCCCATCCGGCGCGTTGGGATCACTGGCTGCGAGCGTGCTGGCGGCTCCCCCTACCTCGCAGGACAGCGCCGCGATGTCCTGCCACAATTCACTGGCAACTACCTTCATTTGCAGGGGCAGGCGCAGGGGGTGGTCGGTCAGCGCAAGCGTATCAGCGCGCCTCGCGCTCTGGCGCTGGCCCTCCTCCCGCAGCAGGAGCTTGATGATCTCATCCCGCAGTAAGGGATCATCGGCGGCGGTTTTGTCGCCACGGGCCTGGGCCCTAGCCAGCGCGATCAGGGAACCGACGCTATCGGTCGACACACCGCTTTCTTCCTCCAGTGGCATGCCGCCGGACGCCGGCGTCACCATGGTGCCGGCGCCGCGCTCATGGGCCAGGGTGGTCATGGCGACTTTCCAGCCGGCGCCGACTTCGTCCAGCCGATAGCGATCGGCAACTGCCAGGTTCTGGAGCAGCACCTCGTTGAAACCGGCCCCCCCGGTCATCTTGATCAGGGGCCGCACCGTGACTCCCCGCCCGAGGGCAGCCCTGATGGGGACCACGAAAAAACTCAGGCCGTTGTATTTATCGGCCCGGTCGGTGCGGCACAGCAGAATCATCCAGTCGGCAAAGTGGGCCAGTGTGGTCCACACCTTGTGACCGTTGATAGTCCAGTGGTCGCCCTCCCTGACGGCAAAGGTCTGCTGGTTGGCCAGATCCGAGCCGGCGCCGGGTTCACTGAAGCCCTGGCACCATATTTCCTCACCCGAAAGCAACTTCGGCAGCAGCTCCGCCTTGACCTCCTCCCGGGCGTGAAAAAAGATGGTCGGCGCCGCGATACCCATACCTACGATGTTGGCCAGGTAGGGGGTTTTCGCCCGCTGCATCTCCTCATTGGCGATAGCCTGGCAGTTCTGCCTGCCACCACCGCCCACGGCCACCGGGTAGTCGCAACCCACCAGGCCGGCGTCATAAGCCGCCTTCTGCCACTGACGCAGCCAGGCCATTGCCGCCGGATCGGTCAGTTGCTCTGCTCCCTGAGGTACGGGCACCGGCGGCCTGCCGGGGTGGTTGGCCGCCAGCCACTTCCGGCAATAGTCCCTGAACTCTGCCTGGTCGGGGGTCTCTCCTCCTGTCGCATGGCCTGGCATGATCCTGCTCCCGTTCAAGGTAATGGTTGGGGACCCGGTAAGCGTGAATCCGCGCCCACAGGCACGTTGTCGAGACTGACATCTGCAGCCTGGCCATTCTGAAAAAACGCCTTTTTGTATTGCGGCGCCACAGGGGGCCGGGAAGCGGGGCTACCCGATGTTGAAGGCCAGCCGCAGCATTTCGTACACGACTTCCATACTGGTTCTGGTGCTAAGGCCCTGATGCGAACGCAGCCGGTCCCAGGTCTCGAACGACGCCGCCGCATCCACCGCCTCCTTTCTTACCGCCGGCAGTCCCGCTATTTCGGGCAGCCAGTCAGTCAGGTCCTTGCGCAGGCCGCGCTGG
>Ga0105096_10000923_pt1 | contig 11382 bp, 9 predicted proteins | sample PPLLak3cmMay2015_FD_87036 | JGI IMG/M metagenome (GOLD analysis project Ga0105096, IMG submission 87036) | Freshwater sediment microbial communities from Prairie Pothole Lake near Jamestown, North Dakota, USA - PPLs Lake P7 Core (1) Depth... | ecosystem: Environmental > Aquatic > Freshwater >... | reverse complement strand
GAGTGTTCCTCGAACGCGATCAAAAGACATCGGAAGTCCTGTCGTGGACATCGTAATTGCGGGAAATGCCGAAAGACAGGTGTTTGATATTATTACGGCCGATGAAGCCGTTGCATCGGATATGCTCAGGCAGGGTCCATCCGCCTTACTTACGGTGAGGACGCGCGACCGCTTGACAGCCTCGGATCTTGCGAATTGCAGGTCGCTATAAATGGCTTCGGCCGCGGCGATGAGACGACGACGCTCGATCATGGACTGAAAACTGGGCACGGCAATGCTTGCCAGGATGGCCAGGGCAAGGATAGTAACCATCAGTTCGATGAGCGAGAATCCATTTGACTGGTTCATAGCCTCTCCGACGCCCCAGGCACTTCATGATCTCCAACAATTGTCATCTGGCCCTTTGACGCCTGCCTGATTCAGAGTCAGCCTAGTGCAGCCAGTATCACTGGCCTGGGAGGTACCTTCCTTGGCCACCGCCGTAATGGTGTAACTAATAGCGGTAGCGGTTCCATCCTGGATTGCAAAGGTATAGTAGGGTGAAGGGAAGTTTCCTAAATTTCCCAGGATGCCTTCATAAGCTATGTGGTTAACACGATGTTTTTCTTGCCGCAACTGAATGTCTAGCATGATTGCCTGAGCCTCGATTCTTCGGGCCTTACGAACATAGTCATGATACGAAGGGAAAGCTATTGCGGCGAGGATGCCGATGACGGCGACCACGATTATGAGTTCGATCAGGGTAAAACCCTGGCTGCGGCGATATCTAAGGGCCATGGTGGACCTGTGGGGTTTGGGACTACTTCATGTTTGAGAATAGGAATCTGCCGGGAATGGCAGATCCGACAGGCATGGTCAGGATCACGGGTCTAGGCGCAGGCTTCATTCGATGGGACGCTGGGCATAGGCCGCGTCGAAGACATCTTCCAGGCCAGCGTGGCTGCCGCGGATCTGATTAACCAACTCCCGTGCCCAGTCGAAGTAGGCCTGACGGCGGGCCAGGTCCCAGTCCACCGGCGGGGCGCTGGTGATGTCGCGCAGGTTGCAGATCTTGTCCGCGATCTTGACCAGGCGAGCGGAGGGGCTGGCGCCACCGGCACGGACGATCTGGAGGCGCTTGCGCTCGGCCTTGGGCAGGGCCTTGTCGTCAGTGACCTCCATGACGATGTCGGCGATGGCGGGACCGAAGAGTGCCGCCACTTCCTCCGGGGTCGTATCCGTATCCTCGACCGTATCGTGGAGCAAGGCGGCGCAGAGGGTCTGAGGATCGGTGACACCACCCTCCTCGCACAGGACCCGGGCCAGGGCAATGGGGTGATTAATGTAGGGGGAAGCGTGGCGGTCCTTGCGCCGCTGGTCTCTGTGCTTGTCGGCGGCGAAGGCCAGGGCCCGCAAGACCAGCGCCAGTTCTTCTCGCTCCGTGGTCATTTTCCACTCCCCCCTTGGTGGCGGCTTACTGATTTCGGGATGCATCTTGCCATCCTGCGCGCCGCGCCGCAAAGGGAGCGGCGCAAAGGGAGCGGTGATTAGATGACAAGTGAGCCCTTGGCTGTCAGAGTGGCGACATGAAGCAGACAGAAATCCTCCAGACGGCCGGGCGCGTCGCCCGGCGCTTCACCTTCCTCAGGGGTGCCCTGGCTATCGAGCCCCTGGGCCGGGGACTTATCAATGACAGTTTTGTGGTGACCGCCGGCACGGGCCAGTGGGTGTTGCAACGGATCAATGGGCGGGTCTTTACCAATCCCGAGGGGATCATGGCCAACCTGTCCCTAGTCGCGGCCCATTTGTCCCGCCGGGGCAATCGCGACCTGGTCTGGCCGGAGCTGGCCACAACGGACGAGGGCCTTACCTGGACGCAAGACGAGGAAGGCGCGTTTTGGCGGCTCATGGGTTTCATCGATGGTCGGCCTTTGGAGCGGGTCGAGGACAGCCATCAGGCGGCGGCGGTTGGGTGGCTACTTGGAACCTTTCACCGGGCGGTGGCGGATCTGAGGCCGGCGAGCCTCAGGGTCACCTTGCCGGGCTTTCATGTGACCCCGGCCTATCTGGAGCAGTTCGATACGGCTCCGTGGGAGGCCGTGGCGACATCGACGGCGGGGTTGGACGGGGCACTGGCCTTCGTGGCGTCCCGGCGGGCCGGAGTAGGTGTCCTGGAGGATGCACGGGCGGCGGGCCGAATCCCGGACCGGGTGGTCCACGGCGACCCCAAGCTGGATAATCTGCTCTTCGACGCCGAGGGGCGGCGAGCCCTGGCCCTCATCGATCTGGATACGGTCCAACCGGGTCTGATCCCCCATGACATCGGCGATTGCCTACGTTCTTGCTGTAACCGGCGCGGGGAATCGGCCAGTGAAGCGAGTGTGGGCTTTGACCTGGCAGTGTGCCGGCCCTTGCTGGCGGCCTACGCGGAGCAGTCCCGTGATTTCTTGTCGCCAGGGGAGGTGGAACTCCTCTACCCGGCTATCCGGCTCATTCCTTTCGAGTTAGGGTTGCGGTTCCTGACCGACCACCTGCATGGCGACCGCTGGTTTCGCGTCTCGTCGCCCGGGCAGAACCTGACCAAGGCGCGGGTTCAGTTCGCGCTGGTAGAGGATATCGAGCGTCAGGAAGGGGCGATCAGGGCGATCGTAGCTCGGTGTTTTGCTGGAGTTGGAGTTTAATTGAAGGGTTGGTGCCCGTGTGGCAGGCGTGGGATGGTTTCTTAATTGCGCTTCATGACACCGCCATGCTCGGCGGCGCCGGACCGGGTGGTGAAGGGGCGCGAAAGATACTCGGGCGCGGCCTCGCCGAGGAGTTCGTAAAGCTGCTGGAGTTGCAGGCGATAGAGGCGCTCGAAGTCGTTTACCGCCTCGGCGGGATTGTCGTCGCCGAACCACCAGAACCAGTCGGAGCCCTCGCAGGTGGCGAGTTGATATTCCAGCCGCTCGCGTTCGGCATCGCTCCAGGTCCGGGAAGCCAGGGCGCGGTCGTAGGTGGCCTTGGCCGCGCCGAGCATGTCCCAGGCACGATTCTTGTCGGGGGCGCCGATCCAGGTGGAGAGGGTGCCATAGACCCAGCTCCCGGCCACCAAGCGGTCGAGGGCGGGGGTCGGACCGACGAGGCTGGCGAGGTGTTGGGAGAAGGTGGTCAATGCCAGGCGCGGATGGCTGGCCAGGCGGCGGTAGAGTTCCGGCAGAAAGAAGCTGGCGTTATGGGGGTAATATTCCCAGGCGTTCTCGCCGTCCATGATGATGGACAAGACGCGGTTGGGACGGCTCTGGGTAGCGTCGGCGATGCGCTCCAGGTGCTCAATGAGGTTTGAGACTGCATCCTGGGCATGCCAGTCGGCGTAGGTGAAGCCGATCATGTCGGAGATGCCATCATCGCGGAAGAAGCAATGCATCTGGCCCTGATGCAGCCGGTAGGGACTGGTCAGCCAATGTTCAGGCAGACTGTCGCCCAGGTAGGCGCGCAGGCTGTTATAGAGCACCCGTTGGCCGCTGGCGGTCCAGCGCACCCCCTCCTCTTCCAGCAGGCGCAGGGTGGCCTCGCTCAGGGCGCCCTCGGAGGGCCAACAGCCGGCGGGCCGGCGACCGAAGTGGTGCTCGAAGGTGGCCATGCCGCGGCGGAGGTGCCAGCGCACGCGCTCCTCGCCGCCGGGATAGGCCTCCAGCTCCGGCAAGGGGCTGTCGGGCAGGGATTCGCGGGCGCTTCGGATGTCCAGCAACAGGGGGAGAATGGGATGGGCATAGGGCGAGAAGGAAAGCTCCACCCGCCCTTCGTCGGCGAGGCGCCGGTAACGGGGCACCAGGGCCTGGAGTTGCTCGCCGATGACATCCACCAAGGCGCGGCGGTCATCGAGGCTGTAGCCGCGACCCTTTCTCTGCAGGGAATCGATCCGCTGATCGTTGTCGCGGATGTGTTCGCCCGTCCAGGCCAGATGGTACCAGACCAAGAGATCGGCGAGGAATTGGTCGTTGACGTAGATGTCGGCCCTGTGATGACGGCCAAACCAGTCCGCCAGGTCAATCAGCTCGCGCAGACAGGGGAAACGGTCGATGAGGTGGGTCCTGTTGGCCTTGCGACAAGCGGTGATGAGTTCGCGACGGCGAGAGGCATCCAGGGGCAGGCCAGGACCGGCCAAGGCCGCAAGCAGGGGATCACGGATGCGCCGGCCGCTGGCCTGCCAGGCATGAATCTGAGCGCTGTAATCCTCGATCTGCTCCAGGAGGACCGGGGCGAAGTTGACGACGGCGCGAGCCTCTGGCTGGGCCTCCAAGTGGGCCGCCATGTCCGAGTAGTCCTTGAGGCCGTGGAGATAGACCCAGGGCAGGTGGTATTCGCGCCCGCCAGGTCCCCGGTAATCCGGCTGGTGCATGTGCCAGCAAAGCACCACCGGCAGGCGATCCGGGTCAGCGGACATAGCTGGGCTCCTGCTTGAGCATCTCCGGGGTGACCAGAGTCACGCCGCCCTCGGTGACATAAAAGCCGTTGGCGCGGTCCTGCTCGGGGACCATGCCTATGCTCATTTCCTCGGGTATGCGGCAGCCCCGGTCAATAACTGTATTTCGGATAAGGCATTTGCGGCCCACGTCCACATCCGGGAGTATGACCGAGTCCTGCACATACGAGTAAGAATTGACGCGGACATTGGAGAAAAGCAGGGAATGGCGGACCACGGCGCCGGAGATAATACACCCACCGGAGACCATGGAATCCACCGCCATGCCACGGCGATCTTCATCGTCGAAGACGAACTTGGCCGGTGGTAATTGCTCCTGGTAGGTCCAGATAGGCCAGGAGGCATCATAGAGATTGAGGGGCGGGGTGATGCCGATCAGCTCCAGGTTGGCCTGCCAGAAGGCATCCACGGTACCCACGTCGCGCCAGTAGGCCTGCTCGCCGCTGCGCACATCGCGGAACGGATAGGCCATGACCCGGTACTTGTCGATGACGCTGGGGATGATGTCCTTGCCGAAGTCGCGGCTAGATCCGGGCATGTCCGAATCCTTGATGAGCTGCTCGTAAAGGAAGCCCCGATTGAAGACATAGATGCCCATGGAGGCGAGGGCAATGCCATCGCGGCCCGGAATGGAGTCGGGTTGGGCCGGCTTCTCGGCGAAGCGGAGCACCCGGTTGTCTTCATCCACGGACATGACACCGAATTCCCGGGCCTTGGCCAAATCGACCTCCAGGCAGCCCACCGTCATGTCGGCGCCGGTCTCAACGTGCTGGGCGATCATGGCGCCATAATCCATCTTGTAAATGTGATCGCCGGCCAGGATGAGCAGATAGTCCGGATTGTGACTGCGGATGATGTCCAGGTTCTGAAAGACGGCGTCGGCGGTGCCGGCGTACCAGGAGGTCTCGGTGACACGCTGCTGGGCTGGCCAGAGTTCGACGAACTCACCGAATTCGCCGCGCAGGAAGCCCCAGCCCTTCTGGATGTGCAGGATGAGGGAATGGGACTTGTACTGGGTGAGGACGCCGATGCGGCGGATGCCGGAGTTGATGCAGTTGGAGAGGGGGAAATCGACGATGCGGAATTTGCCGCCAAAGGGTACCGCCGGCTTGGATCGCCATTTGGTAAGGTCCTGCAGGCGCGAGCCCCGGCCGCCGGCCAGAATCAGGGCCAGGGTGTTGCGGGTGAGGCGGCTGACGAAGCGTTGAGTCGAATCCGGCATGGGAAACCCCCTCGGCGATGGCAAATTTTGGCTGGCGGCTGGCGAACCGCCGACACTGCCTTATGGTAACATCATCGGCCGTCGCGCCACCGCCCCTGCCGTGTAGGAGACCCGCCGTCATGCCCACCGGAATCCCAGCCCACACCAGGCTCCCCGAGCCGCTCCAGCAGATTCTGGAGGCGCGCCATCATGACCCCTTCGCGGTCCTTGGCCGCCATGTCGCCGAAGGCCGCTGCGCCTTGAGGCTCTTCCTGCCCAAGGCGAAACGGGTGCGAGTGGCTGGCGCCGGCCTGGAGGTCCCGCGCATCCCGGGCACGGACCTCTTCGTCTGGGAGGGCGACCCCGCCTTGGTCCCGCTGGATTATCGCCTGGACTGGACCGATGCCAAGGGCCAGATTCATCCCCTCATCGACCCCTATGCCTTCCCGCCCCAATTGGGGGACTTCGACCTGCACCTCTTTGGCGAGGGCCGCCACTGGCACGCCTACCGCTTCCTTGGCGCCCATCCAAGGCTGGTCGCGGGCGTCACCGGCACCCTCTTTACCGTCTGGGCCCCAAATGCTCAGCGCGTCAGCGTGGTGGGCGACTTTAATGGATGGGATGGCCGTGTCCATCCCATGCGGGTGCGAGGCGGTTCCGGCGTCTGGGAGTTGTTCCTGCCGGACCTGGGGCCGGGGGAATTCTACAAGTTCGAACTGCGGGACCAACAGGGCAACGTCCACGTTAAGATCGACCCCTACGCCACCGCCTTCCAGACCCGCCCGGACACGGCCTGCATCACCCAGGCCGAAAGCGACTTTGCCTGGGACGACGACGCCTGGCTGGCGGATCGCGCCCAGGCCGATTGGACTCATCAGCCCCTGTCGGTCTATGAGGTCCACCTCGGTTCCTGGCAGCGCAGCGCTGACGGCGGCTTCCTCGGCTACCGCGAGATCGCGGAACGCCTGGCGCACTATGTCCAGGAGGCAGGCTTCACCCATGTAGAGCTACTGCCCATCACCGAGCATCCGCTGGATGCCTCCTGGGGCTACCAGACCACGGGCTATTTCGCCCCCAGCAGCCGATTCGGCGCGCCGGAGGACTTCCGCTGGTTCGTGGATCACCTCCATCGCAAGGGCATCGGCGTCCTCCTCGATTGGGTGCCGGCCCACTTTCCCCGCGATACCTTCGCCCTGGCCCGCTACGATGGCTCGGCCCTTTACGAGCACGAGGACCCGCGCCTGGGGGAACACAAGGACTGGGGCACCCTGATCTTCAACTTCGGTCGCAACGAGGTGAAGAACTTCCTCCTCTCCAGCGCCCTCTTCTGGCTGGAGGAATTTCACCTCGACGGGCTGCGCGTTGACGCGGTGGCCTCCATGCTCTACCTGGATTATTCCCGCAACGCCGGCGAGTGGATCCCCAACCGATACGGCGGCAACGAGAACCTGGAGGCGGTAGATTTCCTGCGCCAGCTCAACGAGGTCACCCACAGTCAGCATCCCGGCACCCTGATGATCGCCGAGGAATCCACCGCCTGGCCCGCGGTCTCGCGGCCGACCTACGCCGGGGGCCTGGGCTTTGGCATGAAGTGGAATATGGGCTGGATGCACGACACCCTGTCCTATTTCTGCAAGGACCCCATCTACCGCCACTATCACCACGATCTTCTTACCTTTGGCCTACTCTCCGCCTTCACCGAGAACTTCGTCCTCCCCTTCTCCCATGACGAGGTGGTCCACGGCAAGCACTCCCTCCTCGACCGCATGCCGGGCGACGCCTGGCAGAAGTTCGCCGGGCTGCGCCTCCTCTATACCTTCATGTTCAGCTATCCGGGCAAAAAGCTGCTCTTCCAGGGTTGCGAGTTTGGTCAGGGGCGGGAGTGGGACTTTGCGAGCGAGTTGGACTGGTACCTGCTTGAACGGGCACCCCATCAGGGCATTCAGCGGCTGGTGGCGGACCTTAATCGCCTCTATCGGCGGCAGCGCGCCCTATTTGATCTGGATTTTCAGGATGGCGGTTTCGAGTGGATCGACTGCCACGACAGTTCCCAGTCCGTCCTCAGCTATCTGCGGAAGGACCGCGGCGGCGAGGGGATAGTGATAGCCCTGTTCAACTTCACCCCTGTGCCGCGCCCGGGTTATCGCGTCGGTGTCCCCCGACCCGGCTTCTATCGCGAGGCCGTCAACTCGGACGCCGAAGCCTATGGCGGGAGCGCCTTTGGCGAACGCAAGGGCGACGCGGCCGAGCCCGTGGAGTGGATGGGGCGGCCCCAGTCCATCGTCGTGGACCTGCCCCCCCTCGCTGGCCTCATCCTGGTCCTCGATCCCTACCCTGACGCCACCGAGCCCTTGAAGGAACCCGATGACGCCCAGGATGCGGATGCGCAATAAGGTCGGTAGCTAATCCCTGGCCCGGAGGCGCCGCTCAGGCCTGGGTTGACAAGTGCTGATAGAGGGCGCGAAACCGCGCCAGGTCGGTCTCGTCAAAGATAGGCGAGATTTTTTCCTGAACCTCGGCCTGAATCGCCGCCCAGTCCTCATCCGTTAGCACCTGGCGTGCCAAGGGAAAGGCCTCCGCTTCTTCCAGGTTGAGGTGATTGCGCAGGGTCGTCACCAGATCCCGGCCCTGGACCTCCAGTTCATCACGGCGAAAGACCTCGCTGTTGATGACTCCGTCAAGGGACTGGCGGAAAAAGCGTGTCAACTGGCTTAGCACTTCGTGCTGGCGCGTCAGCACGTCCAGCACGCCCTGATGCTGTCCGGCGGCGCGCAAGCGATCAAAGATGAGTTCCTCGGTTGGGTGATGTATCTGGTCGGCGTAGTTCTCCATGAACTGGAGCAACTCGCTAAGGAGTTCATAGTCCGGCTCCTGTCCATCACGGAACATATCCAGGATTTTTTCATAGAGATCAAGCAGCAAGATAAGGTGCTTGTGGTCCTGGTCAAGGCGATCGAGCAGATGGGTCATGGGTTATTGTCCTCTTACGAGTGCGTCGCCAGGCCCCAACGGCTCGGCCGGCATGACGAGACTAAGGCGTGGATTCTTAGTATGGCACAGTTGGGGATAGCTGTTGTTCAAAGACCGGCCGATTACCCCCCATGCCGCCACTCCGTCGGGTCAGGATGGGACAGACTGGCCCGCGCGGGGGCTGGCCAACCGGCGTGATAGCCATTGCCAGATAGCCCCTTCCGGGGCACTACCGCCCGTGAGGACATAGTTGAGGGAGTGGACGTTCTGTAGGGTCCAGCCCAGGCGGGAGCGGCCCAGGGAACAGCCACAGAGAAGCAGGCGGTCGCCAGGGAGGATGCGGCGATCCTCGGGGGGCAGGAGTTCGCGCCCCTCACCTTGGGCGAGGAGCAGAGGAATGATGGGCAGGGTTTGTTCTCGCTCCCGGGGATCGCGCAGGAGGGCGCCCAAGGTGACCTCCGCGCCCTGCTCAGTCAGGACACAGATGGCATGGGCATCCTCGCCATCGACGAGGACCTCCCAGACATTCGGCACCTGGTCCTGGACCATGGCCACGATACGGCTGACCAACTCGCAGGACCAGGCTTCGTCCTGGAGCCCGACGAGCTGCTCGAACTCGGTCAATAGAGGCGTGACCAGGAGGACGCGGATGCGTTCGGCGATGATGGTGCTCGGGTGCATAACGATGTCAGCGCCAACGGCCTGGAAAAGTTCCTCGTTGTCTTGATGATTCTCCCGTACCACGATAAAGAGATCGGGGTTGAGGTCTCGCGCCGTCATGACGATGGAAAGGTTGTTGGCATCGTTGCTGGTTCCCACCACCAGTCCCACGGCCCGCCGCACGCCCGCCTGCTCCAGGGTCTTGGCCTCGGTGCCCCAGCCTAGGACCAGGGGTATCCCCTCGGGCCGCCCGGTCTGATCCGGCGCGGACTCCACTACCACCAGCTCCATGGCCCGACTAGTGAGATTGGCCGCGATGGCCTTGCCGAAGCGCCCGTAGCCACAAAGAATCCAGAGCCCTGCGGGTGGCGGAAAGAGGGGATCCTTAAGCGGGTCCCCATGGAGCCCGGACAACCAGTCCCGCATCAGGGTCAGACCTGGCGAGGCGATGGCCGTGGCGAGATAGGCGCCGAAGATGTCGAAGGGGTCGTAGATGTAATCGGTGCCAAAGGAGGCCATGTTGGCCTCCACCTCGTGGGAATCGGCGCGGCAAATAACCTTGACATCCGGGTGCATCAGCTTGGCGGCGATGGCTATCTTAAGGTTGGTCTCGTTGACGTCGGTCAAGGCCACCACGGCCGAGCACAAGGGGTGCTTGAGTCCGGCCTCCAACAGATGATGTGGTCGGCGCGCGTCGCCATGGAGGGCCGGCACATACTCCCGCAGATTCTCAAGTTGAAGGAGATCGACCCGGTCCTGGCAGTTGTCGATCACTACTGCGTGGCGGTTGCCGTCGGTAATGGCCCTCACCAGGGCGCCACCGGTCTCTCCATAACCGCAGACCAGGTAGAAGGGCTCCCGCATCCGCCGGATGCGCCGCGTAAAGCGGAGCTCCGCGAAGGAGTGCTGGAAGGTCTTGTCCTGGAGCAGGGCGATCAGGGTGCCGATGGAGTAAAACCAACCCACCACCGTCAAATAAATGGCGATGGTCACCCAGGCGCGCTGAGCGTCGGTGAAGGCATAGGGAATCTCGCCGAAGCCGATGGTGGTGGCCGTGTAACTGAAAAAGTAGAAGGCATGGAAGAAATCCATATGCCAGACATTGCCCTGGCCATCCTGACCGGGGATCAGCACCAGGCCCATGATGGCGATCGAATAGATGGTGATCAGGACGATCAGTGGGGCGCGCATGCGCCTGAAGATGAGGAAAGCGACGTTATCCATGGGAACCTGCCCACCCGGAGGCTCGGCCGAGGACTCGCGTGAGACGGTCGAGAATGGTCGTGGCGTTCACTCGAAGGAAAGACCTCGATCCTAGCGCTTCAGCATGACGGTCTCGATCACCAGGAGCACGACCGAGATGACATTGGCGATCATGGCCCCGCCGCTCAGGGAGACGATACTGGCGGTGACCCCAGGCGTCATGCCCGTCGCCGAGACATGCACCGCCACCACCCAGACGACCACGGCGGCGACGAGCTGAAGCATGGCGGCCAGGCTGGTGGCCAGGAGCACGGCCCCCATCTGGGTCCGGTCGCCAAACTTGAGTACGGTGGCAATGGCGTTCACCACCACCGTGGCGAACAGCTCCCACACATGGTGGTGTTCCGGATTGTCCACATCGCCGATGAAAAAGCCAAAATTGAGAGTAAGGGCGAGGACGATGAAGAAGCCGAAGACGACCTTTTCCGGATTCATGGGGATACCTGGCTCTGGGCTGAAGGGTAACGCCGCCCGCCACCATCCCGGGGGAGGTGGACGAGCTTTGGTGAATTATCCTCCCCAGGCAAGGGAAGGTAAAGTAATCGCCACCCTTTTCATCAACCTCGCGCCTCAACCTCTCCCCCACCCTGGCGCAGTCTCCTCCCCCTGGGCCAATCCGGACCAGCCATGGCATGCCCTTACCCGTGCTCCGCTCGCCCGCAGAACTCTATTCCAACTTACCCGGATTACTATCCCCCTCATCCACAGGGAAATCCAGGACCACCCGCCAGTGATCATCCAGGCGCAGGGAGGCGTCGCAGCGAGTTCCTCCACCACCATTAAAGCCCTGGAGCAGACCGGTGCAACCAGTGGCTATGAGGCATCGGATCTGATTCTCGTCGAGAAG
>Ga0105096_10000920_pt1 | contig 11402 bp, 8 predicted proteins | sample PPLLak3cmMay2015_FD_87036 | JGI IMG/M metagenome (GOLD analysis project Ga0105096, IMG submission 87036) | Freshwater sediment microbial communities from Prairie Pothole Lake near Jamestown, North Dakota, USA - PPLs Lake P7 Core (1) Depth... | ecosystem: Environmental > Aquatic > Freshwater >... | reverse complement strand
GGTTTTGACGCGGACAACCAGGGTATCTACCTGCTGGACAGCCGCAACCGCAACACCGCAGCCTTGATGCACATGAACCTGGCCGACCAGGCGCTGACCACCATCGCTGAATCCGATCGCATCGACATCAGCAGCGTCCTGATCGATCCGCGCTCGCACAAGCCGTTCGCCTATGCTCTCGACCTCATCAGACCGGAATGGCATGCCATCAGCCTCGAATTCAAGGACGTGATCGCCAGGTTCAACAGCCAGCTCACGGGCGGCTCGCAGGTGCTCGCGCAATCGCTGAGCAACCAGTTCTGGACGGTTTACACGGATGACAGCGTCAGTTCGCCGGTTTACAAGGTGTTTGACGCGGGCAGCGGAGAATTCAGCGATCTGTTTGTCACCAACCCGGCTTTGAACGAACAGCCGCTGGCCAAAATGCACGGCGTGGTGATTCCTTCCCGCGACGGCATGGAACTGGTCTCGTACCTGACCCTGCCTTTGCAATCCGATGCGGACCAGGATGGCGTACCGGACAGCCCGGTGCCGATGGTCATGCTGGTCCACGGCGGTCCCTGGGGGCGGGACGTTTTCGGCTATTCGGCCGAGGTGCAATGGCTGGCAAACAGGGGCTACGCGGTCCTGCAGGTCAATTTCCGTTCCTCCACCGGCTTTGGCAAGGAATTCCTGAATGCCGGTAACAAGCAGTGGTCCGCCGCCATGCACAATGACTTGCTCGATGCCAAGCAGTGGGCGGTCGAAAAGGGCATAACGACCGCCGACAAGGTGGCCATCATGGGTGGCAGCTATGGCGGCTACGCGACCCTGGTAGGATTGACGTTCACACCCGATGAATTCAGTTGCGGCGTGGATATCGTGGGCCCGTCCAACCTGCAAACCCTGCTCGAGTCAATTCCCCCGTACTGGGAATCCTTCAGGAAAGTATTCGCGCAGGCCATTGGTGATCCGGAAACGGAAGAAGGGCGGTCGTTGCTGAAAGCAACCTCGCCCCTCACGTTTGCCGACAGGATCACCAAACCGCTGCTGATCGCGCAGGGGGCCAACGATCCCCGCGTCAAACAGGCGGAGTCTGATCAGATTGTCAAAGCGATGGCGGAGAAGGGTATCCCGGTAACCTATGTGCTTTACCCGGATGAAGGCCATGGCTTTGCGAAACCGGAAAACAACCTGTCCTTCTACGCGGTGGCGGAAGCATTCCTGGCCAAATGCCAGGGCGGACGTTACCAGCCATTGGGCAATGACTTTGAAAACTCCAGCATTCAGATTCCGCACGGCGCGGAATTTATTCCGGGGATTGCCGGCCAGGCGGGTAAATAATTGCGGGGAGGGGGTCGGAATGCACGTGTGTCGCAACATTCGAGATCCGGCCCCCTTTACCTGCGCAACTGTCACCCCTATATAATGAAGGGTAACTTTCACTCACCACGAACAAAGGATTTTTATCATGACGCACGTATTGCCCCCATTGCCATATGCCAAAGACGCACTCAAGCCCGTCATCTCGGCCGAGACCATCGATTTCCACTACGGTAAACACCACCAGGCCTACGTCACCAACCTCAACAACCTGGTGCCGGGAACGAAATTCGAGAACGCCTCGCTGGAGGAGATCGTCATGCAGGCCGACGGCGGCATTTTCAACAACGCGGCGCAGGTATGGAACCATACTTTCTACTGGAATGGCTTGAGCCCTGACGGTGGCGGTGAGCCGACCGGTGCACTCGCAACCGCGATCGACCAGGCGTTTGGCTCCTTCTCCGCATTCAGGGAAGCCTTCGTCAAGTCGGCCGTGGGAAATTTCGGCTCCGGCTGGACCTGGCTGGTCAAGGGTGAAGATGGCAAGGTTGCGATCGTCAACACCTCGAACGCCGCCAATCCGATGCGGGACGGCAAGAAGCCGCTGCTGACCATCGACGTCTGGGAGCACGCCTATTACATCGACTACCGCAACGCCCGTCCGAAATACCTCGATGAGATCTGGAAACTGGTCAACTGGAACTTCGTGGCTGGCAACTTTGGCTGACCGACTTTGACTGACCAACTTTGACTGAAATGGGTTGATCTGACCAACGGCGGTTTAAAACGCGTACTCGACGGCAATAGAGAGTTCGCGCCCGATACGCGTGCTCTGGGTGGTCTCCGCGCCCTGGGTCAACTCGATCTCGGGATCAAGTATATTTTTCAGCTTTGCCTTGAGTTTCCATTGCCCGAACCCCTGTGAATAGATGAAATCCAGCGAAGGGCGCGGTTGCTCGTAAATATCCGGCGCACCATTGACACCGACATCGACGATGCGCTCTCCAAAAACGTTGTAGAGCAGCGCTGCATTGATGTCCCGGTCGGCATTATCGTAACCCACCTGGAAATTCAGCACGTAGGGTGATTGCCCCTGCAGTGGCCGCTGGCTGGATGTCTGGATGTTGCTGTTGTCTTCGGCCAGGGTGATCTCGGAGTCGATCCAGGCATAGTTGGTATTGACGTAGAATTTTTCCCAGACCGGTCCCCAGCCCCACCGTTGGTCGAGGAATCCGAGCGTCTTGTACAGTTCGAATTCAACACCGAAATTGTCCGCCGCCTCGGCGTTGTCAAACGAGGTCAGGTCGCTTTCTGCAGAGGCCAGGATAACGGATTCGATGGGGTCCTCGAACTTCTTCTGGAACACGCCGAGCGAGATGAACTCACCCGGATTGAAATAATAATCCCAACGCAGGTCATAATGCGTGAGGTAGGCAGGTATCAGGTCAGGGTTACCCTTGACAAGACGGTCCAGGATCGGGTCCTTGTACAAGGACTCGGACAACTCCTTGAAGTCGGGCCGGTTGATGGTCTTGGCGTAACCGAAACGCACCTGGTGGTCGCCGTGGAACCAGGTTGCCGTCGCGTACGGAAAAATATCATCAGTATCCAGTTCGGTTAAGATCGGGTTTCTGTCCGGGTCGAACAGGTTGAACGTGCTCACCGACTGCTGCGAGGATTCACTCCGCACACCACCCGCGAGACGCAGCGTCTCGGCAAAATTGAAATCCAGGCCCGCGTACCATGCATCGACGACCTGGTCAGCGGTATAGGCGTCCGTCGCAATGGTGACTTCCTCGAGTTGCCAGCCCTGCGGAAGGATGGTCGTGGCGTAGATGATATCTTCCACCGACGGGTTACGGCGCAGGTTGATGTTGCCGGAAACGCTGCCCCGCGACTTGAAGGCGAACCTGCGGATGGTCGAATCACGGGTCTTGTCGACCTTGTTGAGACCCAGCAGCACCGCAATGTCGAGTTTTTCGAACAAGCTCAGCGGTTGCTGCAGATCCACGTTCCAGCTCGTGCTGTCGTCCTCCAGTTCATCCCAGCGGCGCTGGTTGCTGTCATTGCGGATGGAGAAGATGAAATCGTCCTGCGCCGGCGTCAGTGTATCCGGGTCATAGCGGTAGCGGCGCGCATCCGGTGTGTCAGCCTGCGCCGTGGCCTGCATATACTGCCAGTTGAATTTGAGACCGCCAATCGCCGCAAACACGTGTTCACCCAGCAACTGGTTGGCCAGCATCTGGCGCTCGGTCCATTCCAGTTCAGTGAATTTCACATCTCCGCCATTTGCATCCTTGTTGAACCCCTGCGCTATTTGCGCCTTGTCGGTGGTATTGCGCAACAACATGAAGTTGTAGGACAGCCTGTGGTTTTCACCCGCTTCAAGACCCACGGTAAAAAATCCGCTCAGATCGATGCTCCTGCCGGTTGTGTCGTAGGTGTAGTCGTTCTCCGACTCCAGTACGCCGTCGCCGGAATTGATATAGTCGGTGCGCTGCTGGGTCACCGTCAGCCAGTCGTCCTTGTAATCCGTCGCGGCGAGGAAACCCAGGCGCCAGTCATTTTTAAATTCGTGCACATAACCGCCGGCGGCCGAAAACCCGACGTTCGGCCCGGTCTTTTCAGGCAGGACGTCGTATATGACCGGCATGGAATCCCCGACTTCTTCCAGTTCCTGAGGCGTGTATCCTTCACCGGTAAACCGGTTAAAGGGCTTTAACTGCACGTTGTCCGCAGTGGCGGCGGCGAGTTCTTTCGACTGCGCGCGGGTCCCGTCATCATAGCCGGTCCAGTCATGTCCGCCGCCCTGGTAACGGAGACCGTCCTTGAATGTCGTACCATCGCGGTAGCCCAGGGAGAACTCGGCATTGAAGAAAGACGCTTGCGGCACGCTGCGGGTGCGCAGTTCCACGGTCCCGCCACCGAATTCAGCGGGCAGGTCCGCCGTATAGCCCTTTTTCACGGCGATACTGTCGATGATACCGGTAGGGAACAGATCCAGTGGCACCACCCGGCGGGTCGGGTCGGGACTCGGCACATTCGCCCCGTTCAGCAGGGTGCTCGAATAGCGTTCGCCGAGGCCACGGATATAGATGAAGCGGCCATCCACCAGCGTCAGGCCGGTCACGCGCCGCAGTGCGCCCGCCGCATCGCTGTCACCCGCCTTGGAAATCTGTTCCGCACCGAGGATATTGGTCACCGCCACCTCGGTGCGCCGTTCCTCGAGTACCGAGGCGAGGCTGCCCGCGATATACGGCTCGATGACGACAAACTCGGCAAGCTCCGAACCGCTGGGTGTCAGTTGCAACTCGACCGTGGCCTCCCCGCCGGGCAATACCTCGATACCATCACGCGTGATGGTATTGAAACCGCTGTGCAGTACGGAAACTGAATACTTGCCGCTGTTAAGTTCGATACTGAACGTGCCATCCTTCCCACTGCGGATGTCACTCGATTGACCGGTTATGAAGATACGTGCGCCTTCGACCGGGCTGCCATCTTCGGCATCGACCAGTTTTCCGGACAATGTGCCGGGGCTCGCGGCGGTTTCAGGGGCGGCCTGTTCAACCGGGGCGGCGGCCATGCCCCGGAGATTGGAGGACTCGACATCGGTGAGCGCACTCAAGCCGCGCGTGATATTGACTATCCACTGGCTGACCTCGCCCTCGTGAGCGATGATCTGCTGGTCGAGCACGACCAGGTCCTGCTCGCGTAACTCGAGTGAATGCAGACCGGGCGGTATGCTGAAGACCACGACGCCCTGTTCGTTGGTCCAGCCCGTTACGACACCGTCGACCAGCACTTCTATATTGCTTACCGGCAGACCCTTCTTGAATACGTAAAGGGTCAGGCCCGCCTGTTGTGCAAACGCCAGCGACACCAGCAACCAGCCAAGCACTGCCGCGAGCCACACCCGCGGACCCCGGCATCCGGTTCTCAGAGACACTGCCAGCGGTCTCCCGAACAATCCTGCATGGCACGCCGCAGCTCGGCTGCCTTGCGGAACAGGTCCGGACGGGTCAGTTTCTGCAGATGCAGTTCAGCCGTCTCGAAATCGCCGGTTTTAAACTCCGCGTAAGCCAGCGCGTAAAGGATATCTTCATCGGCCATCAGGCCGGTACGCGTGAGGTCCCTGTCCATCGACGCGACCTGCTCGTAGCGTTGCAGTTCCAGCAACAGGGCAAGCCGTTGCCGGAATTTGACCTGCTGATCGGAAATCTGGCCGTTCAACATCAGTGCGCGATGGGGGCGTCCCGCGCGCCGGAAAAGTTCGGAGGCCTCGCCGGTCAACGCCGGGTCCAGCAGCGAGGCATCGTAAATCAGGTCCGCGGCCGTGTTGACCTGGCCCCTGTCGAGATAGGCGTGGGCCAGGACCTTGTTGACGTCCGCATCGCCCGGGTACATCAGCCTGGCCTGCTCCAACAGCAGGATGGCCTCGTCCAGTTCACCACCGGCGCGCATGGCATTACCGAGGGCCACGTAGTCCTCGCGCTTACCCGCACTTTTCTGCAGGTAGATCCGGCCCTGCTCTGCGGCTTCCTTGTATAAACCAAGTTCGATCAGAAAAAACACCTTGCGGCGCAAAAAGCCGGTTTCCTCGGGAAACAGGCCGCTGGCCTGATCCAGCGTCGCCAGCGCATATGCCGGTTCACGCAGCAGCCAGTGGCATTGCGCGCGCATATGGTAAACCGAAGCCACCTTGTCCAGTTCCGCGCCCGCCTGGTCGAGCGTCTCAAGGACGTCACGGTAACGCTCGAGCTCAAAATACACCTGTGCGAGGTAGACATAGACAACGGCTTCGGCGGCCCCGCTGGCGACCGCCATTTCGAGTGCCGCGGCGGCTGGTTCCAGTTCGTTGCGTCGCAAGTGCGCCATGCCTCGCAAGGTATAGTAGCGCTTCAGGTCAACGTCTTCGTCATCCAGAGGCACCTGGTCGAGGGCGATGATGGCGCGGTCGAGATTGCCATCACGCAACATCAGCGCCGCAAGGTCAAGATAATTGACCTCTTCTTGCTCAGCCGCCAGGCAGGGCAGCGCCAACAGGCACGCCAGGAGCACAAGGTATCTGATTTTGTTCACAATAAATTCCGTCACGATCAGCTCAGGTCAAACCGGACACGCTGCCTCGCCCATGCCCGCACCGCCTTGCCCTGATACATCGCCGGCGAGAACTTCCACTGGTTGACGCCCTGCAGCGCTGCAGCGTCAAACACGCCCTCCGGGTAGGATTCGAGCACAGTCACCTGCTCGATCTCGCCGGTCACACCGATCAGCAGCGAAAGCACGACGTAACCCTTGACGCCCTTTGCCTTGGCTTGCGGCGGGTAGATCATCGGCGCCTGCACGGTCGCCCGCGGCGGGTCGTCAACCGTGTCATCGGTCATCACCACGCCGTTGGCGCCGCCCAGCAAATCACCATCGAGCGTGTTCAGGTCCGACACGTCAAACCCAGGCAGGCCGAAATCGATACCTGGCAGACTTGTCCCGAGCCCCGCAAGAGATGGCGGCGGTGCACTCGGCGAACGCCTGGGTTTGGGTTTGGGTTTCTGCACGACCTGTTTTTCCGGCGGCGGTTTGCGGTCGAAGGTGATCTGGTCTGCGTCGCCCGCACCCTCGCGGTCGAGTCCTTCCGCAAAACGGTTGATCAGTATCAACGATCCAAGCACCAGCACCGTGCCCAGCAGCATCGATGTAAAGGCCATCAGCAGGCGGCGCAGTTTGACTCTGCGTTTCATTTTCAGCCCGCCCCGGCTTCCTGTACCGTCGCGACACCGACATCGGTGGCGCCGGCCAGCCTGGCCTGGTCGATGACCTCGACGAGACGTCCGGCGGGTACTCCGTCATCCGTCACCACCAGCACCGACTTCGACGTACTGGTGTCGAGCAGTTCGCGGATACGGCTTTGCACCACCCACACCCTGACCGGTTCACCATCGAGATAGATCTCTCCCTGGCTGTCGATGTAAAGACGAATGGCCTTGGTCGATGCGGTCGAAGACGAGGACGCGGCAGGCCGGTCCAGGTCTAGTTTCATGTCCTTCACAAAAGTGGTCGAGACCATGAAGAAGATCAACAGGATGAAGACCATGTCGATCAGCGGGCTTATGTCGATACTCTGCAAGGATTCTTTCTTTTCACGATAACGCATCAGCAGGCTCCTCGAAGCTTGGCAGGTTTGGCATCCGGTCGGTGCACAGAATGTCCTTGATCTGGGCCAGTTCCAGTTCGATGTCCAGCTCGCGCCGGTGCAGAATCCCGTTGACGATCAGGCCCGGTATCGAAACGGCAAGGCCCATCTGGGTCGTGAACAGGGCCTGGGAAATACCGCCGGCGATACCACCGGACTGCGAGTAAAGCGCCATGTCACCGAGAGAATCGAAGGTCTCGATCATGCCGATGACGGTGCCGAGCAGACCCAGCAACGGCGCTACCATGACGATGGTGGTGATCAGCACGTGGAATTTGCGGATTTCCCTTTCCTCCTCCGCAAACGCGTCGTCGAGAAAACCGCGTAAATCCACCAGGCCCTTTTTCCGCAGCTTGATCCCCTTTCTGACGGCCCTGACCACGACACCATCGTCACTTGGCTTCTTGTTCTGCTCCATGCGTTCGATCAGGTTCCTGACCCCGCGCTTGGTGCCGCGCTGCAAAGCGACAAAGCGATAGCCGATGGCAAACCACAGCACCAGCAGCAGGAACACCAGTGGCGGCATGACCCAGCCACCGGCATCCATGTAGGCCAGGAACTCTCTCAGGACGGACTGCAGCATGTATCAGACCGTGCGCCGGTGTTCTTTGTACTGGTTGATCACACCCAGCGCACCCTTTTCCATGTCGTCCTTGATTCTCTCGGACCACCCGGACAGTATGTTGCCGGCCAGCAAGGCGGGGATTGCCACTTCCAGGCCGACTTCGGTCGTAATCAGCGCAATTGAAATACCGCCGGACAGCAGTTTCGGATCACTGGTACCAAATTCTGTAATGATGTCGAAGGTCGTGATCATGCCGGTCACCGTCCCCAGCAGACCCAGCAACGGCGCCACCGCCGCGATCACCAGGATCATCGCGCCAAACCGGTTCAGGTGAGCTGATTCGTGCAGGATGGCCTCGGAAATGATGTCCTCGAGATGGGCACGGTCGCGTTCCAGGTTCCTGACCGCCATCCACACCACGCGGGCGGTCGAGCCCTTGAATTTCTTGCAGGCTTCGAGCGCCTCGTCGATTTTCCCGTTGCGCACCAGCGCGCCGACCTGGTACACGATCTTGCCGGTCGCGGCGCCGGCGTTACGCAGAAACATGAAACGCGCGATCACCAGCACCAGGCCGACCAACCCGAGCGCAACGATGACCCAGGCGATGAATCCGCCGCTGCTGATGTAGCCCACCACGGTTTTGCCAGCATGCTCTTCGATTGCGCTGCTCTCGGATTCGAACAGGAACAAGTCCAGCGGCGCCGGGGTCTGTCCACTCACCAGTGACTGTGCGGCATCGCCAGTCGGCTGCGTCCAGATTTTCATGCGGCCCTCACCGGCGGGGGCGAGCGCACCGCTGCCGCTATCGCTGATCCCGTAGGCTGCGATGTTGCCGATGCGCAAAATAAGTCCTTCCACCTCGGTGCCGTCCGTCAGGAAGAACTTACCCGGCGATTCCGTGACCCGGCTGATACGAGCGAGCAGATTCAGCGCCTGTCCAAACAGGACTCCGATCCGCTGGCCGTCAGTGCCGGAAACATAAGACTCCGCAGAAAGCGCATCAAGCTTGTAGGGTTCGAGCGTCGATTCCGCCTGCAAAAAGGTCGCCTCGAGCGTGGTGCGGGCGTCTTCGGCCGATTCCAGCGCAAGTTCCGCATCGCTCAGCAGGGTCTGTGTGCGGTCGGCTTCCGATTGCAGGTTGATCCACTCGCCCTCCATGCGGTCAATCCTGGCCTGCCTGTCGGCTTCGGCCCGGGATGATTCGGCATCGAACTCCGTGCTGCGCTGCCGCAAATCGCGTAACTGGGCCTCGAGGAATGCATATTCTTTTTGATAGGCAGCTTCCAGTTGGTCCATGGCATCGACGGCGTCTACCTGTGGCACTGCCGTTGGCACTGAAGCTGCACCCTGTTGCTCAGCCGGGTCCTGCGCGCTGGCCGGCGAGGTCACCAGCAAGCCGCTCAACAAGATCACCGTCACCATCATCGTCGGTGTTTTCATGACGGGTTCTCCATGCGCGGTGGAAGTGTCGCGGGAAGTTCGAAATACCCCTGCCGGATCTGCTTTCTGAGAGAATCGAAGAGCCGGGCGACCTGTTCCTGGTCGTCGCTCAGAGTCAAAATTTCGAAGCGCCAGCCGCCGGGTGTATGCACGGCACGGCCATACTCCATGTCACGTGTGCGAAAGAACATCATCACGCTGCCGAGTTTGGCAACGTCCACCAGGACATTGCGACCATCGAGCAATATCGATTGCGAGTAGATCGCGTTTTCCTTCGAGATGCGGATTTCATCTTCAATGAATGCCCACAAGCGGTTGATGCCACGCTCGGCGGTGATCACGCCGTTGTTCAGCTGGCTGTCGAGATCGTCGAGTTCCGCCATGCGTTCGATCGTTTTGAATGGAAAGCCGCCGGCAATGTGTGACCGCAACGAGGCGATCTGTTCCTGTGCAAATGGCAACAGCGCGGCCGAACTGACACCGTCACCCGCGATTTTCCCGCGCAGTTCATCCAGGTTTTCCTGCATCTGGCTGACCCGCAGCGCTTCGCGGTCACGGCTCGCTTCGAGTTCGGCCAACTGGGCCGTCAGATAGGCCATGCGGTTCTTGTGTTCGTCACGCCTGATATCCAGTTCGCTCTGCAATTCATCCACCTGGCCGCGCAGCTCGACCAGCCGTTCCGCAAGCGTCTCCTGCGATTCCTGTGCAGATGCCGTCATGACCAGCAATGCGCCGCACCATGGCAGCAGCTTTGTAAGACTCTTCATGTCTGTTTTCCCGAATACACTCAATTTGTATGGAGGTGACTGATGGGCGGCCGGAAGCCGTTTTACCGGCGGCAGTATAGGAAGCCGTTGTGACAGTCTTGTGACACAAAGCCGTTTTGACCCATCGGTACGCGCCTCCGCCCTTGTCACAAAGCTGTAACCAAACAGTCACGGTATTGCAAAGATCAGGCACTAACATGCGCCGTTGACCGTATGCCGTTATGGGCCTAGCGGCGCCAATCTCTTAAAACAGTACAGAGGATCTAAACTAATGAGTGCTAAAAATCGGTTCAACAGTCTCCTGATGGGGCTTGCAGTGTTGCTGAGCACAAGCGTCGTCGAGGCAGACTTCATCGATAGCTGGATGAATGGCTTTTACTACGAGGGGGATGGCGAGTCACGTCGCGGCCTCGGCTTGCAATACATACCGACCGGCCCTGAAGCCGGCGTTGTTTTCGCCGCTTTCTATACCTATGATGAAACCACCGGCAAGCCCTTCTGGGTGTCCGGTGCCGCTGCGGTGCAGGCCGGTGATTTTTCTGTTGATATCAAACTGGAACTTGTCGAAGGCGGCAGCTTCGGTGCGGTCATGGGCAACCCGGTCACGGTCGATCCGAACTGGGGAACTGCGACGCTGACCATGAACAGCTGTAGCAATCTTACCTGGAGCTGGACGTCTCCGAACGTTGCAGACGGTACGCTGACCAAACGTTCGACCCGGGAAGCGGTATTTGGTGTGTCGAACAGCCAGTGCGTCTACCAGGAAGCCTTCTCGGGCTGCCCGAGCTTTGCATCAGCCGGTGTCGATGAGCGCACCTGTGTCATCAGCGGCGGCGAATATACCCAGGATCTGAGGCTGACCAACGACACCCTGTGGATTCTCAATGGCGCAGTCTTCATCGGCCAGAAAGAAAACGCAAATAACACCAACTCCATCACCATCGAGCCGGGTACGCGCATTATTGGTATTGACCAGTCACTGCTCGGTATTTCCCGCGGCGCCAGGATCTTTGCCGAAGGCACCCCGTATGCACCCATCGTCATGACGGGTAACAACAGGGCGTCCGACCCGGTCAACCCGGGTAGGGCGGGAGACTGGGGCGGCATTACCATCAATGGCAAAGCCCCCATCAACACC
>Ga0105096_10000917_pt1 | contig 11421 bp, 11 predicted proteins | sample PPLLak3cmMay2015_FD_87036 | JGI IMG/M metagenome (GOLD analysis project Ga0105096, IMG submission 87036) | Freshwater sediment microbial communities from Prairie Pothole Lake near Jamestown, North Dakota, USA - PPLs Lake P7 Core (1) Depth... | ecosystem: Environmental > Aquatic > Freshwater >... | reverse complement strand
CTCGAGGAAGTGCGTCAGGTCGATGCTGTCGCCCATTGGCGCCTCGCGCCGCGCCACGCGCAGGATGTCCTCGACCAGCCGGTTCAGCCGCTGCGTGTTCTCGCGCACGATGGCCGCCAGCCGATTCAGGCCCGGATCGCGCGCGTCTTCGACCAGCAGCTGACTAGCGTGACTGATCGCGGCCAGCGGATTGCGGATCTCGTGCGCGATCGAGGCCGTCAACCGTCCCATCGACGCCAGCTTCAGCTGCTGCGCCCTCTCGTCGAGCGCGCGCTGGTCCTCGATGAAGATCAGGAACTCGTCACTCGGCACTGCGGTGGGCTGCACGAAGCGGGTCCGCAGCCGCAGCTCGGGAAACTCGACCAGGTGGGCGCCGCGCGCGCCGGTTGCGGCATCGCCTTCGCGCCAGCGCCGGAACGCCGCCACCAGCGGCGCGAGCCGGTCGATCGACGACAAGCGCTCGCCCGTGAGCTGGGCATCCGGATTCAGTCCGATCAGGACCCTCGAGGCGCGGTTGTTGGCGCGCACGCGGGTGTCGGCATCGACGACGACTACGCCTTGTTCGAGTTGCGCAATCACCAGCCGGTTGATCGCCAGCTGGTTGTGCAGATTGCGGCCGCGCTGCTGCGCCAGTTGCTCCTGCGCGGCCAACCGTTGCGCCAGCAGCCGCAGCAGCGCCGTGACCGCAAACAGCATCGCGCCGTACAGGCCCGCCTCGAACAACGTCGCCTCCGAGCGGGCGGCGCTAAGTGAGCGGGCCAGGGTGTCGAGAAGGATGGTGATGACCGCCAGCGAGAAGACGAAGAACACCGGCGCCGTCGGCAGCAGCAGCGAGGCGCCCGCCACCGGCAACAGATAGAGCACGACGAGGCCGGAGCGAAGGCCGCCGCTGGCGATCGTCAGCGCCGAGATCAGCACCAGGTCGAAGGCGATGTGAAGATAGATCTGCGCCACGGCGCGGCGGCGCAGATAGATGGATGCCGCCGCCAGTGCCGCGGCGCCGAGGAAGTACACGCCCGCCAAGGCGATGTAGGCCGGCGACCAACCGCTGCCGATCGAGTCGCCGAGCGCCGCCGTCGCCAGCAGCAGACCGATGGCAATCACCAGCCGCGCCAGCGCGAGGTACTGCAGAGTGCGCCATTGCGGCGCGGCCGAATCGTCGTCGCGTTCGGGAGTGCGCACGGCGAAGCTCACGGTGCCAGCCCGGGGCGTCGGCAGCAGCGAAAAGCGTCAGCGTTCACCGCGGTCGAGGCGGCGGTGCGCATCGCTGCAATACCACTTGCCACCCTGGCCCAGCGCCTCGGACTGCGGCACGTTCAGATCGCAGTGGTCGCAGCGGACCATCGTTTCGCCCCGTGCCGGCGGGCCTGGCGAACCCGGCCCGCCGCCACGGCGACGGCCAGCAACCCACAATCGATAGCCGACATACAGCGCCACTGCCAGCAGCACGAAGAACCAGATGCGACCCATCAAATCCTTCCGAGCACGACTTCCAGCACGAAGCGGCTGCCGACATAGGCGAGCAGCAGCATCAGGAATCCGGCGAAAGTCCAGCGCAGGGCCGTGCGGCCGCGCCAGCCGAAGACGATGCGGCCGCCAAGCAGCGCCGCGAACACGAGCCATGAAGCGATCGTGAAAACAGTCTTGTGCTCGAATCGCAGCGCCCGGCCGAAGAGCTGCTCTGAGAAGAGCACGCCGGTGACCAGCGTTGCCGTCAGCAGCACGAAGCCGACCCCGATCAGGCGGAACATCAGCCGTTCAAGAGCCAGCAGCGACGGCAGCTGGCCGAAGATGCGATCGATGCCCTGCCTCGGCGCCTGCAGCGGCGAGTGCAGCCGGCGGTCGAGCACCGCCATGAGCATGGCGTGCAGCGCGGCGATGGTGAGCAGGCTGTAGGCCGCCATCGCGACCAGCAGATGCAGGCGCAGCGCAGTTGAGTCCGCGCCGGTCGTGATTTCCGCGCCTTGCCAGGCAAGCGGCAGCAGCACGGATATCGCAGCCACCGGCAGCACCAGCACGTCGAGGCCACGCACCGGCACGAACATGTCCTCGACCCAAAGCACCAGCACCGCCAGCAGCAATGTTGCCGACAGCGCCTGCGCGAAACCGAAGCGGAACTCGCCGCCGCCGGCGATGGCCAGTCCCAGCAGCACGGCGTGCGCGGCGGCCAGCAGCGGCAACAACACCGGGCGCCAGGCGCCTCCGCGCGCCGATGCGCCGAGTGTTCGCCAGGTCGTCCAGGCCTGTGCGAGGTATCCGGCGGCAACGACCGCTGCGCTCGCGCCGTAGAATCCGCTAGCCGTCATAGGCGCTTTGTATAACACGCGCTGGATCGCCGCAATTTGTCCGGAACATGCTCGACTCCCTGACCGAACGGCTGGCCCGCGTCGTCAAGACGATGCGCGGTCAGGCGCGCCTGACCGAGGCCAACACCCAGGAGATGCTGCGCGAAGTGCGCGTGGCGCTGCTCGAGGCCGACGTCGCGCTGCCGGTGGTGCGCGACTTCATCGCCAAGGTGCGGGACAAGGCGCTCGGCGAGGAAGTGGTCGGCAGCCTGACTCCGGGGCAGGCGCTGGTGGGCGTCGTCCACCGCGAGCTGACGCAGTTGATGGGCGGCGATCTGCCGCCGGAGCAGCGCGAGCTGAGCCTCGCGGTGCAGCCGCCGGCGGTGCTTCTGCTCGCCGGCCTTCAGGGCGCCGGAAAGACGACCACCGCGGCCAAGCTCGCCAAGTGGCTGATCGACGAACGCCGCAAGAAGGTGCTCGCAGTCTCGACCGACGTCTATCGCCCGGCTGCAATCGAGCAGTTGCGGACGGTCAGCGAACAGGCCGGCGCGCAGTTCTTCCCCAGCGAAGCGAGTGAGGCGCCGGTGGCGATCGCGCAGCGCGCGCTGGATCATGCGCGGCGGCACTACTTCGACGTCTTGATCATCGACACCGCCGGCCGGCTGGCGATTGACGAAGCGATGATGCAGGAGGTGGCGCAGCTTCATGCCGCCGTCAGGCCGGTTGAAACGCTGTTCGTCGTCGACAGCATGCTCGGACAGGACGCGGTGAACACGGCGCGCTCCTTCTCCGAACGGTTGCCGCTGACCGGCGTCATCCTGACCAAGCTCGACGGCGACTCGCGCGGGGGCGCCGCGTTGTCTGTGCGCCATGTCACGGGCAAGCCGATCAAGTTCATCGGCATCGCCGAGAAGATCGGCGGGCTCGAGCGCTTCGATCCGGAGCGGATGGCCGGGCGCGTGCTCGGCATGGGCGACGTGGTGTCGCTGGTCGAGGACGTGCGCAAGGCGGTCGATCTGCAGTCGGCCGAGAAGCTGGCGAAGAAGATCCAGTCCGGCGACCGTTTCGACCTCGACGACTTCAAGGAACAGATCGGCCAGATGCGCAAGATGGGCGGCATCTCCGGGCTGTTAGACAAGCTGCCGGCACAGTTTGCCGCAGCAGCAGGCCAGGTGAGCGACAAGGATGCCGATCGCCAGGTCCGCCGCATCGAAGGGATCATCAATTCGATGACGCCCGCGGAGCGCGCCAAGCCCGAGCTGCTGAAGGCCTCGCGTAAGCGCCGCATCGCCGCCGGCAGCGGTACCCCCGTGCAGGAGGTCAATCGGCTGCTTAGCCAGTTCGAGCAGATGCGGTCGATGATGAAGCAGATGAAGAAGGGCGGACTGGCACGGATGATGCGCGCCGTAGGTGGGCTGGCCGGAGGGCGCGGCGGCCCGCCGGGAGGCCAGCGGCGTTGAATTGCACTGCCGCGCCCGCCACGGGCGTGGCGCCGACACCTCAGCCGGTCGCGGGACGACGCGGCGAGTAGTTCCAGCGCCCCTGCCAGGCCGCCTGCACCGCCTTGGGGTAGGGATCGCGGCCGCGGCTGCCGTTGTAGCGTCCGAGGGCGAGAAAGAGATCCCCCTTTTCGATGTCCAGGTAGTGCCGCAGGATCACGCAGCCGTAACGCAGGTTGCTGCGCATGTCAAAGAGTTTGCGCGGATCTCCGTCACCGATAACGTCGGTCCAGAAGGGCATCACCTGCATGTAGCCGCGCGCGCCGGCGACCGACACGGCGTACTTGCGGAAGTTGCTCTCGACCTGGATCAGGCCCAGCACCAACTGCCGGTCGAGGCCGGCTCGAACCGCTCCGTAATCTGGCGTCCGCAGGAACTCGACCCGCTCGCGATAGTCCGGTTTCTGCCGCAGCAGCCGCTGCGACATTTCATTCAGCCAGTCGATGAATTCGATGCGCTCGCCGACCTCCTCGAAGCGGCGCTGAGGCGGGCCGCGGTCGGCAATCAGGGTCGCCAGGGCGGCTCGCACCGCGTCGGCCATCGGTTCGTAGATCTGCGCGCCGGCACTTACCGCCGGCGGCAGGATGGCCAGCGACGGCGCGACCAGCGCCGTGACGAGCAGCCGCCGTCGTTCAGCCGCGGAGCGACTCGAGTTGTCGCGCAATGAGGCCAGGCGCATCTGCCAGGGGGACGGTGATTGAGTGCAGGTTGCGCCGTTGCACGTGCTCGATCTCACCGTTTTTCAGGCCGCGCTCGCCGATCGTGATCCGGTGTGGCACGCCTATCAGTTCCCAGTCGGCAAACATCGAGCCCGGACGTTCGCCGCGGTCGTCCAAAATGACGTCGATCCCCGCCGCCTGCAGTTGCGCATACAGTTGTTCGGCGACCTGGCGCACCCGCTCCGATTGCCGGTAATTGACCGGGCAGATCACGACCGTAAACGGCGCGATCGGCTCCGGCCAGATGATGCCGCGCGCGTCATGGTTCTGCTCGATCGCGGCGCCGAGCAGACGCGTGACGCCGATGCCGTAGCAGCCCATCACGATCGGCTGTTGCTGTCCCGCTTCATCGGTGTAGGAAAGCCGCATCGACTCGGCATAGGGCAAGCCGGCGAAGACGTGCCCGACCTCGATGCCGCGCTGGATCGCCAGAACGCCCCCGCCGTCGGGCGAGGGGTCGCCGGCAACGACACTGCGCAAGTCGGCGGTCAATTCGGGCTCGGGAAGGTCGCGTCCCCAGTTGACGCCCGCCAGGTGGAAACCCTCCTCATTGGCGCCGCAAACGAAGTCGCTCATCCGGGCGACGGTGCGGTCGGCGACAATCCTGACCGGCCGCGCTGTACCGATCGGCCCCAGATAGCCCGGCCGGCAACCGAAAGTGGCGAGAATCTCCGCCTCGGTCGCAAAGCGGAAACCGTCCCCCAGGCCGGCAACCTTGCCGGCCTTGACCTCGTTGAGGTCGTGATCGCCGCGGATCAGCAGCAGCCAGATCTCGGGCTCGGCCGGCGCTCCGGCCGCGTCCCTGCGGTCGATCGCCAGCACGATCGATTTCACGGTCCGGACGAGCGGCAATCCGAGAAACTCGGCGACGTCTGCGCAGCGCTCCTTGCCCGGCGTCGGTACCTTGTGCATCAATTCGGTCGCCGGTGCACGCTCGGCAAGCAGCGGCAGCGCTTCAGCCATTTCAACGTTTGCGGCATAGTCCGACGTGGGGCAGTAAGCGATGGCATCTTCGCCGGTGTCGGCGATCACCTGGAACTCATGGCTCGCCTTGCCGCCGATGTTGCCGGTGTCGGCCGCCACGGCCCGGAACTTCAGCCCCATCCTGGCGAAGATGCGGCCGTAGGCGTCGTACATCGCCCGATAGCTCGCCATGCCGCCATCGTCGTCGCGGTCGAAGGAGTAGGCGTCCTTCATCGTGAACTCGCGGCCGCGCATCAGGCCGAAACGCGGCCGGCGCTCGTCGCGAAACTTGGTCTGGATGTGGTAAAGGTTCACGGGCAGCTGCTTGTAACTGCGGATCTGCTCTCGCACGATGTCAGCGACGACTTCCTCGGAGGTCGGCTGGATCACGAAGTCGCGCTCGTGCCGGTCCTTCAGCCGCGCCAGCTCCGGTCCCATCTTGTACCAGCGGCCGGATTCCATCCAGAGTTCGGCCGGCTGTACCACCGGCATCAGCAGCTCAATGGCGCCGGCGCGATTCATTTCCTCGCGGATGATGGCTTCGATCCTGCGGATGGAACGCAGGCCGAGCGGCAGGTAGCTGTAGATGCCGGCCGCCAGCTTCCTGATCATTCCGCTGCGCGCCATCAGCCGGTGACTGACGACCTCGGCGTCGGCGGGCGCTTCGCGGAGAGTGGCGACAAAGAAGGCGGATGCGCGCATGGCTGTTTGTCCGCGCACGCGCACGGAACTTGCGGTCATATAATGGCCGCAGATGATAAGGCTTCAGGTGTTCGCATGCTGGACAAGGAAGGCTATCGCCCGAATGTCGGCATCATCCTGATGAACCCCCGAAACGAGGTCTTCTGGGGCAAGCGAGTCAGGCAGCATTCGTGGCAGTTCCCGCAGGGCGGCATCAAGTTCGGTGAGTCGCCCGAGCAGGCGATGTATCGCGAGTTGTACGAGGAAATCGGTCTGCGCTCCGAGCATGTGCGCGTCGTCGCCCGTACGCGCGACTGGCTGCGCTACGACGTTCCGGAGCAGTGGATGCGACGTGAATTGCGCGGGCATTATCGGGGCCAGAAGCAGATCTGGTTCCTGCTCAGGCTGGTCGCGCGCGACTGCGACGTCTGCCTGCGGCGCTCCCCGAAACCGGAGTTCGACGCCTGGCGATGGCACGCCTACTGGGTGCCGCTCGATGCCGTGGTCGAGTTCAAGCGGGACGTTTACCTGCAGGCGCTGACGGAGCTTTCACGCTACGCCTTCCGCCGCCCGCGCCGAGCCGCCGGTCGGGGCAGCGCGGGGGAGCGCAGCCACGCCGATGCATCGCCGCCCGAACTGGCGGCCGAGACTGGCCCGCCCTAGACGGCCGCGCCGCGTTCAAAGAACAACAAGGTTGTCGCGATGAATGAGTTCGCGCTCTTCGACGAAGCCGAGTACTGACTCGATCTCGGTGCTGGGGCGTCTGGCGATTCGCGCGGCCTGTTCGCTGCTGTAGTTCGTCAGGCCGCGTGCGACTTCCCGTCCGCCGCCGTCGATGCAGGCAATCACGTCGCCGCGGTCGAAGCTGCCGATCACCTCGACGACACCGATCGGTAGCAGGCTCTTGCCCTCGGCAGCCAGCGCGCGCACTGCGCCGGCATCCAGCCGCACCGCACCCCTGACCTGCAGATGATCGGCGAGCCACTGCTTGCGCGCGGTCAGGACCTCAGTCGAAGCCAGGAACTGAGTGCCGAGACGTTCGCCCGCTGCCAGCCGGACCAGGACGTTCTGCTCGCGGCCGCTGGCAATCACCGTGTGGGCGCCGCTGCGTGCTGCGCGTTTGGCGGCCAGCACCTTGGTGATCATTCCGCCGCGTCCGATCTCGCTGCCGGCACCGCCCGCAATGGCCTCAAGTTGCGGATCGCCGGCGCGAACCTCGGCCAGAAGCGTGGCTTCGGTCTCGCGACGCGGATCGGCACTGTACAGCCCGGCCTGGTCGGTCAGGATGACGAGCACCTCGGCCTCGACCAGGTTGGCAGTGAGCGCACCTAACGTGTCGTTGTCGCCGAACTTGATCTCGTCGGTGACCACGGTGTCGTTTTCGTTGATGATCGGAACAACGCCCAGGCCCAGCAGCGTAAACAGCGTCGAACGGGCGTTCAGATAGCGCGCTCGATCGGCCAGGTCGGCATGAGTCAGCAGAATCTGCGCCGTCCTCATTTCTTGTGCCGCGAAGCAGCTTTCATAGGCTTGCGCCAGTCCCATCTGCCCCACCGCCGCCGCCGCTTGCAGTTCGTGGACTTCGCGCGGCCGACGCGTCCAGCCCAGACGCTGCATGCCCTCGGCGATAGCCCCGCTTGACACCAACAGGACCTGCTTGCCGGAAGCTCGCAACGCGGCAATCTGCACGGCCCACTGCGCGATTGCGGCACGATCGAGTCCTCGCCCCTCGTTGGTGACAAGGGTGCTGCCCACCTTGACTACCACGCGGCGGGCCGCCTCTACCACCGCGATCGGGCTCACTTCGCCTCCTCGGTGTCAAGTGCCGGGGCGGCACTGTTCTTGCGCAAATCGCCCGAGCCAGAGCTCTGCCGCAGGTGCTGGTAGACCGAATTCATCAGCCCCCGACAGCCTTCGCCAGTTGCAGCCGACACGAAGTGCATCGGTGCCTTGGTGCGCAAGCGGCGGCGGAACTCCGCGGCGATCTGCTCGCGCCGTCCGGGATCGACCAGATCGACCTTGTTGAAGACGATCCATCGCGGCTTGCGCGACAGGGCGACGTCGAACTTTCTGAGTTCGGCAATCAGTGCCCGTGCCTGTGCAACCGGGTCGGCATCAGGATCGACGGGGGCAATGTCGATCACGTGAAGCAGTAGCCGGGTCCGGCCGAGATGGCGTAGGAAGCGATGCCCCAGGCCCGCGCCTTCGGCCGCGCCCTCGATCAGCCCCGGAACATCGGCGATCACAAAGCTGCTGTCGGAGCCGACTCGAACGACGCCAAGATGCGGGTGCAGCGTCGTGAAAGGATAGTCCGCGATCTTCGGACGGGCGTTGGATACCGCGGCGATCAGCGTCGACTTGCCGGCGTTGGGTAGGCCGCACAGGCCAACGTCCGCAAGCACCTTGAGTTCCAGGCGCAGGAACCGGTGATCGCCCGGCTTGCCGGGAGTCTTCTGCCGCGGCGCGCGATTCGTGCTCGACTTGAAGTGCAGGTTGCCGAGGCCTCCTTCACCACCCTTGGCAAGCAGCGTGCGACCGCCGCTGACATTCAGGTCGGCAATGACCTCGCCCGACGCCTCATCGCTGATGATCGTACCGACCGGCAGCCGCAGTTCGACGTCTTTGCCCGAGGCGCCATAGCAGTCCGACCCGCTACCGTGCTCGCCGTTTCCGGCAGCGATCCGGCGCTGAAAGCGGTACTCGATCAGGGTGTTGATGTTGTGATCGGCAATCGCCCAGACACTGCCGCCGCGGCCACCGTCGCCACCGTCCGGTCCACCCTTGGGAATGAATTTCTCGCGTCGGAACGAGGCACAGCCGTTGCCTCCCCGTCCCGCTTGGACCTCGATCCGAGCTTCGTCGATGAACTTCATGAGAGAAAAAAGCCCTGCCGGCAAGGGCAGGGCTTTTCATTTCTGGCTGCGGTCCGGTCGGCGAGCCCGATTACTTCGCCGTACGGACGCTTACGGAGCGCCGGTTGTTCGCGCCGCCCATGTCGAAATGCACCAGTCCATCGGTCAGCGCAAACAGAGTGTGATCGCGACCCATGCCCACGTTCACGCCCGGATGAAACTGCGTACCGCGCTGGCGAACGATTATGGCCCCTGCACCAATCGCTTCGCCGCCGTAGACCTTGACGCCGAGTCGTTTCGCCTGCGAGTCGCGGCCGTTGCGAGACGAACCGCCTGCCTTCTTGTGTGCCATGACAACTTCCCCTTCGAGCGTCGAACTCTGTTCAGGCGATCGACTCGATGCGGACTTCCGTAAAGTTCTGGCGGTGGCCCGCCCGCTTCTGAAAGTGCTTGCGGCGACGCATCTTGAAGATCGTTACTTTCGGATGGCGGCCGTGGCCGAGCACGGTCGCCTTGACCGCAGCCCCAGAAACGAGCGGCGTACCGACGCGAACGCTTTCACCGTCGAACACCGCCATCACCTCGTCGAAAGAAATCGAACCTCCGGGCTCGGCGGCGAGCGACTCGACCTTGATGACCTGGCCGGTCGCCACCCGATATTGCTTGCCGCCGGTCTTGATCACTGCGTACATGTTCTTCACCTGATTCTGGAACCGTCGGTGCGACACCGACAGATCGGCCGCCACCCTCATCCGCCAAGCCCCCAAAATCAAGCCCTCAGGGCAACCTCGGGGGCGAGCAAGCCGCGGAGAACTTGAGATTTTCTCCGACCTTCTCGTCACTGTCAAACCGAGTGCGTGCCTGTGGCGAACCTAACCGACCAGTCTCCGGTCACACCGCGACTCGATGCCAGACTGAGCCACTTCCCGGCGCCAACTATACTTTTGGCCCTGCAAACTCTCGCTGGGCCTAGTCTTGACTACCGCGCTGACGGACCGGCCCCCTGCCGCCCGTGCACTGAAACAAATCCTCGAGCCGGTTGCGGACGATCTTCGTGCGGTCGATGCGGAGATCCGCCAGCGGCTATCGTCTGACGTTGCGCTGATCGGCATCGTCGCAGACTACATCATCGCCGCCGGCGGCAAGCGCCTGCGACCGGCGGTGCTGCTGCTGCTCGCCCGGGCACTCGGATACACGGGCAGGCTGCACATTCAGCTTGCCGCCGTCATCGAGTTCATCCATACGGCGACCCTGCTGCACGACGACGTTGTCGACGAGTCCGATCTGCGTCGAGGACGGGCGACCGCTAATGCGCGATTCGGCAATCCAGCCAGCGTGCTAATCGGCGACTTTCTTTACTCCCGCGCTTTTCAAATGATGGTGGAAGCTGGCGAACTGCGCGTGCTGCGCATTCTTGCCGATGCCACCAACAGGATCGCCGAAGGCGAGGTATTGCAGTTGATGGGAGTGCACGACCCATCGGTCGATGAGCGCCGCTACCTGGAGGTCGTCGGTCGCAAGACGGCGACCCTCTTCGAGGCCGCCGCCAGAATTTCCGCCATGATCGCGGGAGCCGACTCCGCCTCCGAGGAGTCGGCGGCAGGATACGGCGCCGGACTCGGAACCGCCTTTCAGATGATCGACGATGTCCTCGATTACTCTGGCCAGGTCGAGGAGATCGGCAAGCGCCTGGGAGACGATCTTCGCGAGGGCAAGGTAACGCTGCCGTTGATTCACGCGATGCACAGTTCCACCGAGCAGCAACGCCAGCGGATCGAACAGGCCATACGCGACGGCGGCGGAGACTTCGCCGAGATCGCAAGCATCGTGCAGGCCAACGGCTCTATTGCCTATGTAAGGAATCGAGCCGGCGAGGAGTCGGCGCGTGCGGCAGCGGCCGCACGGGCACTGCCGCCCTCCGTTTATCGCGATTCCTTGATAGACTTAAACGATTTCGCGATGGGGCGGGACCGGTAGTTGCTCGACCAAGTTCTGTCGCAATGCTGTCGGGGCAACGGCTGTCGAGGCTGTCCTTGCAGATCGGGGTGTAGCTCAGCCTGGTAGAGTACTGCGTTCGGGACGCAGGAGTCGGAGGTTCGAATCCTCTCACCCCGACCAATGTCTTGATTGCGCCTTTTGGCGCGGTTCGTCGGGCCGGCTTTCCGGCCCGTTGTCTTTCTGGCGCTTGCTAGAAATCGCTTCACCACCATCGCGCTACGACTCGAGGGCAGGTCTTAGCGGCACTAACTTCGATCGAGAACTCCTCGCTCAGTCTAAGAATCGCGGCCTTGGCGCCGCAATGTCGACTGTCTTACGTGGGACGGATTAAGCCGTTCTCCACCGCGGCAAGTATCTGTTTCGGCTTTACAAACGCTGGCGGTCTGGGCACTATTTTCCCGCTCTCGGCCGCCACGCCGCGTCG
>Ga0105096_10000916_pt1 | contig 11424 bp, 8 predicted proteins | sample PPLLak3cmMay2015_FD_87036 | JGI IMG/M metagenome (GOLD analysis project Ga0105096, IMG submission 87036) | Freshwater sediment microbial communities from Prairie Pothole Lake near Jamestown, North Dakota, USA - PPLs Lake P7 Core (1) Depth... | ecosystem: Environmental > Aquatic > Freshwater >... | reverse complement strand
GCTCCGCAATCAGCCTTGGCAAGCGACACGAAACTGCCGCGATCAACGTAACGACGAACCTGTGCAGCGATCCGTCACTGCTGGCACGAACTCAACAAGGAAGCTGGAGTTCGCTCGCCGGTGGCCCGCGAATCGGTACGAGCGTGACGAGGCGGCTGGCGAAAGAAAGGGTAGACTCGACGATGTCCTCGCACACGAGCGCAACAGCGAAGGCAAATTCCTGCGGCGGTTCGAACAACTGCGGCAGCGTCAAGAAGCGACATACGGCGCAGGTGTCGGGGTTGTGTTCCGGCGGAGCCGGCTTGTCAGGCGTCGACTCGGCCTTGTCCGAACCATGATCGTGTGAACACGGACTGCGCGCGTCGCAGGCCGACAGCTTACCGTCGGCGCAGCAGTTCTGTGGAGAAGAAGCGTGCGAAACGTCGTGCAAAGCATGCTCGAAACACGCCCACGCCGCCAGCAAGGCGGCCAGAGTCGCGGCGGTGATGTTTCGAGCGGAAAAGTCCATGGTCAGACGCAGCGAAAGCAAGAAAACTTGTGCGGTCCGACCAGAACGCGGTGGCATTATTCACATCATCGAAGTGATCGTCAACCGGATCTACGAGAGGTTGTCGGTAAAAGTTCGGTTGACGAAAGAATTCACCAATTTCCGCTCATCCGGCCTCGTCGTCACAACCGATACAACCGTTAGTGGTCGGGCCTCGCACGTGGGCGGTACGCAGCTGCGCCGCCCTTCCCGCTATTTGTGTGCGAGGGAAGTGATGGGGGAAAAACGAATGTGTGACGGGTACGCGCACGGGCCATTCGCAGCCATGGCGGTGGTGCTGGCCGTGGGCTTGCTCGGGACCACGGAGCGAGCAGCCGCTCAGCAGAGGTCGAGCCCCAACGCGGCCGGGCAAGCCGCCAATGCGCATGGCCGATGGGTGGAACCGGTTCGCATCAGTCAGGCCAATCCACTTCCCAAAGGCGTCGCCGAATCCGCCGACTCCACCATTCAACCCGTCCGTCCAACCGGACAGTCACCGTCCCTGCAGTTCCAGCCGGAGCTTCGACTTCCCTATCAGCATCGTCTGCCTGCGGAGATTGTGCCGCGCCCGGTCACGCCCGAGGCCAAGCAGCAGCAGGACCGCTTCATCCCCAAAATCATCGACCCGCAGCAAGAACTGAACCTCGTCGTTGGACATCCTCGCATTCTTACCTTTGCCGAGTGGGCGACAAAACCCCAAGTTCGGCTCTATCTGGCCGACGAGAATCTCGTCCGCTGGGATATCATTTCCGACACCGAGGTGGCCATCGTCGGCCTGCAACCTGGAACGACAGTCTTGACGTTCTGGTTCAACGACCCTACGACCGACACCGGCAAACGCGTGCTGAGCTTCCGCGTTCGCGTGTTCGAGGACCCGCAATTCCGGGCGACGCTGGTCGATCTCGAGCGGCAAATCGCCGAACTGTTTCCCGACAGCCATGTGCAGCTCTCGATTGTACGTGACCGACTGGTAGTGCGAGGACAGGCCAAGGACTCGATCGAAGCCGGCCAGATTTTGACGATCCTGGCGCAGACTCGCGGCGAGCAACGCGGTGGACGTAATCGCGAAACCGAATCTCGCACAACCAGCGTCTTTATCGATCAGGATCAGACTCGCATCGAAGAAGATGCCTCCGTACGGCAATCCGTGATGGACTCAACCGCCATCGCCCAATCCGGCATCATCAACTTGCTGGCCATTCCCGGCGAACAGCAAGTGACGTTGCACGTGACGCTGGCCGAAGTGAACCGCAGCGCCCTGCGATCGATCGGAACGAACATCGAGATCGGTGGCAGTGGCGATGTCAGCTTTGTATCGCTGTTGCTCCCCAGCGGATTTAATGCGACATCCGGTGGTAATCTCGCCGTGAACTATCCGGACTTCAGGCTCGCGCTAAACGCCTTGCGCGACCTGGGCCTTGCCCGTACGCTGGCCGAACCGAATTTGACGGCAATCAACGGACAAGTCGCTTCGTTCCGCGCGGGCGATACTTTTCCCGTTCCAAATGCTGAAACGGCGTTCGGCGGAGTCGGACAAAGCGTCAGTCAACAATTCGTCGGCGTCGACGTGCAGTTCACTCCGTTCATCGTCGACCGCGATCGGATTCGCCTTCGTGTGCGCGGACAGGTTAGTGCTCGCGACGATGAAGAAAGCGCGAATATCAACGGCACCAACGTACCGGGCACGAACACACGCGATTTCTTTACGACGGTCGAATTACGCGACGGCCAGACGCTGGCATTGGCCGGGCTGATTCAATCGACGCTGGTCAGCGATGCTCGTCGCGTTCCCTTTCTCGGCGATCTGCCAGTCCTGGGGACGTTGTTTTCGAACAAGAACAATTCGGCCACGGAGCAAGAGCTGGTGGTGCTGGTCACTCCTGAATTGGCTCATCCCCTGGAGAAATGCGACCGGCCACCTTTGCCGGGCTCGGACGTGTACGAACCGACCGACCGCGAGTTCTATCTCGGCAACCGCATGGAGAGCCGACGGATGAAGGATTTCCGCAGTCCGGTCCGCACGGATATGGCTCGGATTCGGCAGTTCGAGCGTCGCTGCTACGACCAATACATCATCGGTCCCAGCGGTTACTGTTATGGGGCGACGGCCGGGAAGACACCAGCGCCGCGGATGAAAAATCCCGAAGTCATCCGTGCGCCCGCCGGAGAATTCCGAGTCCATGATTGAGGAACGCCACGCCATGCAATCCCTACGTTTAATGCGCATGCTCTACGATCGCGGATGGCCGGCGGCCGTCTTGCTCGTCGTCGGCGGCTGCCAACACTGCGGCTGGTGGGGAGATCACTGCGCGGAGATTCCGCCGGGAGCCGTGCCGGCGCCGGTCGGAACATACAATACCCAGTGGCAGCAGTCCCAAGAGTCGCGCGCGGACGACGATTTTCTGGTGTTCTATCAGTACGAATGGCTCGGCGATTCGGACCAGTTCAGTCCGGCTGGACAACGGCACCTGGACCGCCTGTTGCAGCGTTTACCTCACTCGGCTGCTCCGATCGTGATCGAAACCAGCGGCGACGACGAACGTGACCGCTTGCGCATTGCCGCGATGCAGTTGAAACTCGCTCAACACGATTCTGACTGGGCGGCTTACCCCGTCGTGGCCGGTCGCTCGCAGGCCGAGCCGTTGTATGGCTTCGAAGCTCCTCGCGTGACCAGCGGCTTTATTGGTCGTGGTGGTGGCGGTGCCGGAGGCGGGCAGGTGGGTGGCCAAGGTGGGGGCGGCCAAGGTGGGGGCGGCTTTGGCGGCGGTGGTGGCGGAGGTGGAGGTGGGTTCGGTGGCGGAGGAGTTTTTTAATGAAACTGCCTCGACACAAATCGACACGAGTCCCCGCGTTCGAGAATCCACACCAGGGGTGTCGCAGGCCACGGAATGTAGCAAACGTCGCGACGAATCTGGCAGATGCCGTACGCCGACAGATTCGCGCTGTCACAATCATGCTCGCCATCGGTTCTTCAGCTTGTTGCGGCTGCACGTCGGTCAGTCCGGACGGGCCACTTTCGTGGAAGAAGTCGCCGCCCGTCGATGCAAGCACTCTGGCAGCCCATCAAGTGCGTCTGACCGAGCGCGCTGGCGAATCGGCTGAACGGCAGGGAAACATCGACGAGGCGATACGGCTTTACGAACAAGCACGGACCCTCGATCCAGGAGCGGCTCACCTTAGTCGTCACCTGGCCATGCTCTACGATCAACAGGGCGACGACCCGCGTGCCCAGGCCGCCTACGCGCAGGCTCTCGCTCAATCACCCGATGATCCAGATCTACTGAACGACTTCGGCGTGTACCACCTGCACCGTTCACGAGGCGTGGAGGCCGAAACCTGGTTTCGCCGCGCGCTGGCACTCCAACCGACCCACCAACGGGCTGCGAACAACCTGGGCATCTCTCTCGCCGTGCAAGGGCGGATGGAAGAGAGTTTCGTTGCGTTCTCCGAGGTTGCCGGGCCTGCGGCAGCTTATAGCAACCTGGGCACAGTGCTCATGCAGCAAGGTAAGGCGGAGCAAGCCCGCGAACACTTTCGAAGGGCATTGGAACACGACGTCTCGTTGCAACCGGCGGCGGATCTTATCGCGCAGATTGATCGCGCTTCGACCACGACTGCAGAATCTCGCACGTCCCCCCCAGTGCAACAAGCTGGTTACAGCTCGGAAGTCCGATGACGCGCGTGCCGCCACGACCTGGTGGGCAGGCGCCCGCCGAGACGGGCTTTGCCCACCCTACTCCCCAAACGTCGACTTGTTGCGCAGCAGATGATGATAGTGCTGCGCGAACCGGTGAGCCTCGTCGCGCACGTATTGCAGGAGTCGCAGCGCGAACGAATGACGGCTCAGCCGAATCGGATCCGGCTGATCGGGAACAAAAACTTCCTCGTCGCGTTTGGCGAGCGAAATGACGGTCGGCGGGCGAATGTCGAGTTCGCGGAAGGCGGTCATGGCGGCGTTGAGCTGCCCCTTGCCGCCGTCGATGAGCAACAAATCGGGAAACGCCACGGACTCGTCGTGCAACCGCTGAAAGCGTCGCGCGACGACTTCGTGAATGCTGCGAAAATCGTCGATTCCCTCGACGCCAGCGATCTTGAAGCGACGATAGCCCGGCTTGAAGGGGAGTCCGTCGATGAACTGAACCAGGCTGGCCACCGTTTCGGTCCCACCCAAGTGCGCGATGTCGACCCCTTCGATGGTGCGGGGCGCCGCGGACAGCTTGAGCACCTTGCGGAGCCCCGCCAGTCCCTTCTTGGGATCGATGTAGAACACCTCCGGCTGCGCGTGCGTGTCGATCTCGCCTCGTCGGTCGAGCGTCTCCAGCAAGTGGATCTCGTCCCGCAGCCGAGCCGCCTGCTCGAATCGCAGTTCCTTGGCGGCCTCCTGCATTTCGCCGCGCATCTGCTCGATCAAGTCTTGCTTGCGTCCTTCGAGAAACATCTGCAAGCGTCGGATGTCCTGGCGGTAGTCTTCCTTGCTGATCCGCAAATTGCACGGCGCGGTGCATTGCTTGATGCTCGCCAGCAGGCACGGACGAAACCACTGCCAGCGTTCGTCATCGGCGTCGATGTCCAGACTGCACGTGCGAAACTTGAAGATCCGTTGCATGATCTGCACGGCGCCGCGTAACGCCCCCGCGTTCGCGAACGGACCATACAACTTGACCCCTCGCTCGCGCGGCTGGCGAGTGACCTCGATCCGCGGATAATCCTCGTGCGTCGTGATCATCAAGTACGGAAACGTCTTGTCGTCCTTCAATTCCTTGTTGTACTTCGGCTGCACGTCCTTGATCAGCCGCGACTCCATCAACAGCGCATCCACCTCGCTTTCACAGGCGATGAAGTCGATGTCGCGGATTTCGACGACCCACTGCGTGCGAAACTCGTGCTCGGCGTTTCCGTGGAAGTAGCTGCTGGCCCGCGACCGCAGATTCTTCGCCTTGCCGACGTAGATCACCCGCCCAGCCGCATCCTTCATCAAGTAGACGCCGGGCTGCTGCGGAAACTCGCGGACCTTTTCGGCCGCTCGCGCGAAGCTCGCGGGCGACTCGTCGGGCATCCCGTCGGGCGAATCCATCATGCACGGACCTTAATGGGCGCACCCTGGCCCGACGGTCTCGAAGAAATCGTTCCCCTTGTCGTCCACCAGAATGAACGCCGGGAAGTCCTCGACTTCGATCCGCCAGATGGCTTCCATGCCGAGTTCGGGAAATTCCACCACGTCGACCTTGCGGATATTCTCTTTTGCCAGAATGGCCGCGGGACCGCCGATGCTTCCCAGGTAAAAGCCGCGATGCTTCTTGCAGGCCGCGGTCACCTGCGGACCTCGATTGCCCTTGGCGATCATCACCATGCTGCCGCCGTGGCTCTGAAACAGATCGACGTAGGCGTCCATGCGGCCGGCCGTCGTGGGACCGAACGAACCGCTGGGCAATCCTTCGGGCTTCTTGGCCGGTCCCGCGTAGTACACCGGGTGCGCTCGAAAATAATCGGGCAGCGGGTGCCCCGCGTCGAGACGTTCCTTGAGCTTGGCATGCGCGATGTCTCGAGCGACGACGATCGGGCCCGAGAGCAAGAGTCGAGTCGTCACTGGATAGCGGCTCAAATCGGCCAGGATTTCCGGCATCGGCCGATTCAGGTCCAGCCGCACGGCGCCATCGTCGCGGCGATGCCGTAGGGCTTCAGGGATGTACTTGAGCGGCTCGAATTCCAACTGTTCCAGAAAGACCCCTTCGCGAGTGATCTTCCCCTTGGCTTGACGGTCGGCACTGCACGAAACGCCGATACCGATCGGCAGCGAGGCGCCGTGACGGGGCAAGCGAATCACGCGCACGTCGAGCGCGAAGTACTTGCCGCCGAACTGGGCCCCAATGCCGCACTTCCGCGCGACCTCGAGCATCTGCGTTTCCAATTCCAGATCCCGAAACGCGCGGCCGAATGCGTTGCCGGTGGTGGGCAGGTGATCCAGGTACTTAGTCGACGCCATCTTGACCGTCTTCAGCGTCGCCTCGGCCGACGTGCCGCCGATCACGAACGCCAGATGATACGGGGGACAAGCCGCCGTCCCCAGGCTGACCATCTTTTGAGTAAGAAATTCCACGAGCGCCTTGGGATTCAAGACGGCTCGCGTCTCCTGGTAGAGGTACGACTTGTTGGCCGAGCCTCCCCCTTTGGCGACGAACAGGAACTTGTACGTATCGCCGTCGCAGGCCGACAGGTCGATTTGAGCCGGCAAGTTGGTGTTCGTGTTCTTCTCGTCCCACATCGTGAGCGGGGCATTTTGCGAATAGCGCAAGTTGTTGTCGGCGTAGGCCTCGAAAACACCCCGCGCCAAGGCCGACTCGTCGCCGCTCGACCAGACCGCATGCCCCTTCTTGCCCATGATCGTGGCGGTGCCCGTGTCCTGGCAGAACGGCAGCACCCCGGCGCTCGACACATCCGCGTTTTTGAGCAAGGTGAGCGCCACCATGCGATCGTTGTCCGACGCTTCGGGATCATCCAGGATGGCGGCGACCTGCTTGAGATGCGCGGGACGCAGGAAAAAATTGATGTCGTGAAACGCCTGCGAGCAGAGCAGCGTCAGCGCTTCGGGCTGAATCCGCAGCACGTCCTGCCCGGCGAACTCCCCCACCGACACATGGTCGCGCGTGAGCATTCGATAGGCGGTGTCGTCCTGGCCCAGTTCGAACAGTTCCTGGAATTGAAACGGAGTGCGGTTCATGGAGTCTTCCTGGCGGATCCTCGATAACAAGCGGAATGGCGCCTCTGACATCTGCACGTCAATCTTGACCGTGACCGCCCCTTAGGACAACGGGACATGCATGGTGGCTACGGTGGCGTGGACTGCATGGTCCGCAGCACGTCGATCATCGGCTGTTGGCTGACTCGCAAGAGTCCCTCTTGCCCCCGGTCCAGATCGGCGACCAGGTACATCACGATCGAGAAGGCGAGCACCAGGACGAACATGATGGGCGAACGACAGGTTTCCGACATCGCCGCCTGATAGCCGACGCCAGCCATTCCGAGCACGGCCATGCTGAGCAGACCGATCCAGATCACCATGGGAATACGACTGCGAATGCCGAACATCACCCGTTTGGAATGGAGATCAATGACGTCGTTGAGCGATTGAATGAACACGCCGGTCATGATCGAGCCGGGATTCGCTTCCGCGGCCTCGGTGGCCTGAGCCCAGAGTCGCTCGTGCATGGCTTCGGATCGGACAATGGAGTCCGCGACCTTGTCCGCTTGCGACGATTGGATCCGGACGTCCGTGTATTCTCGCAGCAGTCTGCCGACCTCGGTTCGCTGCGGCTCGGGCAGAAGGCGCGCTCGCAGATAGGTCGTGCCAATGGCATTGGCCTCTTCGAGAACCAATTGCCGGCGCGCGTCGAACCGTGAGGCCGCGAGGCTGAACGTGAATCCCAGGACCAGTGCCAACAGGCCAAGAATTGAGGCCACCATCGCTCCCACGGGTTGACCCTGTTCGCCGGGGGATGTCGCATGTCGCCAGCGGCCAAACCGATAGCCGATTTCCATGGCGAGCGCAAGCAGGACGGCATCGGCAAGCGCCACCGTGGCGATCGAGAATTCGTCCAGAGGTTCGGTATGCATGGTGATGGCTGGATTCCAGGCGAGCGGCGGGCGTCAGCCCGTCGATGACTTGCTCGACAATGTACCACGCCGTACAGGAGTCGCACGCCCCACAGGAGTCGACGGACTGACGCCCGCCGCTTGCTTCGTACTACCGATTTTCAATCGGTTTGAGAGCCTATTTTCCCATCGGTCCCGCGGCGCACACTTCGGCACTCGCTCCATCGGCATATTTCACAAAGTTGTCGCGGAACAAAGTCGCCAGCTTGCGGGCCGTCGCGTCGTAGCCTTCCTTGTCGCTCCAGGTGTTGCGAGGCACCAGAATCTCGGCGGGAACACCATGGCAGCTCGTCGGCACTTCAAATCCAAAGAAGGGATCTCGCACCGTGGCGGCCTGCGCCAAATCGCCGCTGTGAATGGCGTTGATGATGGACCGCGTCAACTTGAGCTTCATGCGCGCGCCGACACCATATGCTCCGCCGCTCCAGCCGGTATTCACCAGCCAGGCGTTGGCCTTGTGCTGCCGCATCTTGGTCGCCAGCAGTTCGGCGTACTTCAACGGTCGCCAGACCAGGAACGGACCGCCAAAGCAGGGAGAAAACGTGGCCTGCGGCTCGGTGACGCCCATCTCGGTTCCGGCCACCTTGGCCGTGTAGCCGCTGATGAAATGGTACATGGCCTGATCCGGTGTGAGCTTGCTCACCGGGGGCAGAACGCCAAACGCATCGCAGGTCAGGAAGATCACGTCGGTGGGATGGCCGGCCACGCACGGAATTTTCGCGTTGCGAATGAACTCGATCGGGTACGCTCCGCGCGTGTTCTGCGTGATCGACGTATCGTGGAAGTCGACGTGATGCGTGTGGGGATCGAAGACGACGTTTTCCAGGACCGCGCCGAACCGCAGAGCCTGAAAGATCTCGGGCTCCGCTTCCGAGGTCAGGTCGATCGCCTTGGCGTAGCAACCTCCTTCGATGTTGAAAATGCCGTGGTCGGTCCAACAATGTTCGTCGTCGCCGATGAGCAACCGATGGGGGTCCGCCGAGAGGGTCGTCTTGCCGGTGCCGGACAGGCCGAACAGCAGCGACGAGCGGCCCGTCTTCTTGTCGGCCGTCGCCGAGCAGTGCATCGAGAGGATGCCCCGCTTGGGGCCATAATAGTTCATCATCGTGAACACGCCTTTTTTCATCTCGCCGGCATACTCCGTCCCCAGGATGATGAACTCGCGGCGCTCGAGCGAGAGATCGACGCTGGTCTTCGAACTCATCCCCTTGGTCCGACGGTTGGCGGGAAACTCCCCCGCGTTGTAGATCACGACATTGGGCGTGCCGAAGTCATGCAGTTCCTGCCGCGTGGGGCGGATGAGCATGTTGTGCATGAACAGCGCGTGGTACGGCCGCGTGCAGATCACGCGAATCTTCGCCCGATAGTTTTCGTCACAGCCGGCGAACGCATCGACCACGTACAGCTTCCGACGCGTGTTCAAATAGTCGATCGCCCGCTCGCGGTTCACGTCGAACGTTTCCTCGTCGATGGGAAGATTGACCGAGCCCCACCACACGTCATCCTTCGAGTCGGGATGCTCGACGACCCGCTTGTCCTTGGGCGATCGGCCAGTCTTTTCCCCGGAAAACGCGATTAGCGCTCCGGTATCGGAAATATCGCACTTAGCGTCGTCCCGGATGGCCTCGATATACAGCTCCGCCGGCGACAGGTTGCGGCGAATGTCGGCGACGGTAATGCCGTATTGAGTCAGGTCAAAGGCGGGGAGCCGAGGCTCTTCGTCAGGCAGAGGAGACTTAACGGCGAGCGACTGGAGCTTGGACATGGAATCAAGTCCTTACGGGACAAAGCTGGATTGAAGAGTCTGGCCGTCCAGTTTAGCAATTGGCGTGCCGCCCTGGCTCTCGATGCCGCGAGGTTGGTGCGTTTAACCTTGGTCGGCCCTAACGCCAGATAACCCACCCTTGCGCGGCAGGCCTCGCGGACACGAACATGCGAGCCGCAGTGCGAAAGAGCACAGTCCTGTGCGGAAGCGGTCACTCATCCCGCGCTTCGATTTGGCGGAGATAGAGCGGTTCCATTTCGGCTGTGGCGGTGGCACGGTCAGAGGGGGCCTATTTTTCTGTCCGACATTTTTCTGTCGGTGCCTTTCCGATCCTGCGGGGAAGAAAAGACACCGACAGAAAAATGAGGGACAGGAATATCAAGAGCACGAAACCGAGACGCCCCGAACTGCCGAGCCTAAGAGCACGACCTCACCATCGCCTAAGCTTGATTGAATGGAGTCAGTTCAGCGGTGTCGGTATCCAAGATCGCAAACCGGCCATCGCAGACCGCGCCGAGGACGACGAAGTAACGCCCTTGCTTCAGCCGCACGGGCCGTTCGCCGGTCCAGTCGTCGATCGTCTCGGGAGTCGCCAGCAGCCATTGATGATAATGCCCGGCGAACAGCAGCCGCTGCGGAACGGCAGCGAAGATCCGGCCCAGCTTGGCCGGCGTATCGGGCGGCCCTTCGAAGTAATTGATTTCTGCCGGGTCACGCGGGTCGAGCCAGGGTTCGACGTGCGAAAAATGGCACTCACCAAGCTCCAGGCTCGGCCGCAAGCTCGTCATGAAGTCCATGACCGCGCCCGGAAACCTGGCTCGCACGGCTTCGTCGGGTTCGTTGCAGAGCCCCAATTCGTGATTGCCCCACACGCCGATCGCGCCCGCCTCGTGGAGCAAACGGCACGTCTCCTCCAGTTGTTCGCCGATGCAGGTCGCATCGCCCAGGAAGACGACCTGGTCCACTCGCTCCTGCCGAAAGACGTCCAGCGCCACTCGAAGGCGATCCACGTATTCATGAACGTCGGTCAGTAATCCAAGTTTCATGGGCAGTCGCCGTCTGGGCGTTGAAGAGGCTGTCTAGCTTGCGGACTCACCCTAGCGCTGATTCCAATTCGTGTTTGGCTTCTTCCAGATCAGCCGAGCGGCATACGTGCTGTTGTCGGCGCCGTACTTGTTGTCGACGGGGATGATGATCGAAGCTTGCTTCCAGGTCTGCATCCATTCGCAAGTGACGATCCATGTTTCGTTCTTGCTCACCTCAGTGATGCCGAAGTTGCCCAGTCGAGCGCCGCGCTCGGGAATCGCGATTCGTTCGGTCGCCCGAATCACGCGCAGCCGTTCGGGATCGACCTGGCCGATGAACAGGGGCGCTCGATGGCGAAACACATGGTCGTTGTTCGCGCCGCGACGAGTGTAGACCAGGAATAACGCGTCGTCGTGCGTCACCCAATGAGTTTGCGTGTTGTAGTTTCCCAGGTCGG
>Ga0105096_10000915_pt1 | contig 11426 bp, 13 predicted proteins | sample PPLLak3cmMay2015_FD_87036 | JGI IMG/M metagenome (GOLD analysis project Ga0105096, IMG submission 87036) | Freshwater sediment microbial communities from Prairie Pothole Lake near Jamestown, North Dakota, USA - PPLs Lake P7 Core (1) Depth... | ecosystem: Environmental > Aquatic > Freshwater >... | reverse complement strand
GCCTTTTTGCCTCCCCCCTTTTTGCCTTTTTGCCTCCCCCCTTCTTTCCTTTTTTTAACCTTATATATATATGAATATATATTTCTTTCTTTTTAATAATAATAAAAAAAATAATTATAATAATAATTATAATAATGATGTAATCAAGGTTACGAGGTTACAAACAAAAAAAAGCAGAGAGAGAAGCGACAGAACCAAGATATAATAATTAAATTGAGTAATTCAAGAATACATTCCTTTTCTTACATTCAGGTAAAGATGGTATCACATTAATTAAAAATTATTTCAACTTAATTCGCCATTAAAAAATATTAAACTATATTTTGTTCCCATCAAATCATTTGTATTCCAATGTTCCAATTTAGAACCATCAAATATCACAGGATGGCAATCAGCATCATATTCAACGTCATCAATAAAAATTTTACAACCAGTGTAATCTCCAAATGAGACCAACATTGATTTCCCAACATTTTTACTATCAGTATGTTTAGGACATACAACATTTTTATTTACGTGAATTGATGTAAATTTAAAAGGACAATAAATATTTCCAATTCTTAATAGTTCATTATATATTTCAGGATACTTGATTGATTGAGTTGATAAATCAAATAATTTTCCAGTTTTTCTAGTTCCAAATCTTGCTCTTGTATATCCGAACGTTGTTGAACGATGACCTTGTGGAAAGTCTCTACGATTACTTTTTTCACCTTTTTTTGGAATATTAATATTTTCCAACATAGTATATAAAATACTAAATTCACTCGCTGAAATATTTGGAAGTTTCATGACATCATTCATCATACATTAAGAAAATATTATTTAAATCCAATAAAAAAATAAACCATTCAAAATCTAATTTACTGATAATTATTATTTTTTCTAAAATAAAAAATACATAATACATTTTTTTATATTAAAAGGAAACATTCTTTTTAAAATAAAATATTAATTCAACTTTTAGTTTTTTGATATTCTTTAACCATTTCACAAATCCAAGCAAAAGCAAATCCTACAAGAATTCCTATCATTATACATATACACGTACATTTTTTTTTAAATAAATTAATCACAAATTATAAACCCGTATTTATTTGAAATGTAATCAATTAAAGATTCGTCTGTAGTCCAAAGGTGATAATCCTCATTCAATTCAAAAACATAACTATGTAAAAAATTCTTTTCTTCATCATAACATAATACTTGAATTGTAGCAAATTTATTTAATTCTAAACTTAAAATTTTAATTTTAATTTTAGTGATCACTTGTATTAAATCGCAAGGTTCAATATTCATATATACGTCCATGTATAATTATGCTATATTTTATTTTTCCTACATTTAACTTTGTTTTTCTATATTAATTAGCGACCGCGAGAGAGCGAAGCGATGTGTGAAACAGCGCAATTGCTTTTAACCAATTCTCGTAAATCTAAATTGAGAATATAAATCATTATTCATAAATTGTAATCTACTGGCAGTTCCATATGTACATCTCAACATAAAATAATAAGTAGTTCCATTAGATCCGTTCGCTACAAATCCCGCTGTATTTAATGATATTCTTGAGCCGACAGGAAAAAGTGAAGCCGCGTTTCCGTGATACAGGGCTAAATTACGAGATTGACTTAAACTCGTACTTGACAGCGAATATCCAGCAATACATTGTGCGATTGATGTAGTACCAGTGATAGTAGCTATTTCCGCATTCAATGTAAATAAATACGAACCCGCGTCAAGTGTGACTGAACCGAGATTATATAAACTTCCACTAGTTAAAATAAATGTTGCTGTCAGTGATGCTGTAAAAATCGTTCCAATAGCATTTAATTTAGTTTCATCTGCTACGGAAAATGCTGACGCTTGCGTAGTATTATCAGGAAATTTTAAAGTTGTTCCAGCACCTGATAAAGTTAAATTTCCTTGTATAATTGTATTACCACTGACATCTAATGTAGTATCACATTTAACAGCAGTTTTCATATTAACTTCTTCATATGACATACGCAGAGTAGGGACTTCAACATTCGATAAATTACTATGACTCCAGTTAGAATAATATTTCTGTGAGTTAAATAACCCTTTATTATATATGACCAATCCTGATGTAGTCGCTGTATTTGGAACATATTTAATACTTGCTCCAAAAAATAAAGAAGGGTTACTATCTCCAAGATATAAATTATTATTGTATGAAATTGTAGCATTACTATCTACATATAAAGGCATATTCATATACGCTTGAGTATGTTGAAATTGAAATGATTTAATATTACCAACCCCATCTTTAACTGAAAAATACATATAAGCATTTGGTGTATTATTTAGAAATCTGAACCCAGCAAACGCAGGGTCATAATACGCAGTTAAATTATTACCTGTTGGATTTGCTGGGTCTCTAATAATCATATTACCAGTAATATCAACATTATTTTTAAAAAAAGAATTTCCTGATATATCCAAAGTATTCGAATGTATATTATTATTCGCAACAATATTATTATTGAATGTTGCTACATCACTGGCAGTCATTTTTTTCATTGCCAAATTTCCTGAAATATCTACCGACGCATTACAAAATACATAACTATTGAATGAACTGACATTGTTGAATATAGAAAATCCATTTACATCCAACATTTTCAATGTTGTATTTCCTGAAATATCCACGGACGAATTTGCTGTAACTGGTCCATTGAATATTGCTGTTCCATTATGAGTAGTTGTATTAAAAATGCTATTATTTGATATGTCAAGTGATAACCCGTGAATATTACCATTTCCAATCAATGAAGCATTTGTAATTATTGGTGAATTGAAAGTACATATTCCTCCACTTGTTATTTGTTTTGTTGTCATTGATCCTTTGAAATTACTATTACCACTCACATCAAAAGTATTTGAATGTAAATTTAAATTCATGAAAACATCATTATTAAATGTTGATATTCCACTATGAGAACTTGTATTGAAAATAGAATTATTACTGACATCCAACGTAGAAGCGTGAATATTACCATTTCCAACAATGTTATTATTAAATGTTGCTAAATCATTTGCTGTTATTTTTTTGACTACAAGATTTCCTGATATATCAACATTTGAATTGAAATTAGATGAATTATTAAAATTAGAAATTCCATTAACGTTTAAATTTGACAAATTTGAATTTCCTGTTACGTTCAATAATCCTGTAATATTTAATGAATGGTCCATCACAACATCATCTTTAAATTCAATTACTCTTCCTACATCAACATCAAATATTAAATTTTCATCTGTCTTGCCATTAATTTCTGATACAGAATTAATTATTCCAATGTTTGCTATGTCAGCATTTATTTCCCCAGCATCAATTTTTAATAATCCATTCATACTTTTAGATATTTTACCAGCACCTGATAAATACATTTATATATGTCCACTTTTAAAAAACTGGAGGAAAAGCGAAAGGTTCTTATCATTTTTTTTCTTGAAAGAAATGATAATTTTTCTATATTAATGTTCCTGTCGCTTCGCTTCCTGTCTTTCATGAATTGGAATTTTACATAAAGGGTCTTCAAATTTCTTTAAATTCATATTAGTATAAGCATTCATCTCACTCTTGAAATTTTCAATTATTTCTTCGGTTGTAGCAATTTGATTTTCATTCAACATGTGTCTGTATCTATCTAAAAAGATTATGTAAGTCAGTGGGTTCTTATAGTTCAAAAATTCACAACTACCAATAATTTCAGTAATACAATTTTCAATTTCAAATTTATTCATCTTACATTACATTTAGAAAAAAAAATTATTTTCTTTACATAAAATATAATGAGTAAAAGAAATATCAAAAAGTTGCCAGTCATTGAAAATAAATCAGAAGTTGTTGAACAGGGAGCTATGCTCCCTTGTGAACCCACCGACCGCAAGCGGAATTGCGTTGATGAAGTCGAAGAAACCAAAGAGCCCGAAGTACGTGAAGTTGAACCTGTGGCATCTCTAAAATCCAAACCAAAAAAAAGTGAAAAACAATTAGAAGCATTTAGAAAAGCAAGAGAAAAGAGATTAGAAAATATTGGTAGAAGAAAACAAGAAATTCAAGAATTGGAAAAAGACGCTAAAGAACAATTGGATAAAAAAATAGTTAGTAAAGCAATTAGCATTAAAAAAAAATTAATTAAACAAAATGCTGAATTGGATGATGCGGTTAGTGATGATGATAGTCCTCTTGAAGAAGTGATGAAAATTGCTAAGAAAAAACCAACCAGAGTTCAAACTAAAAAAGTGAAAATTTCTGAACCCGAACGTGAACCCGAACAAAATCAACCTGAACCTCAATACCAACAACAATACGCTCCTCAAGTAAAAACTTTCAAATTTCTTTAAATTAATAATAATAAAGTAGTTGTTAAAAATCCTTTAATTCCATACTTTATTATTAAAAATTTGAATACTTTATTGAATATGTAATTCACCATTTCTGTTATATAATCAATTTCATTATAGAAACTTTCTTTTCATCCAATCCCATAAAATCATACGAACTTTGTAATTTAATTCAACTTTTCTAATTAATTGATTTTCATAAGCAAAATCTATTTGAGACCTAATTTGATTGTATTCCAATTGAGATATATTTCCACTAAATACTTTAGTTAATATTTCAACTACGAATTCTTTTTTATCGATATTATATTTTTTTTTGACAAGTTCTTCAACGCAATAACAAACGAAAAGTATTAATTCATTATCTACGTGATTATTTTCTTTCAATTTTGACATGTCAATATCTTGATGTATTTTATTAACTATACACTGCTCAATTGTATGAAGTTTTTCTTTTTTACGTAATGAGTTTTTAGTCTTGATGTAATGTAAAGGGTTAGACATCATATATACTTTATATTGAAAATATTTCACTCAAAATAAAGATATCTCAATTCATTTGTTCGACCCCAAGCGAAATTGGTTTATTGTAAAATTCTAACTTCACGAGTATTGATGTCAATTTCGATGAGAGCATCATATAGAGCAAATAATCTTAGTTGGACTGACTGAGCAGTAGCAGTATTTATGTTGAGACGAACGTTGATTGGTGCTAAAAGTGAGGAAACTCCTGTGAGCATACTAGTACTAGATGGGACACGTTCTACATTCGCCCCAACCACGAAAATGCCAGGAGCAGTGTACGCATCTGGATAACTAGCACTGGTGACATTCCAAGTGCCTGGACTTAATCCGAGAGTTGAAGATATGATATTTCTATTACCAAATAATGCTAAACATAATTCACTGAGAATTCCAGATTTATTATTTGTCGTTGACATCGGTCTTGGTGGATACAGAACTCCTCCAATCTCAAATTGGTAATCGCCATTATTTGTCGTGATGTCGATGGCACTATGTTTACCATTTCCAGTTGTAGGTCCTGGTGGTAATGCTGGGCTGTTATGTAAAAATAATGATTTAATTGAGGCAAGGCGGTAATTGAATGGTAGTTGAAACGAACCTGAAGAACCACTGGCGAGAGGTTGAGAACCAGTAGAAACGGAAGAAGATTTCAAAACAATTTTTCCTGATTGATTTGCTAAAGATGCGTAATATGCTTCGACAGCAGGGTCAAAATTAATTACGTCGTAACACAATTCAAAATTCGTCAAAGTGTATCCAGTTGGAATATTTGTAGAGTTGAACATGTTGTTGATTGTATCCAAAGTCAAAATTATTCTGACTGCTCCAAATAAAAATAATGGAACATAACTCTCACATAAACTCAATACACAGGGAAGAGGAGCACTGAGAAAAAATGAATCAGGACTTGCTGTCAATAGACGTCCATTAACAGAATTCATTGAAAAATTGGTTGCTAATCCGCCATAACCCAAAGCTTGAGATAATCCTTGTTTTGCTGCTACATCAGTTTTGAGATTAACCATATCTTCACAATACAAATTATAATCAGTGATAGTTTCGGTTACTTGTGAATTGAAAAGCATTTGAAATTGATAAAATGGACTATACGCAGGGCAACCAATCATCTGACCTGAAGCTCCTGCCATCCCAGTAGCAGTGAATTTTGCTCTGTAGTAAAAACTTGCTGGATTTAAAAATCCACGACCAGTTACCAAGTCTAAAATGATTTGTTGATTTTCTGTGAATGATGAACCATTAATTGGATTTGCGACCATTGAATTACAAGAAGTTGAAGGAGGTAATTGTCCTAATTGTTTTGGGGCGACTTCTGATGGTAAAGACATTATATAAATTATACTCACATAAAAAGACTTTCAAAATAAGAAATATCAAAAATTCCTTAATTGAAATAATTAGGATTTGTTTTCATCAAAAAATCTAAATCTACTACATTCGGGTCTTCGATGATTTCAGGTTCTTCGGGTAAATCACGTTGAATTTCGTCTGAAGTTTTCGTTTCAACAATTGGTGCTGTTTCAATTGGTTCATTTTCATTCAATGTAGTCATTTTTCTTATAGCATTGTAATTACCTCTTCTAAATGTGCTTAAAACGAATGTCATGGACCAATCACAATTATTGAAATTAATTAAATTTCCATATTCATCTGTAACTCTAATGTCGATATTATTCATTTCGAATACTCTCAATTTCGAACCAGTTTCTCCAGTAGTATTGTAATAATTAATTTGTCCCCAAGGTGCTTGGTCGTTAATAATTGTGCTAATTATAGCAGTCGTAGCATAATTAGTTGAATCTAAATTAGAACTACTAAACTGAGGACAATAAATTTTTAATTTTTTAATTCCTAATAAATTTAAAGCAAATGGAGCAATTAAAATATCTGCCACTGGATAATAATCAGTTCTGTAATCAAATCCTAAAATTCTAAAACACGTGGAAGATACGTGATTAATGCTGTGAAAAATTCTATCACCAGTTTTTTTATATTCCATAGTAATTATTCCATTAATTTCATTTAATGTTAAAACGAAAGTATGTCCGTTTAAATGAAAAGCGTCAATCATTGATGTGAATAATGTTTTGTAATCATAATTACCAACTGGAATAGTAATCGAATAATTCGTATAAACTCCTAGATGGAATATAGTGTAATTTAAAATATGATTTGAGTAATTGACAATATAAAAACTAACTGGAAAAACAGCACTATCAAGACCTCCCTCCAAATATTCTACATCATCATCACGAGATATGATATTTGGAAATGAAAATTTTAAATCAGACAAGAATGAACCATTATTGAAAATAGTTGCGTCATTACTATTAATGTTGATAATTTTTTTTTCTTTAATGTATTCTGACATTTATATATATCTACTATCATTTTTTTTCTAGAAATGTTCAGTTTAGAAATCATTCAGTTCAATTTCATCTTCTTCAGCAACTGGTTGTAATATTCTTTTTTCTCTTTCTATGTCAATTTCATCTAGATAATATTCAATTCGGTCTTTAGCCTCTTCAATCAATTCTTTGTAATCTTCAATAGTATTATCTTTCTCATCCATTTCAAGTTTTGTTTTTATTAAATCTTTGATATTTTTTTTATATTCTCTAATTATTTTTTTTTGTTCTTTTATATCTGCTTCGTGTTGTTTTTCTATTGCTGATTTATTACCTACTCCTTTTGGTCGTCCTGAACCAGGTTTCCTAGTTATTCCACTTTCTTTCATATCTTCTTCATCTTCATCTTCTACATCAAATTTAACTTTCATTTTTGGTTTGATTATTTCACTTGGTTCAATTTTAACTTGGACTGGTTTGACTGGTTTGACTGGTTTGACTGGTATTTTTGAAAAACTTGTTTCAAAAAAATCATCATTCCATTCATTATTTTCATCTTCTTCTTCGGTTGATGCTGGTTCGATGAATTGTCTTCTTTTTTCCATTTCTCTAGCCATTTGTCCCATCATTCCTCCAACTGCTTCAGGTCCTGAACCTTTAGTTTCATCTCGTTTTTTCATTATTTCATCGATTGTTTGTTGTCTTCCAGTTTCTATTTTTTTTGCTCTTTCTCTGATATCTCCAAATATATTCGTTGTTCTGTCAGTAACTCCAGTATCTGATGTCATGCCAGTAGCTGACGTCATTTCAGTCATTTCACTTGGTGCTTCACTTTCAGCATAATCTCTACCTTTTCTTGTCCTAATTTCTCCTAACATTGCTAGACTTTCAGGAGTTAAACTTACAAATTTTTGAATACCTGAAGCTTGAATATCTTGTGTTGGTGCTGTAAATTCTCTTGGAATTGGAGGTGGAGGTTGTGCTCTAGTTGGAGGTGGAGGTTGTGCTCTAGTTGGAGGTGGTCCTTTAGGTGGAGGTGGTCTGTTATCGGTTTGTGTTTCCATTTCTCTTAAAGTTGCTGATACTGCTGATGGAATAGGTTTAGTTTGTGTTCCAAAATCTGAAAATGATGGTTGTTCCATTTGAATTCCAAAATCTCTGGATGATGGTTGTTCCATTTGAGTTCCATAATCTGTGCTAACACTTCTATCAGTTTGTATATTTTTATTGGAAAATGTAGTATCAAATGAATTATCAAATTCACTCATTGATTCTTGAACCCATTCATCTACGTCAGCAAATGAATTTCCATAATCGACAAATGAATTTAATTCAGTCGTATTAGGAGAAATTGGTATTCTCGCTTTCGGAGGTTTAATTTTTTTTGGTGGAGCAATTGTAGCATAAAATGAATTATCAAATTCATTCATTGATTCTTGAACCCAGTCATCTACGTCAGCAAATGAATTTCCATAATCAACAAACGAATTCATTCTTGGTTCATCTAAATCTCCAAATCCTATTAAATTTGAAATTATATTTTGGTTTGGAGTAAAATTATCAAATGTATTCAATTCAATTGCGTTAGGAGAAATTGCTTTTATTGGTTTTATTGTTGGTACTTTTGCTTTTGGAGGTTTAAATTTTGTTGTTGGAGCAATTGGAGTAATGGTTGGAGCAGCCCAATTCCGCTTGGGGTCGGACGAAGAACCAGTTGGAATTGAAATTGCTGGTGAAATTATTGGTGAAATATTTATTGGTGCTGTTGTAGTTGTAGGTGGTGTCACTGGTAGTGTAGTAGTTGGAACTGGTGGAGTAAAATATGTAGCAGGTTGTTGAGTTATAAACATTGGAACATATTGTGGTGTCGGAAATTGCTGTAATTGTTGTTGTGGTTGTGATTTTCTTACACTAGTTGATTTCCTTCTCCTTCTTCTGCTTGGTTTATCTCCAAGACTAATATTTATTTTGACATTTTGTTTTTGTTGTTGCTGTTGTTGTTGTTTTGCTTTCTTTTGTTTTTGTTTCTGAACGTCTTTTTTCTTTGATACAACCATTATACTAAACAATATATTTTTTTTTATTTAAAGTAAGTCTTTAATTCTTCAAAAGGATTTACAGGAAGTTTAATCTTATCAATTTCTTTTTGTTTATCAATCATGTATAATAATCTAACTTGTTTTTTTGCGTCTTGTAAGGTTGAATGTTTTGAATGTATTTGATTAGTTTTCGCATTCTTGACTTGATATAAATCTTTGTTTCTTAATTTACGTATTTTATAAACCATAATTTATACTTACGTATATTGAATAAAATAATTTATAACCTATAATATAATAATATAATGATGTCAATAGAAATAGTAGAACACAATCATCCTAAATTAAAAATACCTGAATGTGTATGTGATAATGAATTACATCCAGTATTGAACAATTATGAATTGCTAAAAATAGCATTCAATAAATTATCTAGTGCTACTCTTATTATTGGAAAACCAGGGCAAGGTAAAACAACATTCGTTCAAAGTTTATTTAGTAATAAAAATGGATTGCGAGGAAAGTATTCTAAAATATATTTGTTTTGTCCGCCTAGGTCTAGAGAGAGCATGTTAGATGGAGCATTAAATCAATTAGAACCTGAAAGAATTTATGACGAATTAGATTACGAGGATTTGGATGAAGTGATGGAATTATGTAAAATGGAAAATGATAATGATTTAAAAACTAAATTAAAATTTTGCTTAATTTTTGATGATATGGGAGCATATCTAAAAAATAAATCAACAATAAAATTATTCAATGAATTAATGATGAATAGAAGACATTTAAGAATATCAGTGATATTTTTAGTTCAAACATTTTATTCAGTTAGTCGTGAGATGAGAAGATTATTTTCAAATTTTTTCATTTTCAAAGTTAATAAGAGAGCATTGATAGAAATATTTGATGAAATTTTAGAAGAAAAAAATAAAGATTTAATCAATGATGTTGCTAAATTAGTTTATGATAAACCTCATACATTTTTATACATTAATTCGGATAATGGACGTATGTTTAAAAATTGGGATGAAATCATCATTAAAGAAGATGATTAGTTGTTATTTGGAATTATTTTTTTTAATAGAATATGTTATATACTTATGAAATTATCTTCCAATATTTTCAAAAAATCCTCACAAGGGGCAGCAAATATTTTCAAGAAAGCGTCAGATGTTGGAGAAGATGTATTTAAAAAAGCATCAGGAGCAGTTAAAATGATTAAGGAACAAGGACCTGGAATAGCAGAACAAATTTCAAAAGGTTCAGGACAAGCAGAAAATATTTTAGGAAAAGTATCTAAAATATCAGGTAAAATCGCAAGTAATCCGATAACACAAACCTTACCATTTGGTTCAGTAATTGCTTCAGGTGCTGGATTATTATCGACAGCAAGTAGAGCAGGAGCAAAAGGAGCAGGACAAATTTCAGAGGCAAGTGATCTTAGCAAATATCGTAAGGGAGGGGTAAATAAACAATTAGAAAATGTTAGAGATATTCAAAATCGTGGAAGAGAAATTGAAAGAACTGGAAGAGAATTAGGAAATGTATTTATGTAAAATTATTTTATCTCAAGTATAATATATAATGGCAACAATGAATAATTTTGTATTGGTGATAAATAGTTCAGATTTTTATCAAAGATTTACAAATGTTAACGACCAAACATACTTGATGAATAATACTAATATTCCCGAAGGACAATATAAATGTAGATGGTCTTATAAATCAGGATTTGAGGCAACAGCTGCTTTTCTCGTGTATCCAACTATTTATTTAAGAACAGCAACATCTCAACAATCATATAGCGCAAATTCTGCTGGTGGAAATCAAGTTAGTTATTGTTTAGGACCAGCAAGACAATTTATCAATACAGCAAACACTACAAGTTATTATTTCTCAGGACCAAATGATAATGTGAATTTTTACTGGAATTATAGACCAAGTAGCGAAATTAGAATAACATTGAGAAATGGTGTTGGTCAAACATTATATTCGGGTTCAAGTGATTATATATTAATGATTGAAATGGAAAAAATAGATTAAGTAAATTAATAGTTTAAGTGTGCTCCAGTGCTCCATTGCTCCAGTGTGAGAAAAGGAATTAATTAATTATTATAAT
>Ga0105096_10000913_pt1 | contig 11428 bp, 7 predicted proteins | sample PPLLak3cmMay2015_FD_87036 | JGI IMG/M metagenome (GOLD analysis project Ga0105096, IMG submission 87036) | Freshwater sediment microbial communities from Prairie Pothole Lake near Jamestown, North Dakota, USA - PPLs Lake P7 Core (1) Depth... | ecosystem: Environmental > Aquatic > Freshwater >... | reverse complement strand
TTAAATCTGACTTATTGGCCACGCCCAGTGGACTGGCGGTAGCTACTTCTGAAGAAACGCCGGCACCGGTTCATGCGGCACTACGGAGACCGGATCGATATGAATAATGATTTCAGCGTTGGGATACGACTGCTGCAGCTGCCACTCTACCTCGTCGGAGATTTTGTGGGCGTGCAGGAGAGTGATGTCGTCATCCACCTCCAGGTGCAACTGCAAAAAAGTGGCGATGCCGGAGCGCCTGGAGCGCAGGTCGTGCATGCCACGCACATCAGCGTGAGCGACTGCGATACACTTGATGGCTTCACGCTCGGAAGCCGGCAACTCGCGGTCCATAAGGTCATCCAGGGATTGCCGCACAATTTCCCAGGCGCTGTATAAAATATAGATCGCTATGCCAATCGCAAACAAAGGGTCAAACCCTGCCCAGCCCTGCACCGACAGCAGCAGGGCAATAATCACACTGCCGTTGACCAACAGGTCTGTGCGGTAATGCAGGGCATCCGCCTTTATCGCTGTAGAGTTGGTTTTGCGAATCACGTGCCGCTGAAATGTCATCAGCGCCAGCGTCGCGACAATAGACAACAACATCACTGCCAGACCTGGACCAAAGGACTCAATTGGTACGGGGTGGAGTAAGCGCCGACCCGATTCCAGCAGCAGGAAGCCTGCGGACCCGGCAATAAATGCCGCCTGACCCAGGCCTGCCAGCGCCTCTGCCTTGCCGTGGCCAAAACGGTGTTCTTTATCAGCGGGAGTGATCGCATGGCGCACTGCCACCAGATTGATAAGCGACGCAAACGCGTCAAGGGTTGAGTCAATCAGGGTGGCGAGCAGGCTTACCGAGTCGGTGACTGCCCAGGCAATGGTTTTGGCGAGCACCAAGGTGATCGCAACGCAGATCGAGGCGTAGGTCGCCAGGCGCATCAGGCGCGCAACCTCCGCGGGCGAGGTCGGCGCTGCTTCGACAGTGGATTGCATCATGCTTTATTGGGTGCCACAGGGATTGGCACCAGTCTAGCAAACTTAATGGCACTGCGCCCCGTCCCCGTCAGCGCCCCACTGCGCGGGTAGGGGGAGTTGCGCCTGGCGACAGCGAGAGTGTTTCAATCCTCAGCAGGACAACGGCCACCACCTTTATTGGAGCGCGCCATGCGAACCGTTCTTTGGCAGGTGTCCAACCACTGCCGCTCGGTAGCGGTTTTCAGCGCGCGCACATAGCCCAACTCCGTGCGACAGGCGATGCTGGTCTTGTTCGGCGTCCAGTCCCCTTCCTTCGGGCGCGGCTTGCGCGCACTGTAATACCAGAGTCCGCGCCTGTCCTGCATCACATATCTGGCGTCGGCTGGAAGAAAGACCTTCTTGCCGCCGATTACTGCAAAAACTTCAGGCCCCTCCTGCGGGACTCTGTCCATTACTGCTGTCGGTGTTATTGTCAACATCGCTGCCTACCCCACTAATCTTATGTTTCACCCTGGTTAGTTCCGCTGGCAGGGGGATTGCCTGGATTCGTATTCACGGACCGGCAACCACCTTCCCAGATCGCTGCCAATTGCGCGGCGACAGCCAATTTATAAGTCGGGCGGGGTATGGCGACAATAAGTAAACTGCCATATTTTCATTTATTTTAAATATAAGGCATTTTTAAAGCCAATTTTTTATATTTTTTATAGATATTGGGGCCATATATTACTTTATATGCCATTTTTTAATAGATTGCGTTGAGGCGCGCGGGAATTTCGACAGCAGCCGGACCCGGTATCGTGGTGACCGGCTGAATTCTCGAAGGACACTAGCCAGGGTTGGGCTGATTCGGCACCAGTTTGATATGGGGATGAGCCGCCGGTGCCGGCTTGAGGGGTTTTAGCACCTCGATATCGCCGTTTATAGAGGGAAGATCCTTCGCTTCCTCGACGGAACTCATCAGCATATACAGGGCCAAGGTTGCACGGCCATCCTCGGAGACGACCTGGGAAGCAAACGCCGCGAGACCACCTGTAGTGATCACTCCCAATACCACGGCATTGGTCAGGTAATCGCGGATAATTTGGCGGTTGACCTGATCCTGCAAATAACGCTGGTAACCATGATCGCCAAATATTCCCTTAAGGATTTGAATGTCTGCGTGCTCGGGTATGGGTGACACCGCATCAAAAGCCCCATCGATCCAGTTTACAATTTCATCTAAATGCAACGCTTCGCTCTCCATGGTGGATCAGGCAACTTGCTGCGTGACGGCCATCTTCTTTTGAAAACTGTCCAGATCAGGCACCTGACACAGCACACCATCAAAATTGAAGGCGGCCGTGGCATGCTGACTCGCGCGCTCCGGCATATCCTCCACCTTCTCCGGCGACAGGCTCACGACTTTCAAGCCTTCACCGCGCACGGCCACCCCCCAATACTCGCAACCTTCGCCCCTGAGCCCGAGAAAGATCGCTACCAGCCCAGTACCGCGGTGCGGCTCTCGCCATAGCGAGCCATCGTCACTACCAAAATCCAGCACCGGCACCGTACGGCCACGCCAGTGCACCTCATCCGGTGGCAGCGCCGTGTCGACATTGAGTGTCATGATCTCAGCCAGGCAGTTTTGTGGTACGGCCCAGGTTTCAGTGTTGGAACACGGTATCAGCACACACCACTGCTTTGTGTCATCAGTCATTTTGGATCCTCAGGATAGCTGCAAGTCATGCCCGGTCAGTTCATTGATCTGCTTGATCAACGCCGGGAAATTAAAAGGTTTGCCCATATAGGCGCTGCAACCGGCTTCGCTGGCCAAAGCACGGTGCTTCGCTCCTGTACGGGACGTAACCATGATGACCGGTAGATGACCGTAGCGACGTGACTTGCGAATCTCGCGCAGGGTTTGAATGCCATCCTTAACCGGCATTTCCACATCCAGCAGAATGATATCTGGCAGTCTGTGAGTCGAATTGAGCAGGTCTATCGCCACCAGGCCGTTTTCGGCGGTGACAGTCTCTACGCCAACGGTATCCAACTGGCTCGTAGCGACCATTCTCTGGGTTCTGGAATCATCCACTACCAATGCCAATAGCGTGGTAGATTTGGCTTGGCTTGCGGCCGTGGGAGCAATACCGTCACCGCTGGCGCTACCCACCAGCACGTTTAGATCCAGTGCAATAATGGCTTCACCCTCTGCAGTAGTCGCTGCACCGGCTACTCCGGGCACCGTCGTGAATTGCGAGCCCAGTGAGCGCACCACCAGTTCCAGTGCCTCCTGAAGATTATCGATGGCGATAGCCATATAGCGATTTGCTGAACCGGCAATAATGACCGGAACATATTTATTCCAGGCACTGCGGTCGGGCAAACCCAGCCCCTTGCACAGGGTCGCCAGATAGGCTGGCTCGCACGCCATACCAGATAATGATAATACGGCGTGCTCATCCACGGCGGCAAAGAACTCGTCAACCGGGACTTGCTCTACCGCAATCAACCCGTTCAGGGGAATGGCATAGGATTCACCGGCCGCGGCAACCAGAAGCGCTCCATTAACTGAGACATTGCTGGGAATTCGAACCTCAAAAACAGTGCCGAGCCCAACTGCCGATTGAATCTGAACATCCCCGCCAATCTGCTGCAGTTCAGTGATAACGATGTCCATACCGACTCCGCGCCCCGAGATCTCGCTGAGAGTGCTGGCCGTCGAGAAGCCCTTGTGGAATATCAACCTGATGGCTTCCTCATCAGTCAGCGCATCGACATCAACATCCAGCCCCTTTTCATAGGCAGCCTCGCGAATGGCGTCGGGATCTATGCCCTTACCATCGTCGGACAACCTGATCAGGTAATCACACCCTGACTTGCGCACGTCAATGGTGATACGGCCGCCGGTCGGTTTGCCCATTGCAACTCTCTGCTCAGGCGACTCAATGCCATGATCCAGAGCGTTTCTGACCATATGCTCCAGAATGACCTGAAGCCTGGCATAATGATCCCGGTCAAGCGCGCCCGTTTCGTTCAGCACATTAAAGGAAACCACCTTGCCGAGATCTGTGCTTACAGTGCGCACAATACGGCGCAAGCCAGGCATCAGCCGTGATACCGGTACCACCCTGGCGCCCTGAATAGACGAGGAGATGCCGGTAATCACCGAAGACTGCTGTTTAAGAAGTGCCTCGATCTGCATATTCTGCCGACTGACGACATCCACCAGGTCCGCCAGATCCTCCACACCCTCGCGCAGAATGCTCGCTGCTTCCTGCAATTCTGAGTACTGATCCATTTCCAGTGCGTCAAGGTCAGGCGTTGAGCTACCCGGACGTACATTGACATTCAGCAGGGCCTTGTCTGCGATCTTCCTGATGTGGGTTCTTACGGAAGATAAACGCGCCTGCAATTCGGCGGACGATCGCTTGCTGCGCGTTGTAGTCTGCGACGCACGAACACCGAGTTGTTGCGCCTGACTGGCCAGGTTCAACAGATGATCCAGTTTTTCGGAGGTAATCCGCACTGACTGTTGCGCTGCAAGTACCTTCGCGCCCTCGTCCGCCAACTGCTGGTCACGCCTTTTATCCAGCGCTGAAGCAACTTTTGATCTCTTCTCGCCAGTTTCAATTCTGGCGGCACTCTGCTGCAGTTCAACAACTTCGGCTTGCGGCGAAACTATAGTCTCGGACTCCTGCTGGAGGGCAGCCAATTCGCCGCCCTGTTCTGGCAGCTCGCTGGCAACATCCGCACGATTGTCCACCACATACGCAACCCCTCGCACCAGGGCGTCGAGCCAGGTATTGACGATCCGGAAGTAGGTCGATTCCGCGCCCGGATTGGGTCTTGGCATCTTGTCAAGCAGGGTTTCAAAGTTGTGCACAAGGGTACCAAGGCGCTGTAAACCAACACCCTTGGCTATGCCCTTGATCGTGTGCAAGGTACGGGAAACCTTGGCGAACAGAGGCTCACTGGTAATATTCTTCTCCCAGTCACCCACTTCATTCTCAAGTTTCTCTACCTCGGCAGAGCCTTCCTCAATAAAGGCATCCAGGAAATCGGTAAAGATCTCGGCATTGCTCTTGCTGGCATAACTGAAGTCTATGTAGCCAGGTATAACGCCGTCGAGGCAGGTGCCGTCGAAAGCAGCGAGGTCATTCGCTTGCGAGTCGCCATTACTCGTAACTACTTCTTCGTGCTGCTCCGGCAACACAAATCTTGATTCCAACGCGTGTTGCTCATCGGAGGCAATTTGCGCAGGGCGCTCGACGCTCTGCTGGAAGCTGTCCTCGAAAGTCTCAAATTCCACGCCGCAGATTTCATCTCTACCGTCCTCTAGCCGCGACAGGTTGGAGAACACAGCCTCAATATCGATAGCTACCTCGCTATCGTTGAGGATGGATTGAGCAGAAAGACTATCTGCAAAATCTTCTCCAAAAATATCTTCACCGAATCCCTCGCCCAGATTCCAGCCACCCAAAGAATCATCCTGCAGGTCAACGATCCCGTTAGTTTGCTGCTCTTCTACGCTAGTCGCGGCAGGATGACTTTCCAAATTCCCCAAATCCTGATCGACATTCCTGAAGGGAACGAAATCACTACTGAACAGGTGACTCCAGTTTTCATTGGAGTGACGGTTGAGTAGTCTTACATAGATTGCATCGCGTGCGTTCTGATCAATAGTTAGTAGGAGCTGGGGCATTTCAAAACAGACCGCATGCACAGGCTCGTAACCCTGGGCATAGCACAACTTGATGGACTCCTCGTCGGTACCCAGTGTCACATCCACTGTGACAGTATCTGCTTCCAGACCATGCGCTTCCAGACGGGCCCGCACAGCGCTGGATATCTCCTCCATTACCGGCGCGATAACCCCCGCAATCGCAGGAACACACTGCTGCGAGAAGCCGTCCATGGTGCGAAAATCTTCGTGGTAATCAATCGAGATGTCTGTCGATGGATCAACCGCAATTACTCCCTCGACACGCTGCACTATCAGCTCTTCAGGATCGAAATCACTATCGACAAGATGCTTTCCCGCCAACAGATACGAGTCAAATTCCTCTTCGTCTACCGGCTGCGGAATGCTCGCAACGTATTCCAGCACGCTGGTATGCTCGAAGTGATTTCCGATATCGCTATCATTCGCGCCTGCTTCACTTCCAGGATTCGCAACCTGAGTAGGTACAGGGGCTTCAGTCAGATTGATGGTGGCCTGCATAGTGTGATCGAATACAACCGCATCGATCTCAGACTCTGAAATTTGACCGTCAACCAACTCCAGCACATGTCCTTCGGGCTGCGCGCCTAGCTGTTCAACCTGCATGCCATCAGATTCGCCAGCCCTGCCAGTAACCTCAAGCGGCTTGACACGTTTGATCGACAAATATTTCTCTCCAATGTCATCGTCGCCAATCAGGCCGAGAATGTCCGTCCCCTCTGCCACAACCGAAACCACCTGGAAGGCGTTGTCAGCTCGTCCGCGGGAAAAGTCGATGGCCATAACCTCGTCACGTTTGACTATTTCAGATTTTGTAACGTCAGGCTCCCCTCTTCGTGAATAGATATCGCCCTGCACATTATCTGACGAGATAACAATCTCCTCATCAATATAGGTAGCAAGGTCATCGCTGTTGGCATGGCCTCTAACTAGAGGACGCCCGGCTACTTCCGCCTCGTAGGCGGACAAGCCCATATCGTGATACTCGCTGACAGAAACAGTAAACAGCTTCTCCTCCGGCTCGGAAAGATCCATTTCCAACAGCCAGCGCACGCTCTTTTCCTGATTATCCTCATCGAAGTCCATCATCTCGTTAGGTCTCAGTTTTCCCAGGTCGTTATCTGTCAACACAATAATTCTCCCCTATCCAGTCGACGCGCAGCGCTGCCAGATCAATGAGTCAGAGTTGTAGTGGCAGTTGGCATATCAGCCAATCTGCCTGTTAAGCTGATCACCTCAGTGATCTCGGGTAATTGGCCCTGCTGATCCGTTTCATCCGACGCTGCCAGCGCAAAACACGCATTGGTTAGCTCACGAATCCGCCCGACATCTGGCCCGCTTGCGCTTGCGTCACTGTAAGACCGAACAAGCTCAGGCAGCGCGCTTACGACTTCGTTAACAAGTTTCTGTACCCCGGTGCCTGGTGCCAGATCGCCATCGAGCGACCTATCCAGCATATCCTGAGCGGCCCAGCCCAGTTCACCGAGAATGTTGGCGCCGACAGCGCGGCCATTCCCCTTGAAGGTATGGAAGTGGCGGCGAATATCACGCAGCACTTCATTATTTGCAGGATCCTGCAGCCAGTCTGTGGTCAGCTTGCCAAGTTCGGCCACCATCTCTTCGGACTCTTCAATAAAGACATCGCGAAACTCCGGGTGTATGTCGGTGTCCTGCACCAACACGACGTCCTGCAATTTCGCCTCACCGAGAGCAGTAACTACTTCTGCTATTTTTCGCCCGGGCGACAGATTGGTACTCCACGTCTGAAGCTCAGCAGCGCGCTGCTCAGCGAGGGCCAGGATATGGGACGTATCATCCAGCGGATCAAGAATAGAACGTTGCAAATGCATTTCAATCTGCGCAAAAGCATCGGCGAAACATCTAAATGCGTCATCTTCGTGTACGCTACCGGCGTCGCTGGCTGCAGATAGCCACTTGTGACATAGCTCAATGACCGCTCCTTCACGCTCCATATGTGCAAAATGCAATGCGCCGGAGATTTCCTCAAGCAATTGCAGCGAATCGCTGATTGCTTTGCGGTCTGGTATAGCCTCCAGTTGATCCATGTATCGCATTGCAAGTTCATACAGCTGATCCAGATCCGGATCACCATTGTCTGCATCCCTGATAGCCTGGCGTAGTTCCTCGTGACCCAGGTCGGTCTTGTTGAGGTGGCGCTGCAGAGCCGTGGTCAGACGCAGAACACTGGCAGCATCCAGGGGCTTCTTGTCCAGCGCAGTCTTGAGCGCCTTACGACGTAGAATCTGATGCAGATAATTCTCCACCAGACCCATCTGCCTGAAAGTCGCGGTGGCAACACTTTCACGCAGTTCGAATTCTTTGCCCGCGTAGGAACTGTTCAAGCCATACTCCAGCTTGTGCTCCAGATCCAGTTTGACATCGGTAATCCCACCCGTGATGGCGCTGACGGAATCGGCAAAACCGTGTACATCAGTGCCAGTCTTGCCGCCAAAAAAGGACCTTAGCTGACGCTGCACCTTCTTCAGGGAATCCGCGTGCGCCAATTGTCCGGCAGCAACCAGGCGACATTCTGCCGCCTCGATAGCGTCCAGAACACTACTGTCCTGGTCTTCAGGCTTCTGCCTGGCAACCTTCGCAAGATCGTGAGTCGACAAATACGCAACGGCGCTATTTAGCTGCTGTAAGGCGCCATTAAGTGCGATTACAATAGCGTCGCTATGCACCAGGCCCTGACTGGCCTCGCTAATTGTGCTGTCATCTATACCAAACGCATCTCGTATACCGCTGATATGTACGGGTTTAGACTTGCAAGAGGCAATGTAGTACAGCATTTGCTGCAGGTAGCTGTCATAATCGAGCGATTCATCGATCCGACTGCCATTTTCCCTGGCAAATTTGATTGCAAAGGCACCTGTCTTGAATATCTGCGCAATGCACTCATCCGGCACTATCAGGCCGCCAGCAATTCCCTCGCACAGGCCAATCATGGTGAACCAGAAGCGCTCTGGCTCCGTGCCGGCATACATCATCTGCATTTTTCGGGCAATACGTGCCACGGTCTTCATGCTCTCGCTGACGTTACGCCTGCGCAGCGCCTGCTTCGCCATTTCCAGATACAAGGCCAGCATCACGTTGGCACGACTACGAATTTCCTCATCAGACGCCGGCGTAGCGTTGCTACTAATGCCAGCATTCTCTTCGATAACCATGTGGAAGAAAAAAGCACGGGGACGGGGTCTCTCACCCACCCAACGCCGCAGGTCGTTGACGAACTGCTCCAGGCCGCGCCCGGTATCCACTCGCAGGTTTTGGGTATGCTCCAGATAGGCGGGAATTATTTTCAACGCCTGCATTAGCCCACCCATGGCAAGTTTGCGGCGCTCACCGACCACTTTATCCTTGTACAAAAAATTAAGGCTGCGCTCCATCTCCAGCGTCAGCATCTCTGCCTTTCTCATCCCCAGTGCTCGCAGCGTGGAGGTGATCTGGTGCACTGACCACATGCAGCGCAGTAGCGCCTGCTTCTGAGTAGTGTCGTTGCCATACTCAACCAGGGCTACCTCAGCAGCATTGGCCTGTGCGTTTATCAGCCCGATAACCCATTTTAGAGACACGATGTCCGGTTTCTTGTTCACTCGATCAACCTCCAGTTTTCCTATAAGCACATACGCCTGGCCACTGCAGCCGACATACGCTCTGATTCAGCCAGGACACATCCTCTCCTGCACCGAGGATCAACAAGCCACCAACCCTAAGCCGATCCACAAGCTGATCTATAATCCAGCGCTGCCGTTCACGCTCGAAATATATCAGGACATTCTGGCAAAAAATGATGTTGAAGTCGGCGAAGGGCGCGCCGTCCACATGCAGTAGATTACTGTGGAAAAAATGTGTTCTCGCGCGAATGTTTTCTGTCACCTTGTACCGTCCGCCCAGTTTCTCGTCCATATAACTCTCCCGAAACACCAGCGGAATCGAATTCATCGCCGTATCCGGGTATATCGCCTGCTGTGCGTGGTGTATCGCGTTGAAGCTGATATCTGTGCCGATACCGTGCCACTGCAACCAGGGCTTGTGCCGGGAAACAACGCTTTCCACCACCATTGCCATGGAATACAACTCTTGCCCAAGGGAACATCCGGCACTCCAGAAGGACAGTTCGCTCGGTGCCGGGCCTGTGGTCAGCAGAGAATCCACGTACTGCGCCAGACAATCGTAGGCTTCTGGTTGACGGAAGAAGCGCGTCTCCTTCACCGTGAGCAATTCGATCAGGGCCAACCACTCCGCCTTAGCATTGATGCTATCGTCGAATGCTGCCAGATAGCTCTCTACCTGATGAAAACCCAGATACTTCATTCGCGTCTGGATGCAGCTGGCGATCACGCTCTTCGTGCTATCAATGCTGATTCCCGCATGCGAGTGCAGCTTCTGCATAAGCAACGCGAGCTGCTCACTCTTGAGATCGGGCGCGCGGCTAGCGGGTGCGCGGCGAGCGGTCTCTCGACTGAGGACTGCAGCATTCATACAGAAGCCTGCGACATCCTGGTTTCCTCAAGAGCCTTCATCTCCTCCTCGCGGTAGACTTTCCTCGCGCTCTGGATTTTCTTCAGGTCCTCAATCGCTGCCATGGTGCGCTCAGCTTCGCTGACCTCCTCAATCTTGAACTGACTGAGGCTGTCAGCCACATCGCGCATGGACGCCTTCAGGCTGCTCACGCCCATCTGGGTTGACTCGCTGTATTCACTGATATCGAGGTTGCGCTCGCGTATTGCGTCCATAGAACTGTTCATGTGTCGCGCAGTGGTAGCAGACTGACCGGCAGCGTCATCGACTGAGGTAATGATCTTGGTGATGGCAGAGGACCCAGCATTGATTTCCTCCAGCGAGCTATCCAGCCGGTCGATGTATTCAAGAATCGTCACCACGGTACCCACCGTGTTCTCCATACTGGAGAGGTTATCGGCGGACAGGTTCTGCAGCATCCGCACCTGGGAGATAATCTTGCGGCCTTCTTCTTCTGCTTCACGCATCAGATCGCCAATGGCCTCCGCAATACCCATGAAAGGTCGGCCGTGTTCACCGGCTTTCTCCGCCTCGATACGGGTGTTGATCGCCACCACCGAGATTTTGGTGTTAAGCGCCTGGATATATTCTGCCGCCGCTGTCACCGATTGAATCAGTTCGCCCTGGCGCTTAGCGGATTTGGATGTTTCCTGCACGGATTCGCGCACATCAACCGAGGCTTTGGACATGTCCTTGGTCAGCTCATAGCCCTGCGCAACGCGTTGCCTGTTGCGTTCTGATGTTCTTGCGGCCTCGGCAGTCGACTTCTTGATCTCTTCGCTGGTACGCACCATTTCAGTGGCCGCTGTGGTCGACTCAACAACAGAGCGGGTCAGTTCCCGGCCTTTCTCAACCTGTCCCTCGGCAATCACACCAATCTTGGTGATGCCCTCGGTTGACACCTTGAACGGTGTTTTTATGTTGCGAATCAGCTCGCGCTGACGCTGGGTGGATGCATTGATCTCTCTGGCGATATCACGAGTTACCGCGTTGTCCTCAGGAACCCGCACGGTGAGGTCGCCCTCGGCGATTTTCACCAGCACACTGTTGATCTCGGCCACGCCCCGTTCCGTGTATTCCACGCGACGACGCTGACCGCGATAGGCCAGCAGGGCTACCGCCAGCACAGCCGGTGCACCAAACATTGCCATTAGCGTCCCGGCTTCCAACTCAGTCGCCAGAAGGGCGTATGCCACACCGCCTACGCACCCGAGGATG
>Ga0105096_10000912_pt1 | contig 11430 bp, 13 predicted proteins | sample PPLLak3cmMay2015_FD_87036 | JGI IMG/M metagenome (GOLD analysis project Ga0105096, IMG submission 87036) | Freshwater sediment microbial communities from Prairie Pothole Lake near Jamestown, North Dakota, USA - PPLs Lake P7 Core (1) Depth... | ecosystem: Environmental > Aquatic > Freshwater >... | reverse complement strand
GGACGCATCGTAGCCAGTAGCCAGTAGCCAGTAGCCAGTAGCCAGTAGCCAGTAGCCAGTAGCCAGTAGTAGTGGGACACCGTGCGCTGTCTTTGCCTTTCTACTGAATGCTGACCACTGGCTACTGACTACTGACTGAGCCCCTTGTCCCTTGCCCCTTGCCCCTTGTACGATGAACCCGCCCCCCGAGGTCTTCCATGAACATCGTTCTCCTTGGCGCGCCGGGGTCGGGAAAGGGCACGCAGGCGCAGACGATCTGCCGGGCGCTCGAGGTCCCGCAGGTCTCGACCGGCGACATCATCCGGTCGGCGATTCGCGAACAGACGGCGCTGGGGCTCGAGTTCAAGTCGTACGCCGACGCGGGCGAGCTGGTCCCCGACGATCTCGTCAACCGGCTGGTCGACAGCCGCCTGGCCCAGTGCGACTGCGCGGCGGGCTTCCTGCTCGACGGGTACCCCAGGACCGTGGCGCAGGCCGAATGGCTCGACGCCGCGCTCGCCGGGCACGGCCGCCGCATCGACTGTGTCATCTCGTTCGAGGTGGCCGATGCGCTGATTCTCGAACGTATCACCGGGCGCCGGTCCGACCCGGAGACCGGCCGCACGTATCACGTGAGGTTCGACCCGCCGCCCGCGGAGATCGCGGCCAGACTGGTGCAGCGCCCCGACGACAGCGAAACGGTCCTCAGGCGCCGGCTGGCCGAGTACCGGGAGAAGACCGCGCCAATCGTGCCGTACTACGAGGCCCGGGGTCTGCTGCGCCGCGTGGACGGCGAAGGCGCCGTCGCGGACGTGCGCAGGCGCGTGATGGAGGCGTTGGGTGTGGGAGTGCCCGCCTTCTCCTGAGGGCGGGCGCCGGCAGGCTACTCCAGCGACCGCATGTATTTCCACCGCTTCGACGCGCCGCGGCCGCGCGCCGGGGGCTTGACGGTGGTGCGCAGCCCGCGCGCACGCGCCGCCGTGGCGCGGCAGCCCGCGCACGGCCGCTGGGCGAGATCATCCAGCGTGTAACGGTCCAGCACGCCGCGCAGCTCTCCGGTCAGGTTCACCCACATCGCCCGCGACGTGCACTTGTTGCTCTTGTCGCAGGTCTCCGGCTTGTCGACGCACTCCATGAGCCGGAGCGGGCCGGCCGTGACTTCCATGACCTCCCGGAGCGTGATGCGCGACGGCGGCCGTACGAGCTTGTAGCCGCCGGCGCGGCCGGGTCGGCCCTCGATGAGCGACGCCCGCCGGAGCGGCCCCGCGATCTGCTCGAGATACCGCCAGGGCAGGCCGGTGCTCTTGGCGATGTCCTTGAGGCCGACCGGCTTGGACTCGTCCAGATGACACGCCAGCTGCGAGAGCAGTTGCAGACCGTAGCGACCGCGGGTGTTCAAACGCACGACAACCTCCCTACCAATTCCTACTCCCAGGCTCGTGTTCCGTCAAGCGCCAATCGCTGGGTTGGCCGCTCCAGGATGCCGTGCTGCCCGCTCGAGTGAACCCTGAGCAGATATGTCGGAGTCGGGCATTGACTTCACCACATCGCGCTCGTAGGCTCTCTCTGGCAGTTGTACTCGAGCGCCCCCCGCACGCCCCCACGCGCCCCCATGCGCCGCATATCGCCCATACGCGCGTTTGTCCGACATGCAGCGCGAACTGACGCCGACCCACGGGACGTCGTACGCAAGCCAATTCAGCCCAGGAGGTGCCGCCGTGCATATCGGGACGACGCACTGCCGGTACGCCGAGGATGTGAACCCGGCATTCCCGGCGGAGATCATGGCCAAGCCCGGTGGCGAAGCCCTGCGCGAGTGCATCCAGTGCGGCACGTGCAGCGGCGCGTGCCCGATGTCGGTCCACATGGACCTGACGCCGAGGCGAGTCATCGCGCTCACGCGCGCCGGCCTCGAGCGCGACGTGCTGGAGTCGGCCACGCCGTGGCTGTGCGCCTCCTGCTACGAGTGCCAGGTGCGGTGCCCGCGCGATATCAAGGTCACCGACATCATGTACGAGCTCAAACGCCGGGCGATCGAGAAAGGCATGTACCCGAAGCGGTTCCCGATCCCGGTCCTGGCGAAGGCCTTCTACCACGTGGTCGCCACGCACGGGCGCAACTCCGAATCGCGCGTGCTCATCGAACTGGCGTTGCGCACGAACCCGCTCAGCCTGCTGAAGATGGCGCCAATCGGCCTCAAGCTCCTGAGGACGGGACGCATGGCCTTCGGCCAGGATCACATCAAGAACCCGAAGGAGCTCAAAGCGATCCTCGACGCGATGGAGGAATCCTGACATGACGGCGTATGCCTACTACCCGGGCTGTTCGCTCAGCGGCCTCGGCAAGCCGTACGACGAGTCGCTGCGGGCGGTCTTCGGCCACCTCGGCCTGGGGCTGGAGGAGATTCCCGACTGGAACTGCTGCGGCGCCACGTCGTACATGTCGATCAGCGAGGACAAGGCCGTGGCGCTCGCGGCGCGCAACCTGGCGATCGCTGAACGCAGCGGCGCCGAGGTGGTCGCGCCGTGCGCCGCGTGCTATCTGGTGCTGACCAAGGCGCAGCACATGATGGCCGAATACCCCGTGCTCGCCGAGAAGGTGCACAAGGGCCTCCAGACGGCGGGCCTCACCTACGAAGGCCGGGCCGTCGTGCGGCACCCGCTCGACATCCTCGTCAACACCGTGGGCCTCGACGCGATCCGGGCCAGGGTCACGCGGCCGCTCGCCGGCTACCGTGTCGCCCCGTACTACGGCTGCCAGGTCGTGCGGCCCTACGGCACCTTCGACGACCCGCTCCGGCCGCAGACGCTCGATCGGCTCATGGAGGCCGTCGGGGCACAGGTCGTGGACTACCCGCTCAAGGCCCACTGTTGCGGCGGATCGTTGATGGGCACCATGGAGGAGATCGGCGTCCGGCTGAGCTTCCTGCTGCTGAAGGAGGCGAAGGCGCGGTCGGCCAACGTCATGGCCACGGTGTGCCCGCTCTGTCAGTACAACCTCGAGGCGTATCAGGGCAAGATGCGCCGCACCTTCAACGAGGACGTTTCGCTGCCCATCGTGTACTTCACCCAGTTGCTCGGCGTGGCCTTCGGCCTGTCGCCGGTGTCACTGGGCCTGCAGCGCAACTTCGTGACCGCCGAGCCGCTGCCGGCGATGGCCTGAGGGGGATGCCATGCCCGCGAACGATACCTGCCGCATCGGCGTGTACATCTGCCACTGCGGACTGAACATCGCCAGCAAGGTCGATGTCCCGGCGCTCGAGAAGTACGCGGCCTCGCTGCCGAAAGTCGCCCTGGCCAAGACGTACAAGTTCATGTGCTCGGATCCCGGCCAGCAGCTCATCAAGGACGATCTCGCGGCGCACAAGCTCACGCACCTCGTCGTGGCGTCGTGCTCCCCGCTGATGCACGAGCCCACGTTCCGCGCCGTGCTGCAGGAGGCCGGCGTGAACCCATACCTCTACCAGATGGTCAACATCCGGGAACAGGTGTCCTGGGTCACGAAAGACCTCGACCGCGCCACGCAGAAGGCCCGCCTGCTCATCACGGCCGCGGTGCGGCGCGTCGCGCTGCACGAGGCGCTGCAGCGCTCCACGGTCGACGTCAACCCGAATGTCCTCGTGGTGGGAGCGGGCATCGCCGGCATCTCCGCCGCGCTGACGCTCGCCTCGGCCGGCAAGCAGGTCTATCTCGTCGAGCGCGAGCCGAGCATCGGCGGGCACATGGCCCACTTCGACAAGACCTTCCCCACCCTCGACTGCGCGGCCTGCATCCTCACGCCGAAGATGACGCAGGTGGGCAAGCACAAGAACATCCACCTGATGGCCTACAGCGAGGTGGAGGAGGTCAGCGGCTTCATCGGGAACTTCACGGTGAAAGTCCGCCGCAAGGCGAGTTACGTCGACGCCGACAAGTGCACCGGGTGCGGCACGTGCTGGGAGAGCTGCCCCGGGCGCCGCATCCCCGCCGCGCGGGTGATCCGCAAGGACAAGCAGGTGATCGGACGGACGAAGCCCGCCCCCGCCAGGGCCGCGGCGCCGGCGGTCGCGAGCCACACATGAGCCACGCGACGCAGCCGGGAGCCGCGGATCCCCATCGGGCGGGCGGGGCGGCCGGCTTGACCCTGGCCGGCCTCTGCGCCGCGACCGGCGCCGAGGCGGTCTGGTGCCCGGACCCCGCGGCACCTGTCGCCGGCGTCGTGGCGGCGGACCTGATGAGCGACGTGCTCGTCGACGCCGAGCCGGGGTTCGTGCTGGTCACGGGCCTCGTGAACGTGCCGGTCATCCGAACCGCCGCTATCGCCGACCTGGCCGCGGTGGTGTTCGTGCGCGGCAAGGCGGTGCCGCCGGACGTGGTCGCCCTGGCCAGGCAGATGCACGTGCCGGTGTTCGCCAGTCAGGAGTCGCTCTTCGGGGCGGCGGGCCGGCTCTACGCCGCCCTCGGCGTCGGGCCCGCGGGGCCCGGCCGACGGCGGCACGCATGAGGGACGCGGAGTTCGTGCGCGCGTACGAGATCGTCGGGGCCGACTTCACCAACGCGGGGCGGGCGTCGACGAGCATCAAGGAGACGCTGAAGGACATGGGCCTGGCCTCGGCGCTCATCCGGCGCGTGGCGATCGCGGCGTACGAGGCCGAGATGAACACGGTCATGTACGCGCGGCGCGCCACGATGACGCTGCACGTCACGCCCGCCGAGGTCACCATCGACGTGAGGGACGAAGGCCCCGGCATCCCGGACATCCAGCTGGCCATGCAGGAGGGCTACTCGACGGCCACCGCGGCGATGCGGGAGTTGGGGTTCGGCGCCGGCATGGGGCTGCCGAACATCAAGCGGAACACGGATGAGATGGCCATCACGTCCGAGGTGCAGCGGGGCACCACGCTCGTGATGAAGGTGCACCTGAACTGACGAAATGGGCGACGCGCACTATCACTCGATCCGCTTCGACGCCAGCGCCTGCCATGGCTGCATGGCGTGCCTCCGGGTGTGCCCCACCCAGGCGATCCGGGTCCGGCGGGGGCACGCCGTGATGATCGAGGACCGCTGCATCGACTGCGGCGAGTGCATCAAGGTCTGCACGAGGAACGCTGTCGTGCCGCTCACCGCGTCCCCATCTGGGCTCGGCGCCTTCGACTACACCGTGGCCGTCCCCTCGCCCGCGCTCTACACCCAGTTCGACGGCGGGGTGACGCCGGGGACGATTCTGCAGGCGCTCCGCAACAGCGGCTTCGACGACGCGGCCACCCTCTCCTGGTCGTGCGGGGCCGTGACCCACGCCATCGAGTTCTTCCTCGCCGACTACCGGGGCCCGGGGCCGCTCATCTCATCGTTCTGCCCGAGCGTCGTGCGCCTGATCCAGATCAAGTACCCCGAACTGGTGGACCAGCTGCTGCCGATTCTCTCGCCCCGGGAGGTCGCGGCCCGCGAGGCGAAGCGCAGGGCGTCGGCTGAAACCGGCCTTCCCTCCGACCGGATTCATGCCGTCTACGTCACGCCGTGCCCGGCCAAGATGGTCTCGATTGTCGACCATCCGGGCATGGAGGCGTCCTACATCGACTCGGCCGTGGGGATCAGCGACCTCTTCCCGCTGCTGGCGCCGGTCATCCGCGAGGTCCAGGCCAGCGGCGTGAGGCCCCCCGAAACGGAGACCGCCGACGGACTGGGCTGGGCCTTTTCCATCAACCTGCCCAGCACACTGCCCGCGGAAGACTCGCTGTCGGTCTGGGGCCTGCCCAACGTGCTCCGCATCCTCGACGACATCGACAAGGGCAAGCTCCAGCGTTACGTCTTCGTCGAGTGTCACGCCTGTTTCGAGGGCTGCGTGAGCGGCGCGCTGACGGTCGAGAACCCGTACGTGGCCCGGGCCCGGGCGCTGCGCCTCCAGCAGTCGCTGCCGAAGCGCAGCCTGGTGGATGCCGCCGAGATGCACGCCCGCCACGAGCGGGGCGAGTTCCGGACCACGAGGCCCTTCGCCGTGCGGCCCCCCAGCCCGCTGGGCCACGACATTGTCACCGCCATCGCCCGGATGCAGGAGCGCGACAGCATCGCCGCCGGCCTCCCGGGGATCGACTGCGGCGCGTGCGGGTCGCCGACTTGCGCGACCTTCGCCGAGGACGTCGTCCTCGGCGACGCGACCGACGCGCAGTGTGTCGTCCTGCGGCAGGCCCAGCTCGAGGAGCGGCTCCTGCAGCTCGCCGGTCCGGTGGGAGTCTCCCGGCCCGGCGGGGCCGGCGGCACGGAGGCCCGGCCATGACCGTCACCGAACTCGCGCGCCTGCTGGACGGGGCGATTGTCGGGTCGGCGGAGGGCGGCTCTCGCCGCGTCAGCGGCGGCTACTGCTCGGACCTGCTGTCGGACGTGATGGCCAACGCCGAGGACGGCGATGCGTGGATCACGATGCAGCGGCACGTGAACACGGTGGCCGTCGCGCAGCTGAAGAACCTGGCGGCCATCGTCATCGTCGGCGGACGGCAGCCCGAGGCGGACGTGGCCGCCCGCGCGGCCGAGCACGGCGTGGCGATCGTCACGACGCGCTGTCCGGCATTCGAGGCGGCTGGCCGGCTGTACGGGGCCGGCTTGAGGGGAAGAGGGGCGTCCTGAACGTGTACGCGTTCGACATGCACGTGCATACGTGCCTTTCGCCGTGCGGGGAGCTCGACATGCATCCGTCGGCGATTGTACGGGCGGCGGCGGAGGCGGGCCTCGACGGGGTCGTGATCTGCGATCACCATGCCTCCGACAACGTGGCCGCCACGGGCCGGGCCGGTCTCGCGGCGGGCTGCGCGGTGCTGCCGGGCATGGAGATCACGACCGAGGAGGAAGTCCACGTGGTCGCCCTGCTGCCGGATGCCACTGCGGCCGGCGCCCTGCAAGCCAGGGTCGCGGGCGCGCTGCCGGGACGCAACGACCCCGATGCGTTCGGCCTCCAGGTGATCGCCGACGAGCACGCCGACGTGCTCGGCTTCAACCCGTCGCTGCTGGCCGGCGCCACGACGTGGACCCTCGACCGAACCGTGGGCGAAATCCACCGCGTCGGAGGCCTGGCCATCGCGGCGCACGTCGAACGCGAGCGTTTCGGCATGGTCGGGCAGCTCGGCTTCATCCCGCCGGACCTCGCGCTGGATGCGATCGAAATCTCGGCAGCCACGGCGTATGACTCCGGCCGGCGGCGCTTCGCGGACCCGCTGCGGGTGCCCGCGGTGACCGGCTCCGACGCGCACACGCCGGGCGAGATCGGGCGCGCGCTGACCTTCCTGCATCTCGAGCGGCCGGAGACGGCCGAGGTGCACCGCGCGATCCGGGCCGAGGGCGGCCGGGCCGTGCTCGGCGGAGGGCGACCGATGGAGGACCTGGCGCTGCACATCCTGGACATCGCGCGCAACAGTGTCGAGGCCGGGGCGACCCGCGTGGAGATCCGCGTGGACGAGGACGCGGCGCAGAACCGGCTCCGAATCGCGGTGATCGACAACGGCCGGGGGATGGACGAGGCGACCGCCAGCCGCGCGACGGACCCGTTCTTCACCACCCGCCGGACGCGCGTGGTCGGGCTCGGCCTGCCGCTGCTGCGCCAGGCCGCCGAGGCGGCCGGCGGCGGCCTGACCCTGGCGTCGGCGCCCGGCTCGGGCACGCGGCTGGAGGCGCGCTTCGAACTCGGGCACGTGGACCGGGCGCCCCTCGGCGACCTGGAGACCACGGTCCTGGTGCTGCTCGCCTCGCACCCGGACGTGGATCTCGACTGGACGCACCGGCGCGACGGCCGCGAGTACAGCCTCGCGGCGGCGGATCTGCGCGCGGCGCTGGACGGCGCGGCGCTGGCATCGCCCGCCGGCCTGGCGCTGGTGCGGTCGGCGGTGCGCCACGGCGAGGCGTCGCTGGCGCGCCCGGAGGGCGGCTGTTCTCGAACGGAGGATCCGCAATGACAGAGATCACCAAGGTCGACGAGATCGTGGACCGCCACGGGCGCAATCGCGACAACCTGATCGCCATGCTCCTGGAGTGCCAGGAGGTCTTCCTGCACCTGCCGCGCGAGGTGATTGAAGCCGTGGCGGTGCGCGTGAAGGCGCCGGTCGCGCAGGTGCTCGGCATCGCCACCTTCTACCGGGGGTTCAGCCTCAAGCCGGTTGGCCGGCACCGCATCCACGTCTGCATGGGCACGGCATGCCACGTGCAGGGCGCGCCGCGGCTGCTCGACGCGGTCAGCCGCGAACTGGGGATCCAGCGCGGCGAGACGACGCCGGACATGGAGTTCAGCCTCGACACGGTGAACTGCCTGGGCTGCTGCGGGCTGGCGCCGGTCGTGACCGTCGGCACCGACGTGCACGGGAAGCTGAAACAGACCGGCATCCCGCGCATGCTCCGGAAGTACGTGAAGGACTACAAGGCCAAGACTCACTAGCGCTGTCAACACCCGCGGGAGGCGCACGATGCCGAGACTCACCATCGACGACTTGAAGAAGATGCGCGACCAGACCGCCGGCGCGATTGCCCTGCGGGCGGGGACGGCCCGGGCGAAGGTGACCATCCACATGGGCACCTGCGGGATCGCCGCCGGCGCGCGCGAGGTGATGGCGGCGCTGCTCAAGGAGATCGAGCAGCAGGGCGTGTCGGACGTCCTCGTGACGACGTCCGGGTGCGCGGGCCTGTGCAGCCGGGAACCGATGGCCACCGTCGAAGTGCGGTCGCAGGCCCCGGTGAAATACGTCAACCTGACGCCGGACAAGATGGTGCAGGTGTTCCGGCTGCACATCCTGGGCGGCGACATCGTGGCGGATTCTGCGCTGGCTGCCGGGTGCGAGACCACCGGCTGAGGCCGCGAGGAGGCGACTGGTATGGCGTTCCGATCACATGTGCTGGTATGCGCCGGAACGGGATGCGTCTCGTGCGGCTCCTTCGAACTCGGCGCCGCGATCGAGGAGGAGATCGCCCGGCGCGATCTTTCCCGGGAGGTCCAGGTCGTCCACACGGGCTGCCAGGGGTTCTGCGCCGAGGGGCCGCTCCTCATCGTTCAGCCCGACGAGGTGTTCTACTGCGGGCTGAAGAAATCCGACGTGCCTGTGCTCGTCGAGGAGCACCTGCTGAAGGGCCGGCCGGTCAGGAAACTGATGTACACGCCGCCGGCGGCCCCGGCGCCGGTGCCGACGCTCAGCCAGATCCCCTTCTTCGCGAAGCAGAAGCTCGTCGTCCTGCGCAACCGCGGGCTGATTGATCCCGAGCGCATCGAAGACTACATCGCGCGCGACGGGTACTCGGCGCTCGCGAAGGCGCTCGGCGAGATGACCGCCGAGCAGATCATCCAGGAGATCAAGCGCTCCGGCCTGCGCGGGCGTGGCGGCGGCGGGTTCCCGACCGGCGTCAAGTGGGCGACCTGCCGCCAGGCGGCCGTCCACCGCGGCGTGGATCCCGTCGTCGTGTGCAACGCCGACGAGGGCGACCCCGGCGCGTTCATGGACCGCAGCATCATCGAGAGCGATCCGCACGCGGTCATCGAGGGCATGGCCATCGGCGCGCGGGCCATCGGCGCGTCCCAGGGGTTCGTCTACATCCGCCACGAGTACCCGATCGCCCGGGAGCGGCTGGCCAAGGCCCTGGACCAGGCGAGGGAGTTCGGCCTCCTCGGCCGGGGCATTCTCGGGACGAAGTTCGACTTCGACATCTCGGTCGTGCAGGGCGCGGGCGCTTTCGTCTGCGGCGAGTCGACGGCGCTGATGGCCTCGCTCGAAGGCAGGGTCGGCGAACCGCGCGCGAAGTACATCCACACGGTCGAGTACGGCTACAAGAACCTGCCGACCAACCTCAACAACGTCGAGACGTGGGCGAACGTGCCGCTCATCATCAGCCGGGGAGCCGGGTGGTTCACGTCGATGGGCACGGGCGACGTGAGCGAGAACGCGTGGAACGGCAGCTCCGGCACGAAGGTGTTCTCGCTGGTCGGGAAGGTGAACAACACCGGCCTCATCGAGGTCCCGATGGGGATCTCGCTGCGCGAGATCATCTTCGACATCGGCGGCGGCATCCCGCGAGGCCGGGCGTTCAAGGCCGTGCAGACCGGCGGCCCGTCCGGAGGCTGCCTGCCGGCGTCCCACATCGACATGCCGGTGGATTTCGACAGCCTGACGGCCGCGGGGTCGATGATGGGGTCGGGCGGCATGATCGTGATGGACGACCAGACGTGCATGGTGGACGTCGCGCGCTACTTCATCGCGTTTCTCACCGAGGAGTCCTGCGGCAAGTGCATCCCCTGCCGCGAAGGGCTGCGGTGCTCGCTCGACGTGCTGACGCGCATCACGGAAGGCAAGGGCGAGGAGGGCGACATGGCGCTCCTCGAGGAGATGGGCGGCGTCATGCAGGACGCCTGCCTGTGCGCCCTGGGATCGTCGGCCCCCAACCCGGTCATCTCGACGCTGCGCTACTTCCGCGACGAGTACGACGCCCACGTGCGGGATCACCGCTGCCCGGCCGGCGTGTGCAAGGCGCTCATCACGTACGGGATCGACCAGGCGAAGTGCGACGGATGCCATGCCTGCGTGACGGCCTGCTCGACCGGCGCCATCACCGGGCAGGTCAAGTACCCGCACCTGCTGAACCAGGACCTGTGCATCAAGTGCGGCGCCTGCGTCGACGCGTGCAAGCGCGAGGCGGTGCTGCGGGCGTAACGCCCGGTTCCCGAGTGCTGGAGGCCGCGATGAAGCTCGTGACAGTCACGATTGACGGCATCAAGACCGAGGCCGAAGACCGCACGCCGCTCGTCCAGGTGGCGCAGAAGATCGGGGTGACGATCCCGACGCTCTGCCACCACCCGCTGGTCGAGCCGTACGGCGTCTGCCGCATCTGCACCGTCGAGGTGCACATGCGGGGCCGCGTGCGTCTGGTGACGGCCTGCAACTACCCCGTCACCGACGGCATCGAGGTGTTCACCCAGACCGACCGGGTGCGCCGCACGCGGAAGCTGATCCTCGAGTGGCTCCTCGCCCGCTGCGGCCACGTCCCGCTGCTGAACGCCATGGCGGAGGAGTACGGGATCACCGAGCCGCGCTTCGGCCGCGGCGACGACACCTGCATCCTCTGCGGCCTCTGCGTGCGGGTCTGCTCGGACGTGGTCGGGGCGAACGTCCTCGGGTTCTTCAACCGCGGCACGACGCGCTACGTCGGCACGCCGTACGACGAGCCCTCCGACAAGTGCATCGCCTGCGGCGCCTGCGCCGAGGTCTGCCCCACCGGCTGCATCACGATCGACGACGAGGCCGAGCAGATCCGCGGCGAGCTGCCCCTCGGCCCCATGACGGCCATCTACATCCCGACGATGCAGGCCGTGCCGCACCAGCCCGTCATCGACTACGACTCGTGCATCCACTTCAAGACCGACGCCTGCCGCGTCTGCGCCACGGTCTGCGAGGCGAAGGCGATCGACCACGGCCAGCTGGACCGCCACGAGGAGATCCAGGTCGGGTCCATC